>Ga0163152_10002599_pt1 | contig 25244 bp, 14 predicted proteins | sample OliLakLV19MP8IB2_FD_148635 | JGI IMG/M metagenome (GOLD analysis project Ga0163152, IMG submission 148635) | Freshwater microbial mat bacterial communities from Lake Vanda, McMurdo Dry Valleys, Antarctica - Oligotrophic Lake LV.19.MP8.IB-2 | ecosystem: Environmental > Aquatic > Freshwater >...
GCTCGGGCGGCTCGAACACGCCCGAGCATGCGCAGTTTCGGCAGCGTCAACAGTGGGGAGCGATTTGGACTTTCGGGATCAAAGGGACCTTTTAGCTAGGTGGAAGTTCATGCACGCAATCTCCGTTGAGACCACGTTCTACCGCGCATCAAGCGACGCGCCCGCGTCTCGGAGCTTGATTTGCGTGGGTGTTTCGCGTCCGGTGCTCCCGTCGTGATTCCGCCCCACACCGACCACACGCAGTGGTTTGCCGAACACGTCCAGCCGCACGAGCGGGATTTGCGGGCATGGCTGCGCAGCCGTTTCCCGGGTGCGCGCGACCTGGACGATGTGGTGCAAGAAAGCTACCTGCGGCTCCTGCGCGCGCGGGAAGCGACGCCGATGGCGTGCGCCCGCGCGTATCTGTTCGCGACGGCCCGGAATGTTGCTCTCGCGATTTTCCGCCGTCCGAAGATTTTCGCCGTCCATCCGGGGCCGGACTCCGCCGCGCTGCTTGTGGTCGCCGAAGAGCCCGATGTCGCCGAACAAGTCAGCACCCGGCAGGAGGTCGCGCTGCTGCTCGAAGCGATCGATGCGCTGCCTGGTCGTTGCCGCGAGATTTTCATCCTGCGCAAACTGCAGGGCGTGTCGCAGCGCGAGATCGCCGTGAGCCTAGGGCTGTCGGAGCAAACGGTGCAAGTCCAGGTTGGCCGCGGAGCCAAGCGCATCGTGCAGTCTCTGCGCTGGCGCGGTGTGACGGGCCGAATCGCGGCTTTTCCGAAAGGCGACCATGGCTGACCCGCACGATTTTTCCGGCGCTACGGAAGGGATCGATGATGTGGCGGCGGCGTGGTACGCGCGGCGCGACGTGGGGTTCACCCCCCGCGAAGAAATTGAGTTCGAACGCTGGCTTGCCGCCGACCCGCGGCACAGGGCGGTGTGGCGCGAATACGAGACGGCGCTGGCACCGTGCGACACGCTGCGGGCCACCGGCACGGGCGAATGGGCCGCGGCCAAACTGACCGCGCGTGCGCGCCAGCGCCGGTGGCGGGCTTTGGCGGGCTTTGGCACCGGGCTTGCGGCTGCGGCGTTGGTCCTAATCTACGTCGGACCGCGCGAAATCAAGCGGGCTTCGGCGGATGCCGCGCCGGCCGCCTTGTTGGTTTCCAAACCAGAACGTCGCCTACTTTCCGACGGCTCGGTGGTCGAACTCAACTTCGGCGCGGAAATTGAAGTCGTCTACGGGACAGCGCGGCGCGGCGTGCGGCTGCTGCGCGGCGAAGCGCATTTTTCCGTCGAGAAGAATGCGGCGCGACCCTTTATCGTGACGGTGCAGGGCGTCGAGGTGCGCGCCGTCGGCACGTCGTTTGCGGTGCAGGCCAAGGTAGGCGCGGTCGATGTCCTGGTAACTGAAGGCCGCGTGGCGGTCGCCCGCGTGAGCGCCGCGCCCGTGTTTGCCGACGCCGGGTCCCGCGTGACGGTGTTGGTCACGGCCGCGGAGCCAAACGTCGAGGTGTTCACCGGAGCGGAGATCGAACGCCGCTTGGGGTGGCGGGGCCCGCGGCTCGAACTGAACGGCAACCAACTCAGCGATGCGGTGGCCGCATTCAATCGCGAGAACCGTCTACAATTGCAAATCGCCGACCGGACACTGGCGCGGATGCAGATGAGCGGAATGTTCCGCGCCGACAATCCTGAGGGCTTTGCGCAGATGCTGGAGGCGAACTATGACATGCAGATCGAGCGCGCAGGCGAAGTGCTGATTTTGCGCCCCGCGACGCCGGATGGAAAAAAAATCCGTAACTGATTTTGAGGGTTCGCGCATCGTTGGATTGGAGCCCTCACCTCGGGGGTACCGAATCCCGATCCTCCATGCCTGTTACCCCCGTTCATTGCCCCGCTGCGAGCCGTAGCGGTTTCGCGTGGTTCGTGGCCGCGCTCGTTCTGTTACTTGCCTGGACCGCCTCCGCCGAGGAGGCGAATACGGCAAGACTACGTTTCGACGTTGCCGCCGGCTCGGCAGAATCCGCGCTGAAAAAATTTTCAGAGCAATCCGGACGGCAGGTGATCGCGCCCACGCTAATCCTGCAGGACGTACGCACGCAGGCCGTGAAGGGCGAGATGACGGCGCGTGCCGCGCTCGAACAGATGCTGGCAAGTACGGGGCTCGTGGTGCGCTTCGACGAGGCAAGCGACGCGTTTGCGATCGTACGCCCGGCGAGGCCGGTCCCAAAAGCCGAAGCGGCGCGCGCTGAACCCGCCCCGGGAGCGCGCGCCCTGGCCGATGCGGCGGACGCCGCGATCCAACTGTCGCCCTTCGAGGTCAACACGTCGCGTGACCTCGGCTATCTCGCCGAGAACACCCTCGCCGGCAGCCGTCTCAACACCCGACTGCGCGACACCGCCGGATCGGTTTCTGTGTTCACCAAGGAATTCATCGATGACCTAGCAATTACGGATCTCTCGCAGTTACTCGCGTACACGGTAAACTCCGAGATGGACACGAACGATTCGAATTCTGCTGGCACGAATCAGAACGTAATGATCACTGGCGAAAACCTGCTAAACCGCACGCTGGTACGCGGCTTGGCTGCGAGCCAGGGTATCGATTACTTTCCCAGCATTACCAACCCCGATCCGTATCGCGTGGCGCGATTCGAAGACACCCGCGGTCCCAACAGCATCCTGTTCGGCATCAGTGCACCCGGCGGATTGCTCAATCAATCCTCCAAGGAAGCAGCGACCCACAGCCACAGCGGCACGTTGCGCTATAGTTTTGGTTCCTCCGATCGCAGCCGCACCGAGATCGACGCGAACCGGGTGCTGGTGAAAGACAAACTGGCCATCCTCGTCGCAGCGTTGCACCAGGAGAACGGAGGCTGGCGACAATTTGATTTCGACGACAAGAAGAGGATTTTCGGGGCCATCACCTTCAAGCCGACACGCACGCTCACGATCAAGGCCATGGGCGAGACGGGACGGGATACCAGTGCGGTGATGAAGACCATGCCTCCCACCGACCAAGTGCTCGCGTGGTATGATAATCGCGAGGCCCGCGGCATAAACGCCGTCACCGTCACGCCGACGTCCGCCGCGCCCTCCGCCGCGTTGGCGGCATTGGGAATCGTGGGGCGCGACGGCGCTCTGGGCGGACTAAACCGCCGTCCCGTCTTCATCGAAAACAACGGCACGGTCTTCGATGCCATCGGTACGTATCTGACAGGCACCTACAACAATGCCGCCGTCCGCGGGCCGGATGGCACTCCCGGAATGACTGCCTCCAACTTGGTCTTGAGCGACCCGCAATTTTATCCGCGCTGGGCCAATGCCGGAGGATCGGGAATGCGACGCCATCAGCATCTGGAGAATTACACTTTCACCGCTGACTGGCAGCCGACCGGCAATCTCGTCTTCAACGCCGCGCACCACTATCAGAAAACGACCCTCACCAGCCGCGTCCTTGTGAATGCGTTTCCCATGATGCGAGGTGATCCCAACCGCACATTGGGGCTCAACGGCCCGGCCAATCCCTTTGCTGGCCAGCTCTATTTCGACGGCGCTTGGCGGGGCGGCCTTCACTACGGGGATTATCGCGAGTCACGAGTCTCGACTTCCTACGCGATCAAGCCGAAGCGTCAGCGGTTCGGTCATCATCGGGTCGCGGCGTCCTGGTCCCACTCCAAGCAGACGGGCATCAACGCGCTGTCGTGGCTCTCGCTCGTGGGCAGTCCGTTCAATCCCATGCCCAACCATCCGAACAACCGCGTGGCGGTTCGCAATTACGTCACCGAGGGAGAATTCGGAACCTACCGCGCCGGTGACTGGCGCTCGCTTCCGGCGCGATTGAACTTTGGCGGTCAGAGGTACGACATGGCCTTCGTCAACGACGACGCCGGAGCCAACAACAGCGGCGTCAAGCAGGGGATGAACTCTCTCCTCGCCGTCGTGCAAAGTTACTTCTTCTCGGACCGGCTCGTCACGACCCTGGGATATAGGGAAGACAAGGTCACGGTCACAGAGTTTGGATACTCTAGAGACTCCACCGTGGGTGACGTGGTCGATGCCGACCCCGCCAAGAGTACTGTGACCAAACTCACGGCCCGAACGGAAACGATCGGGGCGGTGTATCACGTGACCGACTGGTTTTCACTCATCGCGAACCGCTCATCGAATCTCGGGGTGCCGCCGCTGGCGCGAACGGTGTTTCCGTTTGGTAACCTCGCACCGCTCTCCGAGGGTAATGGCCAGGATTACGGTATCGGCCTCAATCTCCTCGACAGCCGGATCAGCGCTCGGCTCGTTTATTTCCAAGCCGACGAGAAAGGCCGCATCACGAGTGGGTTCCTTGGCGATGCACCCGGGCGCAATGCACGCGTCATGACTGCATTCGCCGGCATCCTGGCAGGCTCCGGCGGTCCGATTCCTTCGGGTGAATGGGCCGAGATCTACCGGGCATATACGCCGCCAGTGAATTCGGTCTCGTCTGATTTTGAATCCGAGGGGTACGAGGCGCGCATTACCGCCAACCTGACGCGAAACTGGCGGCTGGTTGCGAACTACTCCTACACCGATTCAGGGCGGTCGAAACTGGCGTCGGAATTGATTGATTGGTATGGGCTGAGAACCGCGGGCGACAATCGGTTGATCCAAGGTGTCCGGCAGGATGCAAGCGGACGCTTCGTGGTGGACCCCGCCGCCTACGAAACCGACGGAGCCGTTGCGAAGTGGATCGAACTGGGCGCGCGGCATCCTGGGGCAAACCTTTCGACGCTCAACTCCACCACCGGTGGCGTCACGGTTGCAGAGGAAATCTTCGAACTGGTCGACGTGCTCAATGCCACGAAGGAGGAGCAGGAAAAGCGCTGGGGACTGCGGCCGCACAAGGTCAGTCTGTTCACGGCGTATGATTTCAAGGAAGGCGGGCTGAAGGGATTCACCGTCGGCGGCGGGTGGCGCTGGCGAAGCGCGAATGTCATCGGCTCCGATTCCAGCGGCCGCGAACTCCGGGGCCGTGCGCTTTCCGCCGCGGATATGATGATGGCCTATACCCGGCGATTCCCGAGCCTGCGTGGTGTTGTCCGTTTTCAAGTCAACGTTTCAAATCTCTTCGACGAGACCGAAATCATTCCGGTGCGCTATTCGCTTTCAGCGGCCGCTCCCGATGGATTTGTTCTGCCGGGGAATCGAGGCATCGCTTACAGTCGGTACGATCTCGTGGCGCCGCGCGAGATTCGATTCACGACGACCTATTCCTTCTAGTCTAATTTCCAACTATATACTTCCTATGCAATCCCGTTACCTGCCCTGTCTCGTCGCCGCAGCGGTCGCACTCGCGGGCGTCCTGCTGGCGCAAACCACCCCGCCCGCCGTCGAGGCTGCGCCGACATCGTTCGAAGCCAGGAAGTGGGACTATACGCAAAAGATTGAGGGGGCCCGGGCCGAGGTCTATAAAACCGTGGGGGATGTCTCGGTGTTACTCCACGTGTTTGAACCCGAGTCCGGCCCAAAAGCGAATCGCCCCGCCATTGTACTCTTCTATGGCGGTGGCTGGGGCGGCGGCTCGCCACTACAGTTTGAGAAGCAGTGCCGCTATCTCGCCCGGCGCGGTATGGTGGCAATTGCGGCCGATTATCGCGTTCGCTCCCGCCACAAGGTCACCGCCGACGTGTGCGTCACCGACGCCAAGTCCGCCATTCGCTGGGTTCGAGCGAACGCTTCACGCCTGGGACTCGATCCGCAGCGGATCGCGGCGGGCGGCGGCTCCGCGGGCGGTCACATTGCTGCTGCGACCGGCACCGTTCCGGGCTTCGAGGAACCAGGGGAGAATCTGAAGATAAGTTCGGTGCCGAACGCCATGGTCCTGTTCAATCCGGCCCTGGTCCTTGCGCCGATCGACCTGCTGCCGGTCCCACTCGAAGGCTTCATCGCTCGGGCGCCCGAGGAACGCTGGGGCACGGCGCCCCGCAATCTCTCGCCGGCGCACCACGTGAAACCGGGTACTCCGCCCACGATCATCGTCCACGGCAAGGCGGACGAGACTGTGCCGTACGCCACCGCCGAGGCGTTTCAACGGTTGATGCAGGCGGCTGGGAACCGTTGCGACCTGGTGGGGTATGAGGGTCAGGGTCACGCCTTTTTCAACTTCGGGTCCTTCGATGAAACGGTGGCGGATATGGACAAGTTCCTGGTTTCTCTCGGCTGGCTCCGAGCCCGGTAGCTTACTCCGTTCCGCTCTCCCGCCACCTCTGCACGGCTAATTTTCGAACTGGTTTGCGCTATCTTGACAGGAACGGTGGGGAAAACGCAGAACAGTCTAGCTGTCCGCACGCAGGCAAGGGGGATGCCCACCGCATGTTTTCGCAAGCCCACCCAGTCCGAACAGGCGTGGCTGAACCGCGTCGAGCTCACGCTGTTCGGCGACGACGCGGGTGTACGCACGCGTTTTGACCCCGCCATAGAGCCTCATCATCATTGGAAAAGACGGCTCGTCGGCGAACAAGTCCGCTACGTGGGCATACGTCGAGGACCGTGGATAGCGTTGCTGAGACAGAACGCCGCAGCCTGGCATCTCCGAACCCCGTAATGAATTGGATCGGCTGTAGTGTCGCCCAGCGCCGCAGCCCCATGGCGCTGGTGGCCGACAACAGCCGCTTTCTTATCCTGTCCGGAGTCGATTATCTGAATCTCGCCACAGCGGCGCCGAGTTTTTTCGGAAACTTGTGAGAAAGTGTGTCCAATTCGTGGCAGTGATGCAGTTATCGACTGATAGCCTCCTTGCGTCCCTCGGCGGCGGCCTTCATTCGGTCGCAGTTCCTTCTCCCTCCCCTTCCCTGCATTATCCCCCTGTGCACGCTCGCGTCCTTCCGCGCCTATCCGCCTTTTCGGGCGAATTTCCTGATCAGTCCGGTGAGTCGCTCGGCGTCGGTGCCCGTCCCGCCACGGAGCCTTTCCCGGCCCCGAGCGCGAAAACGAGTGCTCGTTTGAACTGCACCTCAGGTAAACCTGAAGGTGACTGCCCAATCCCCATCCAACCCATGAAAACCTCTCGCTATTTCCCGAAGCGACTCTCCGCGCTTGTCGCAGCGGTCGCGTTTGCCGCCAATCTTTCGATCCACGCGCAAACGGCTCCGGCTGCCTCGACCTCACCGGCCGCATCCGCCAAGGAACAAGCCGTCGTGCTTTCAGTCTTCGAGGTCGAAAGTACGCGCGACAGCGGATACCGGGCGACCAATTCCGTTTCCGGCACCCGGATCAACGTCCGGTTGATGGACATGCCGCAGACGATCTCCGTGCTCACCTCCGACTTCATCGATGATCTCGGTGCGGTCGATCTCGACGAGGCGATCATCTACGCGAGCGGCGTCAGCACCAGCGGTTTTTTTACCGGGCAGTATTCCATCCGTGGTTTCGGCACCGGTACTCCGCGGCGCAATGGTATTTCCTTCTCCACTACGAACTCGATCGATACGTCGGTCATCGACCGGGTCGAGGTGGTGAAGGGTCCTTCCAGTGCGCTTTATGGCACGGGCGGCCCGGGAGGGGTCGTCAACGTCGTCACCAAGCAGCCGCAGGCCAGTCGGGCCACCGCGATCGAGACGTCGGTCGACAGCGAAGGCTCGCTGCGGGGCGCCCTTGACACGACCGGCCCCGTCACCCGCGACGGAACCCTGCTGTACCGATTTATCCTCGCCGGGCAGAATCAGCAATCGACCCGCCAGTTCGGCGAGCGCGAGAGCTGGCACCTCGCTCCGTCGTTGCGCTGGAACCTCCGGCGCGCACCGTACCCGACCTCGGTCACCGTCACGGCGGAATGGCTGCACGTTCCGTACATGACCTCGTCCGACGAGCGATTTCCCCAGGTAATCGAGAGCCGTCCTGCTCCCATCGGTGGCAACCCCAACCGCAGGGCGAACATTGCTGTCGGGTATGCTCCGGGCCTGCCGAGAACCTTCAGTATCTCCGGGCCGAACGCGCGCCGGACGGACGATGAGGTGTATTTCGAGGCGAATTTCGTGCACACGTTCAACGATCTCCTCTCCGGGCGGGTCGTGTACTCGGATTCGCAACGGCACCAGGACCGGTTCACGCAATTCGCCAACGGAGCGTTGATGCGAGATGCCGCGGGCAACCTGCCTCGCACTGTGCCGATCCAATCGTGGCGTTCGGATACCGATCAATGGAACCGCACCCTGCGCGCCGATCTCAACTATACGCAGACGCTTTCCTGGACCCGGCTCAACGTCGTGCTGGGAGCGCAGGATACCCGCGCCGCCGGTGACAACTCCGTGCACCGAAACGTCAACCGACCGGTCTTCAATCTCTATGCGCCGACCGCCGCCGATTACGACCTCGGAACGTTTCCGGACAATTACAACCACCTCGTCCTGCAGCGCACCGCCAACCGGGAACAGCAGATCAATCTCGTGGGCAATGCCACCTTCTTCAACGAACGGCTCAATCTGATCGGCGCAGCTAACCGCAGCTTCTCCCGCTCGGGAATCCAGATCGCGCCCGACCTCCGTGCCTCGGGCGGCCAGGCGCCCAATGTCTCGGTCACACCGCGCGCCGAATTCGACAGCTTCCAGGGCGGCTTCGCCTACCGCGTGTTGCCGGAAGTAAATGTGTTCTACTCGTACTCAGAATCGATCCAGTCTAACGGCGCGCAGTTTCCCAACGATCCGCAGGAGGGCACCGGCCACGAAGTCGGCGCGCGCTTTGAACTGCTCGGCGGCCGACTCTCCGGGTCGGTTTCGTTCTTCGATGTGGAGCGGACCAATATCCCACGCCGCGACCCCAATCTTCCCGGCGTCGTCACCCGCCTGAGCGGCATGGAACGCAGCCGCGGCTACGAACTGGATTTGTTCTGGTTCCCGACCGAGGCGGTTCAGCTCGTCGCCAACTACACCGACATGGATCCGGAGGTGGTGAGTAACACCGCCGCGCCCGTCACCGAAGGCAGTCTCATCGATTCGGCATTCCCGCGTGCGCTGAACTTTTTCGGCAAATACACGTTCAAGCGCGGTGCCGCCAGCGGCCTGCACGTCACGCTCGGACTAAACCACCGCAGCGTCAGCCGCCCCTACGGCACGCTCGAAAATCTCTATCTGCTCGAGCACCCGGCCTACACGACGTTCGGCGGCGGCGTCGGCTACGCTTGGAAGCGCGGCAAAATCGACTGGACCGCCGAACTCACGCTCAAAAACGCGTCCGACAAATTTTATTACACCGACACGTCGATTCCCGGTGAGCGCCGTACCGCAGTGTTCTCCGTCGGCCTGAGATTCTAAGGCGCACGTCGGCTCCTTCATTTCGTTGGGGAGGTGCGCACGCCTTCCCTCTGTTTGGTGCATTCACTCCCTCTCCATCGCCCCGCCCCTCCCCTCCCCATGCAACTATCCCGTCGGACCATGACGCTTCGCCGCGTCTGGCTTTTCGCCTTTTCGTTCCTGACTGTCCTCGCCTCGGCCCCGGCCCAAACGCCCGCCGTCGGCACCATCGAGGGCCGGGTCCTCAATCCCGCAACCGGTGAATACCTCGAGTTCGCTCGTATCACCGTAGAGGGTACGCTGCTCGAAACGCTCACCGATGCCGCCGGCCAATATCGGGTGAACAACATCCCCGCGGGCCCGGCGCGTCTGCGCGTTTTCCGCACAGGCTTGAGCTCCCAGACCAGCACCGTCGACGTAGCTGCCGGCGGGGTTGTGCAGTTGAACTTCGAACTCAGGGCTCAGGAGGGCACTCGCCCGAGTGACAGCACCGTCAGGCTCGACAAATTCGTCGTCGGCACTTCGAAGGAAATGGACGGTGCCGCGATCGCGATCAACACGCAACGCTTTGCCGCCAACGTCATGAACGTCGTCGCCGCTGATGAGTACTCAGCAATGACTGAAGGCGGCGTCGGCGAACTGCTGAAAGCCGTCCCCGGTATGAACGTCGAAATCGGCGGTGGCGGCGAACCGTATCTGCTTTCGATGAACGGCGTGCCACCCGCAAATGTGCCAGTGACGATCGGAGGTTTCACCCTCGCCAACGCCACCGCCGGCACCTCCCGGCAGACTGGCATTGAGCAAATCTCGATGAACAACGTCTCCCGTATCGAGGTAGCGTATACGCCCACGCCCGAGACCACCGGTTCCGCGCTGGCCGGGGGGGTGAACCTGGTTCCGCGCAGCGCGTTTGAACGCTCCAAGCCAGTCTACACGCTCACTGGCTACATGGCCATGCGCGACCACGAGTTGAACCTTGGGTCCACGCCCGGCCCCGTGCGGAACGCCACGCCAAAAATCCGTCCCGGTATCGATTTCTCGGCCATCGTGCCCGTCAACAGCCGGCTGGGTTTCACGCTCTCGGCCAGCACTTCCTCGGCTTACACTGGCGGCGACTTCATTCAGCGCGGTTGGCGCGGCGTCAGCCTCGTCACCAACGGGGCCGCTCTGCCGGACACCACCGCGGATCGTCCCTATCTCACCGATTTCAGTTACGGCGACCAGCCCAAGCTAACCAAGCGCTATTCGTTCGGCGGAACGTTCGATCTCAAGCTCTCGCGCAACGACCGCCTCTCGCTGTCGTATATGCACGGCTTCATCGATTTCTACTCAAATAATCGTTCGCTCCAGTTTTTCACGACCGGCGTCGCGCCAGGTAACTTCGGCCCGGAGTTCACCCGCGGCAACGCCGGCGCCGGAGAGATCCGCAGTGTCAACGGCGTCGGGGTGTTCGGCGGCCGTGTGCTGATGCCCGCGCTCACCTACCTCCATACCGGACCGATCTGGAAAATCGAAGCCGGGGCCGGCCACTCGCACTCCACGCGGCACAACAATAACATCAATGATGGCCATTTCAGCAATGTGCAGGCCCGGCGCCTCAACACGACTGTCTCCTATCTCGACAACTCCTCGTATCTCCGGCCGGCGACGATCGCTGTATCGGCGGCCAACGGTACGCCCGTCGACCCGTTTTCGATTGAGTCCTACACGCTCAACACCGCGAACGGCGCCGCCCTTGCGGTAACGGATCTGCAACGCAGCGTCTATGCCAACGCGCGACGTGATTTCTTCGGCCCCATTCCGCTCACCCTGAAGGCGGGCATCGATCTCAAGCAGATCAAACGCGACCAGCGCAACGACCAGTCGGCCTTCACGTTTGTCGGCGCCGACCGCGTGGCCAACACAGCCGACGACAATGCCCGCGTCGCGCTCGACGCGAGCTTTTCCGAGCGCACGCCACCGTTCGGTTTTCCGCAAACGGATTGGATCAGCAACCACCGCCTGTGGGACCTTTGGAAGACCAATCCAGATTACTTCACCCTCAACGAAGTCACCCGACACACCAACACCACCGCCCAGTCGAAATACGCTGAGGAGCTCATTTCCGCGGCCTATCTCCGCGGCGACGTGCAACTCTTCGAAGGCCGCTTGAAGCTCGTCGGGGGCGTTCGCGCCGAACAGACCAACGTCGAGGGCGAGGGCCAGCTGATCGATCCAACGCGCAACTTCCAATACGACTCCTCCGGACGTGCGCTTCTTGGTGCCAACGGCCGGCCGCTGCCGATCACAACGAACGCCCTCGAGGCAGCCCGCCTCACGAACATCGATCGCGGCCTGCAGTCCCAGAAGGAGTACCTCCGCTGGTTCCCGAGCTTGAACGCGGCTTATTCGATCCGCGAAAATCTCATCGCCCGCGCCGGTTACTACCACTCGGTCGGTCGCCCTAATCTCGTGCAATACGCCGGCGCGCTCACGCTGCCGGATACGGAAAATATCCCCAGCCCGTCGAACCGCATCACGGTCAACAACGCCGGCATCAAAGCGTGGAGTGCGCGCACCATGAAAGTGACGCTCGAATACTATTTCGAGAACGTTGGCCTCGTTTCCATCGCGGGCTTTCAACGCGACATCGAGAACTTCTTCGGTTCGACCGTGTTTCAAGCGTCCCCGCAGTTTCTCGCACTTTATGGCCTCGATCCCGCCGAATACGGGGAGTACGACGTCAACACGCAATACAACCTGCCGAATCCGGTCCGAATGTCCGGCGTCGATTTCAACTACAAGCAGGCGCTCACATTTCTGCCGAATTGGGCGCGAGGCATCCAAGTCTACGCCAATGCCAGCGCGCTGCGCGCCACGGGCGACGACTCCAACAATTTCCAGGGCTATGTGCCGCGCACGGTGAACTGGGGCGTCAGTCTCACCCGCGAGAAATTCAAGTTGCAGACCAAATGGAATTACAGCGGCCGGCGCCGCCAGGGGCCCGTGGCCGCAGGTCGCGGCATTCAGCCAGCCACCTATAATTGGAATTCGAAGCGTCTGCTCGTCGACGTGATCGGCGAATACACGTTCAACAAACGCTGGTCGTTCTTCGCCAATCTGAACAACGTCGGCGACACCCCCAACGATATCGAGATCGCGGCGCCGAACACCCCCGAACTCGCCCAGTTCCGCCAACGCCTGCAATACGGCTCGCTCTGGACCTGCGGCATCAAGGCGGTTTTCTGAGCGCGGTCGCCCGGCCGCGCGCCCCGATGGCCGATTGGTCGCGAGCTCTCGCTACCCGCGGATTTATCGTCGCGGGCATTTCGTACCGGCTCTCCGACGAGTGCATCTGCCGGTTGGCGGTGGAAGCCACCGCGGCGGCGAAGGGACTCGCCGCCCTACCCATCGTGACCTTCGAAAGAGGATAGGGCGCGGACTCCCCTCCGCGGCGGCGAAGGGACTCGCCGCCCTACCCATTGTGACCTTCGAAAGAGGATAGGGCGGACTCCCCTCCGCGCCAGAACCGGAACCGCCAAACGGCAGATGCGCCCGCTCCGGTCCGCATCTATCCGGACCTATCTCGTCGTGCTCGCGGCCGGCGCCAGAAACCACTGTTGGGCGGTCAGGTCCGCTTTGAGGAACGTCAGGAGCTGTTGGGCAACCTTCTCACGACCGATGGTCGCACTCGGGTGAGTGCCGTCTTCACGGAAGTCTTCGCGCTGCCAACTAAGTCCATCGGCGTGGCGCGACTGCGGACCGTTCGCCCAGAGATACGGTCCCCAGAGCAGGACCGGGGCCCGCACTGCGCCCTTGCCCGGCTCGACGTTGAGCTTCGGATCACCGGAGATCTGCCGTCGCACGAGATCGCGGACGGCAAACGCGCTTTCAAAGGCGTACGGTTCCGGATTCAGATTCCCCGTCGCATAACCTCCATAGGTCCGGCTGGAGAAGTAGATCAGGCGCAGATGGGGAAATTTCGCGTGGAGCAAATAAACGATCGCTTCGAGATTGGCTTCGAGCTTTTGCGCGTGCGCCGGAAACGGTGCGGTGGGTCGTTTGTCCGCCTGCTTCACCCAGACCACCTGTACTTGATTTTCGGTTACGTCCGCCTTTTTCAGGCGCATGGCAACGGTCTCCCAGATCGGGCTGTTCCCCGACTCCGCCCACTCCGCGGCGGCCTGACCGCCCTGGGCTCCGTCAACGATGACGACCGCCCTGGCCTTGGCCGGTTCGCGGTCCGCGAGTTCCTTGAACCGGGAAAACTCCTGCGTGGTGTTCGACATGCCAACGGACAACAGGACGACCTTGCCCTTCTCGTTCGGCTCGCCATCGGGAGCGCGCGGGATGATTTGGGCCGCGGCTGCAAGATCTCTCCATCAGGGCACGTTCCTCCGCGGTGAACGTTTCGCCCCGCTGGCGCTTTTGCATCAACTGACGCGCCTGCTCTCGATCCTCTGGCGACAACGCCTCCAGGATCGCGCGGGAGGAGCGCTCGTTGCTTCCCTCCGGCTGGCGCACGGCCATCGCGCGAGCAAGATACGCACGTTCGGCTGCGTCCAGAGATTCGCCTTGCTGTTGTTTCTGACGCAGGGAACGCGCAACGTTCCAATCGATGGGCTCCGAATCTGCGCCGGCGGCACCCACATTCGGCGAAATAGTGACACACGCCACGGCCAGTGTGAACCCGAACAGCAGAGGAAGGAAACGGTCAGTGGTCGTGGTATTTCAAGGGGACGAGCAAGCGGGTTCAGGCGGATACATATTCCGACCGTTTTCCTGATGCAACCCTGCGCCCTTAAAGGGTACGGCCTGAGGTCTCCGGGGTTGCTTTTTTAAGGGGACGCTTCGCGCGGCGGGCGCACACGCTCGGCCAACGCCTGCGCCGGGTCGGCCCAATAACAACCAGCGGACGGCGCCTCTCGGACTGAGCCCCGCTCCGGCAGCAGATGGATCTCAGGTGCGCCCGGCATGAGCGGCCGACGATAGACGTTGTTCTGCACGACGTACTCCGACGTTTCACGCGCGGCCTTTTCTCCAGCTCCCTGGCCAACAGCTGGGTGTTGGCCGCGCCCCGTCCGAAATCGTTCTCATGGGATTGACTGCAACGGCGTCATGGGGTCGATAAAGTGCTTCCCCTTTTCGTGGCCATCTCCTTTGCCAAAGTCCACGTGCTGGATCCTTCGCGCCTCGCGCGGCGGCTGATGTGGCATGTGCTTTCCATCGGCATCGTATCGCGGGACGAACCCGAGGAGCACGTGGGCATGGACAAGGCCGGTCTGTTTCTCTTTCAGGTAAAATCGGGTTCAGGCGTCCTTGTGCTGCCCCACGACCGCTATGAGCTCATCCGGGGGGCGTCGTGGTGGCTGCTCGATCTTGCGCAATCCCGACGTTACGTGCCGGCGGCCGGCGCGCCTCTCGTCACCAGCGGCGTGCGTTTCAGCGGACCGGGAATCGATATCTGGCGCGATGAAGTCTTCAGTGGGCGGGCCGGATTTCCCTCTTCGGACGGGCAGCAATCCTCGCGGCTGCGTCGCGCGGTGGCGGAGTTGACGCGGCTGGCAGTGTGTCCCGCGGTCGGCGCGGAGTGGCGGATGCACGAAGTGGTGACCGGAGTGCTGGGCGTGCTGTTGCAGGAGCAGGTCGGGCTCACCGTGAAACCAGCGGAAGCGCCGCATCCGCCGGTGAGCCGCGTCGTCGAGGCGGTGCAGGCGAATCCATTGCGCAACTGGCGGGCGGCGGAATTGTCGGCTCTGGCCGGCATCGGGTATTCCAGCCTGCGCCAGCGTTTCAAGTCGTCGCAGGGGGAGACGCTGCACGAATACCTCCAGCGCATCCGGCTCGACCAGGCGCGCGGGCGGCTGACCGACATGCGGCTCACGGTGAAGGAAATCGCCCAGCAGTTGAATTTTTCGAGTGAGTTCTATTTCAGCCGCTGGTTTCGGCAGGCGGCAGGCATGAGCCCCTCGCGCTTTCGGACCATGGTGCGCGGGTAGCACCATTCCGGCAGGAGGGAACGCAGCGAAGCAGGTTTGTAACCTGGCAGTTTTGACAAGGGATTCGGCAGTTTTTGCATGGCAGGCGGCCAAGGCTTCCTGTACTCTCGGCCGGGTAGCTGGTCGTTGCTTTCGTTAAACTCCCCGAACGTCGCACCTCCGACGCTGTTTATGATGAACCCCACCCCGTTCTTATTCCTGAATTTGCTGCGTAGTGCCGTGGATCGGTTTTGCCGCGGACCTGCCGCATCGCTCCGCCGAGCGCGAAGTCGGATTTTTTGCGTGCTGCTTTCCTCGGCGAGCCTGGCCATCGCCCCCTGCCTTACCCAGGCGCAGGTGGTCAACGCCCCGGAGGCAGCGTTGGGCAGGCCTGGTACAATCAGCGGTTCGGTGGTTGCCGGACCAAACCAAACTCCGGTCGAGCGCGCCGTCGTGCGCGTTGTCGACACGGAGATGAGTGTGACGACGGATCGTTTCGGGCGGTTCGAGCTCGTGGACATTCCAGCGGGCCGCAAGTCGCTGACGATCACGGGGGCCAACGTACAGCCGGTCCGGGTAAACGACGTCGTGATCGAGCCAGGCCAGCAACTGACGCTGAGCCCGATTTCCGCGGCGGTGGGAGACGGTGCGGCACGGCGCGGTGAAACCGTAGTGCGAGCGGGCTCAGAGGTTGTGACGCTGTCGAAGATGGTGGTGGAAGGATACCGGGCGGGACGGTCGCGCGCGGTCCAGCAAAAAGCGGATGCGGCCAACATCCTCGATCTCATCTCGGCCGACGCGATCGGTAATCTGCCGGACCGCAACGTCGCCGAGGCGGTGGCACGGCTGCCGGGCGTGAGCGCGGCCCCGCTCGACGGGCCCTTCGACCAGCCGCAGGGCGGCGAGGGACGTTATGTTTCGATTCGAGGGATTGATCCGAATCTGAACCAGGTGCTCGTCGACGGAAACACGATGTCGGCGCCCGGGGGCACGCGGCTCGGTCGCGCGGTGCCGCTCGACGTGCTGGGCTCGACGCAGATTGCGCAGATCGAGGTCGTGAAGACGCTGACGCCGGACATGGATGGCAACGCGCTCGGTGGCACGATCAACGTCAAAACGGCGAGCGCCTTTGATCGCAAGGAGCGGTTTTTCCAAGGTTCGGCGACGGTCAACTATAACGAAACGAGCACGAAAAAGAGTCCGTCCGCCGACATCAGCTACGGAGATCTCTTCGGGGCGAACAAGCAGTGGGGATTCACCGTCAGCGGCACCTCGGACAAACGCAGCTACGGCCAGGAGCGGCTGGACTTCAGCCGGCCGGTGGCGAACACCGCGGGCGGGCAGACCTTTCTGCTGCCCAACCAGATTCAAATTCGGCCGACGTGGGGTTATCGGTTGAACGCCGGCATGACGATGAACCTCGAATATCGTCCGAACGACGCCACGGAGGTTTATCTGCGCACGATCTTGAATCAATCCCGCACGGACCAGAACTGGGACGAGTTCCGGTTGGATTCCGGAGGTATCACCAATACCATTACGCTGACGTCGCCGACGAGCGGAGTGTTCGCGGCGGCCCGCACCCAGTCGCAGTATCGTGAGCACCGGCAGCTGAGGACACAGGCGTTGTACAACGTGGCGACCGGAATGAAAAAAATCTGGGGCCCCTTTACCATCGAGCCGGGTTTCAGCTACTCCTACGCGGAGGAGGTGCGGGACAAGCTGCGGCAATGGCGTTTCCAGACCACGCGCGGAGCGCTGGGCCCGCTGCAGTTCGAGCTCAAGCCGGGCGAGCGATATCCGAGCCGGTGGGAGGGCATCGGGGCGGAATTCACCAACCCTTCCAAGTATCAATTCAATCTGCGCCGGATCGACGACGGCGGCGTGATTGAGGATGAAACGATCGGCGGAAAGCTGCACGTGAAATGGAATCCGGATCGGCTGCTCGGCGGCACGGGCTTCATCAAGGTCGGCGGGAAAGTAAATCGCCGCGACCGTTTCGTGGATCTCATCTCGGCCATGATCGGACCGGGCAGCGCGCCCTGGACGCTGGCGAGCGTGCCCAATTCCATCGGCCCGGGCCGTTCGATCTACGACGGTCGGTACGCCACGGGCTTTTCCGTGAACTGGACCCCGCTCGTCAACTACGTCGAGGCAAACCCGAATTCCACTCTCATCAACCTCACCAGCTCCGCGAGCAATTCCGTCGAGGACGACTACGCGATCATTGAGGACATCTATGCGGCCTATGTCATGGGCCAGGTCAGGTACGGCCCGTTGACGTTCTTGGGCGGCGTGCGCATGGAGCGCACCGAGGCGAAGATCTCCGCGGTGGAAAACCGGTTTGCGAACGGCCGCGATTTGGGCCGCTTCCCGATCACGGGCAGCACCGCGTACGATTCTTATTTTCCGAATATCCAGGCAGTATATCGCCCGAACAAAAAGCTCGTCCTGCGCGCCGCGCTGACCCAGAGCATCGGCCGACCAGCCTACGAGGACGCCCGGCCGCTTTCCACCTTCCGCTATGACGAAATTCTCGGCTCGGCGGCGCTGGATCCAAACTTCCCGTATGCGGGGTCGCTGACGATCGGCAATCCGGACCTGAAGCCGTTCCGAGCGTTCAACAGCGACATCTCGCTCGAATATTATATGAAGGGCGGGGCAATGCTTTCCGCGGCGTTTTTCCGCAAGGAAATCCGCGACCCGATCTATGGCTATTCGCAGGTCGAGGAAAACGTGATTCACAGCGGCATCGGCCTGGAGCGGCTGAACGTCAGCACGCGGCTGAATGGACGCTCCGGAGAAGTCAGCGGGGTCGAACTCAGCCTGTATCAGCCGTTCCGATTCCTGCGCGCGCCCTTCAACGGTTTCGGCGTCGAAGCAAACCTCACCTTTATTTCCTCCGAGGTCGTGGTCATTACGCGCCCGGGCGAAAAACTGCCGTTCTTCCGCCAGCCTGACGCCATCCGCAACTTCACTCTGTTCTATGAAAAGAACGGCTTCTCCGCGCGGGTCTCCTACAACTATACAGGGGAAATGATGACCAGCCTTTCGGCCGCGGCGGTTACGGATAATTGGGCTGATGCGGGGAAGCGCGTGGATGCGCAGGTGCGCTACCGCTTCAGCCGCAACTACGCCGTCACTTTCGCCGCCCGCAATCTCACGCGGGAGCAGGAATACTATTCGTTCGGCCGGGGAGGTCCGCTGCGGGAGACCTATCTCATCGGCCGCAACTACACCTTGGGCGTGGGCGTGAATTATTGACCCGATGGAGCGAACGAGCCTGGCCCTGGCGATCGTGGCGGTTTGGGGTGTGGTGTGCCCGGTTCAGGCGGCGAACGTTTCGTCGGCACCACGTCCGAACATCGTCTTCATCATGGCCGACGATCTCGGCTACGCGGATCTCGGCAGCTACGGGCAGAAGCTAATCCGCACGCCGAACCTGGACCGGCTCGCCACGCAGGGCACGCGGTTCACGGACGTTTACGCCGGTGCTCCGATCTGCGCCCCGTCACGCTGCGTGCTGATGACCGGCCTGCACACCGGTCATTGCCGGATTCGCGGCAACGGCCCCCGGGTCGGCGGCGAGATCGAGTCGTTCGGCGAAGGTGGCCGGCGGCTCTCGCTCACGGACGACGATCGCACCGTCGCCGAGGCGCTGCAGGCCGCGGGTTATGTCACCGGCGCCATGGGCAAGTGGGGTATTGGAGAACCGGGTACGGCGGGAACGCCGAACCGCCGTGGTTTCACGGAGTGGTTTGGCTACCTCAATCAGAATCATGCGCCTTATTACTACACGGACTTTCTCTGGCGAAATGAGGCCAAGCAGATGATTCCGGAAAACAGCGGCGGCCGCCGCGGCCGTTACAGTCATGATTTGCTGACGGATGAGGCGGTGGCATTCCTGCGGCGCCACCAGCAGCAGCCATTTTTCCTCTATCTGCCGTTCACGATTCCGCACCGGCGCTTCGAAGTGCCTTCGCTCGACTGGTACGCGCAGGAAGCCTGGCCCGAGGAAGCGAAGATCTTTGCGGCCATGGTGACGCGGCTGGACCACGACGTCGGGCGCGTGCTCGACGAACTCGATCAACTGGGTCTCGGGCCGAACACGATCTTGTTTTTCACATCGGACAACGGGGCGGAGAAGAAGCCGTTTGGGAAACTCTTCCAATCCGGCGGACCGTTCCGTGGCGACAAAGGGACCGTTTACGAAGGCGGGCTGCGGGTCCCGATGCTCGTGCGCTGGCCGGGAAAAGTTCCGGCGGGCAAGGTGAGCTCGACGCCCTGGTGGTTTGCGGACGTGTTTCCGACGTTGCTGGCGATTGCGGGGGCGAAGGAAGAAAAAGCGAAGCTCGATGGTCGCGATGTACTGCCGACCTTGCGTGGCGAAGCGCAGCCCGCGCTCGCTGGCCGGCACTTCTACTGGGAAGATCCGGGCAAGGTTCTCAGCCAGGCGGTCCGGCAAGGTGACTGGAAGGCGGTGCGCCTGGCCAGGAATGCTCCGCTGGAGCTGTACGATTTGAAATCGGACCCCGGCGAAACGCGGAACGTCGCGGCATCGCATCCGCAGGTGACGGCCGATTTCGCGCACTTTCTTGAAACGGCGCGGACTCCCTCGCCGCACTGGCCCGACGGCCCGTAACCGCATTTCGTTTTGACCGCACTTTTTTTCATGACGTCTCCCCACTCCACCGCCTCCCCCATTGGCTTGATTGGTCTCGGTTTGATGGGTGGTGCATTCGCGTCGCGGCTCTTGCGGGGCGGATTCGAGGTGGTGGGCGCGGACATCGATGCGACGCGGCGCGAGGCCTTTATCGCGCAGGGAGGGAAGAGCACCGGCTCAGCGGCTGACGTTTTTCGCAGCTGTGTTCGTGTCATCCTCAGCCTGCCGTCGCATCGCGAGGTGGCGCAGGTAATCGCCGCGGCCGGCGACGCTTTGCAAACCGGCCATCTGGTCATCGACACCACCACGGGGGATCCTGAGCACACCGCAGGGTTGGCCGGTGAACTCGCGACGCGCGGGATCATTTATCTCGACGCGACCATTTCGGGCAACAGCGCTCAGGTGCGGGAGGGCGCGGCGGTGGTCATGGTGGGTGGCGATGCCGACGCCTACGCTGCGTCCGGGGATCTGCTGGCCAAACTGGGTGGCGCGTCGTTTTACACCGGCGGCTCGGGGAACGGTGCCCGGATGAAACTCGTGACCAATCTCGTGCTGGGACTGAATCGGGCGGCCCTGGCCGAAGGGCTAGCGCTCGGCGAGGCGATCGGACTCGCCCCGGAATTGACGCTGCGCGTGATGCGGCGAAGTCCCGCGTATTCGCGCGTCATGGACATAAAAGGGGAGAAGATGATCCATTCGGAGTTCTCTCCCGACGCGCGGCTGTCGCAGCATTTGAAGGACGTGCGGCTCATGCTCGAGATGGGCGAGCGGTCGGGTTTGCCGATGACCTTGACTACGGCCCATCGCTCGATTCTGGAACGGGCTGACGCGGCCGGTTTGGGCGCACTCGACAACAGCGCGCTGATCCAAGTGCTGCGCGGACTGACGCCGAAGGAGGAACGGTCGTGACCGTCGCACCGGTTGCGGCGTCAGCGCCCGCGGCAGTGACGCTGCCTCCGGGACAGCGGGTTTTCGTCCTGGTCGTGGCGTTCCTCGGTCTGGTTGGAGCCGGGTTTCAGCTCGGGTTGATGCCACTCGCGGCGTTGTCGGTTTCCCGCGACCTGCTCGGGGCGACGTTCGAACATGGATTGGCGGGGCATTGGTTCGCCCGTTACACGGCGGCGATGATGCTCGGGGCGGCGTTTGGGGGAATTTTTCTGGGCTCGCTCGGGGACAAAATTGGCCGGGCTCGCGCGACCGGCGTGTGCGTGCTCTGCTATTCGTTGTTCGGCGCGGCGGGCGCACTGGTGAAATCCCAGGAGCAGTTGCTCGTGCTGCGGTTTCTAGCCGGACTGGGCGTCGGCGGGATGTGGCCCAACGGCGTTGCGCTCGTATCCGAATGCTGGTCATCGGCGACGCGTCCAATGGTGGCGGGAGTGATTGGGACCGGACTTAATATCGGAATCCTGTGCGTGTCGCAGCTCGGCCGGGTGCGAACGGTGACGGCTGAATCGTGGCGCTGGTTGGTGGAACTCGGCGCGGCGTCCGCGGTGATTGGACTGGTCGCACTGCTCGTGCTCCCTGAATCGCCCCGCTGGCTGGCCACGCGGGGCGCGCAGGCCGCCAAGTCCGCGGCGCCGATTCGCGAGCTCTTCAGCCCGAGCCTGATTCGGCTCACGATCATCGGCATCCTCCTGGGCGCGATCCCGTTGATTGGCGCGTGGGGGGCCAGCAAATGGATGATTCCCTGGGCGGACAAACTCGGCGGCACCGAGCAGGCCGGCTACAAGGCGCTGACGCAAGGGTGGTGGGCGGCGGGGGCGATTATCGGAAGTTTCTTCGGGAGCCATCTGGCGCACCTGTTGGGGCGACGCGTGGCGTACTTCGCGATCAGCCTCGGGTCGGTGGTGCTCACGAGCGGAATTTTTCTCTTCTCGCAGCCGCTCAACCCCTCGTTCCTGCCGCTGGTCTTTGCGCAGGGATTGGTGACGACGTTGTTCTTCGGCTGGCTGCCGCTGTGCCTGCCGGAGCTTTTCCCGACGCGGGTCCGCGCGACCGGTACGGGGATCGCGTACAATTCCGGACGTTTCGCGTCGGCCGCGGGCGTGCTGGGAGCCGGCGTGCTGATGGCCTGGTCGGGCGGCGACTATGCCAAGGTTGGCTTGATCAGCGGTCTCGTTTACGGTCTCGGCATGATTGTGATCTGGTGGGCGCCGGATACCGGAAAACGTGGTTTGCAGGAATGACTTCATATAGCCCACGGAACACCCGGAATACACAGAACTCCCCATTCCTTCCGTGTCGTCCACGGGTTCCTTGGGCAAAACTTTCCCTCTTCAAATTTCCTCTTATGAAGTCGTGCTTTTTTGGCGTGATACTTTTTGGCGCACTCACGATGCGCGGTGCCGATACGGCGTCGCTGCCCAGTGTGCCGGCCGGTTTCAAGGTCGGGTTGTTTGCGCAGGAGCCGTTGGTGCGCAATCCGTGCGCGATGGCGTTCGATGCCCGGGGCCGGCTCTTTGTGGGCCAGGGGCCGCAGTACCGTAACCCCAAACCCGATACGCCCGGCGACACGATCGAGATCCTGCTCGACACGGACGGCGACGGCGTCGCGGACAGGACGAAGACATTCGCCCGTGGTTTGAATTGCGTCCAGGGGCTGGCGTGGCGGGGGCGGGATCTGTGGGTCGCGAACTCGCCCGACCTCACGATCGTGCGCGATCTCGATGGCGATGACGTGGCCGACGAGTACGTCCTGGTCTACACCAACCTCGGCAACATCGAGCACGGAATCCATGGCCTGAACTGGGGCCCGGACGGCAAGTTCTACATGAGCAAGGGGAATTCCAAGGGCCTGCAGCAGGACGTGCATCTGACCCCCGGACCTTTTCGCGATCTGTTTGGGGTGACAGCGCCGGCCGGCGCGCTGGGCACGCCGCCGCCGCGCGTGTTCAAGGCGAGCGAGTATCGCCACTCGTATCAAGATCCCCAGGACGACTGGGGTCGTGAAGGCGGGGTCCTGCGCAGCGACGATCTGGGCGCGAACCTCGAAATCGTTTCACGCGGTTTCCGGAATCCCTTCGATATTTCCTTCGACGATGCATTCAACTGGCTCGGCACCGATAACGATCAAAGCGAGGGGGATCGCGTCTTCATGCCGTTTTTCAACGCCCACTTCGGCTGGGCGCATGCCTGGAGCGCCAACTGGACCGGCGATGGTCATCCGCCCACGGCGCCAATTAGCGGCCCGGTGTTCACGGGGTCGGGCACCGGTGTCATCTATGCGGACACGCCCGGCTGGCCGGCGTCGTACCGCGGCGTGTGGTTCATCAACGATTTTCTGCATCGGACCACCTACGTGTATCGTCCGCGCTGGGACGGCGCGCTGCTGGTGCCGGCCGGCGGAGGCTGGGAGCCATTTGCGCGGGGCAGCAACCCGCTGTTCAGCCCGATCGACCTCGAAAACGGGCCAGACGGCGCGCTTTATCTGACCGGCTGGGGCACGCGGCTCGACGCCGTGGTGGTCAGCGGCCAGCAGACCAACGAAGGCCGGGTGTTCCGGATCGCGCCGGAGGGCTTTGCGCCGCTGCCATGGAACACGCCGAAGCGCGCGAAGCCGGCGGCGCAGTGGACCTTCGCCGAGTTGGCCGAAGATCTCGGCTCGGGCCTGGCGACGTGGCGAACGGATGCGGCGGACGAACTCGTGCGGCGCGGGCCGGGCGTGCGTGCGGAACTGCAGGCCTTGCTGACAGCCGGGAAGTTGCCGGTGGCGAAGGAAACGTGGGCGCTGTGGACGCTCGGTCGAATTGAGCCGAAGAATCGCGCGATCGACGCCTGGTTCGCCGAAAAGGGGCACCTGCTTTCCCCCAACGCCCGCTTGCAGGCCGTGCGCATCGTGGCGCATCGGATACGCGAGTGGCAGCCCGGGGCGGCGCTGCCGGCGTTCGCCGTGGATGCGCTGGCGGATTCGGATGCGAAGGTGCGGTTCGCCGCCATGCAATCGCTCGGGCAGGCCCGGCAGAAGGGGCTCGTCACAGCCGCATGGAGCCGGCTGGCCGTGGAGGGCGATCGACTGACTTTCTACGCCGGCTGGCACGCCATCCGGCAGTTGTGTTCCACGGCCGAGCTGCGCGCCATGTTGGCGGATTCGCGCGGCGGGGTGCGGCGGGCAGCGTTGCTGGCCCTGCTTGAAGGGGGTGCCGCCGAGGAAAAGGCCGTCGAGTCGATGGTGAAGGATAGCGACCCGGCCACGGCGGGAATCGCCGGACTGTGGCTCGCCAAGCGCAACGGCAACTCGCTGCTCGTGATCGAGCCGCCAGGCGGTGAGTTCACAGACTCGGTGCGCGTCGCCATCACACCGGGCCTGAAACCTTCCCGAGTGAGTTATACGGTCGACGGGTCGGAACCCGATCCGAAAAAGAATGCGGGCACGGCACGCTTTAACGTGACCGACACCACTACGGTGAAGGCCATTCTCCTCGTGGACGGCAAGAAGGTCGGCAACACCGCCGAAGTGATCTATCGCAAGCGCCGGCCGCTTGAAGCTGGCGAAGTGGTGGCGCTCGGTGCGTTGAGCGAACCGACGACGATCGAAAGCGTACTGCCTTTACTCGTGCGGGCGGATGCGACGCGCGGTCGGGCGGCATTTGTCGCGGCGGGCTGCGCGGTTTGCCACCAGGTAGGCTCCGAGGGTGGAGCGTTTGGCCCGGCGCTGAGCGAACTCGGTGCACGGGCGAATCCGGAGCAGGTCATTCGATCGATTCTGCAACCCAACGCCGATATCACCGAAGGGTTCACGCTGCTGTCGGTTGCGACCAAGGATGGGAAAACCTTCGCCGGCCGGCGCCAGGAAGAGACCGCGATGGCGCTGACGTTGATGCAGCCCGACAGCACCTCGGTGACGATCAAACGGGCGGACATCGCCAAGCAGGAAAGTCTGCCCACGTCGCCGATGCCTCCCTTTGACCGCGTGCTAACGGCCCAGCAGGTCGCGGACGTTGTGGCGTGGTTGAGTGCGGGTTCGCGACCAACGACGGGCGCGCTGCCGGCACCGGCGGCGGCTGCAGCCGAAGGCTTCGCGGTCCAGTTGATGCAGGATAAGCTGACGATCACCGACGGTGGCCGGCCGGTGGCGGTGTTTGCTTTCAAGGATCCTGAAACCCTCCGGCCCGCGTTCCAGAATCTGCACGCGCCCGGTGGCGTGCTCGTGACCCGGCGGCATCCGGCAGCGGCGCCTGATGCGGTCGATCACCCCACGATGCACCCGGGAGTCTGGCTGGCGTTTGGCGATATCAACGGCGCGGACTTTTGGCGCAACAAAGCCAGGATCGAGCACGCCGGTTTCACGGCCGCCCCGTCCGCGGCGCGCGACAGGGTGTCGTTTCAGACGGCAAGTCGCTTCGAATCGTCAACGGGTGAGACGCTGGCGACGTTGCAGTC
>Ga0163152_10002602_pt1 | contig 25231 bp, 26 predicted proteins | sample OliLakLV19MP8IB2_FD_148635 | JGI IMG/M metagenome (GOLD analysis project Ga0163152, IMG submission 148635) | Freshwater microbial mat bacterial communities from Lake Vanda, McMurdo Dry Valleys, Antarctica - Oligotrophic Lake LV.19.MP8.IB-2 | ecosystem: Environmental > Aquatic > Freshwater >...
ATGTAGTAGCCGTCGCCTGGAGTGCGTCCCATTGCCGAAGGCGCGGAACACGTCGTAGCCGAGCGAGCGTTGGTGAAAACGTCGAGACATTCCGACCCCGCCCGTCGGCCCGGAGACGGTGCGCGCCGAGCAAGGAAACCAGGCCAATTCGTCCCGTGGAGCAGTCCGAGATGTGTCAGGAACGAGAGAAAATCGCAAAGGAATTCACTTGCAATGGAGACAGCGTCGCGGTGAATTGTCCTAGTTCTCTGCGTAGGTTGGTTGAAAGCCCATAGACCCCGAAGAGCGGTTTAGCTCAACAGGAATCTATGCTGCCTGCTCCGCGTGGCCAGCGCACGCGGCCAGAGCAAGACTCAACGCGCGGAGCAGGCAGCATAGATTCTTTTGCGTTTTTGAGGTTGACGCCCTCGACGGGTTCGCCTATTGGGCCGAATGGGGGTATCTCATCCGAGGTTGTCCGTGAGCGCCAATACGCCTGGTGGTCGTGCGGTCATTTCGGCCCAGCGCGTGCGCATGGCCGATGATGCCGTGCATGTCGCCGCACCGCATCCGGACGGGACCTTGGACGAACCAAAAATCCAGCTTGTTCGGGAAGACGGGGTAGTTCGCGCAATCGACGTGACTTGCAGATGCGGAGAGAAGATTCGGATCGTGTGCGAATATTGATTTTCGATGCAGCCACCAGGACATCAGGAGCGGTCGTGGTCTCGGGGAAGCTATTGTCGCGAACGATCATTCTCCTAGCCATCGTGCTGGTATGCGGCTGTACGCCTTTTCGTACCACGCATTCCGAAATTGTCTCTCCCGGTGAGGCGCGGCCGAGCAAATATGTAAGCAACCCCTTCGATAATCGTTCTGGAGGAGCGTCGGCGATTCCAGCCACACCGGGATTATTACCCGACGAGATGGCCAGAAAGCTGTTCTTGGACAACCCCATAGTGACGGCGGGAGGGGAGTTGCCGACGATTGCGACCCCTGGCGAGAAGAACTCGATGCTGGGTACCGAGACGTTGCCCCCTACGATTAGTGGACCCACACTGCCGCCCCCAAGCGAGGTGAATCCTCCGATGGAGATGCCAAAGTCAGCCGGGCCGGGAATCGCGGATTCTCCTCTTAAGAGGACGCCTGAGGTGACGGTTGCGGGCAGGTTGCAAAAAGGGCATCATGCCGCGAATCCTCACTTGCGTTCCACACCGACGGCGACGGGTGCGATCTTAAACCTCGGACCAAACGAGGTTCCTGCGGATCGCGTGGTGGAACTCGCTCAGAAAGTGGATACGCTCTCGGCCCAGATTGCCGTGATGCACGGCCGAATTCGGGAAATGGAGGCTCTCGCGGTCAGTCGCGAGCAGTCCATTGCGGAAGCTCGACGCGAGTCCGAATACCTGACGACGGAAGTGGCCCGCTACCGTGGAGAAATCGAGATCCTGAAGGCTCAACTCAGCAAGCTCGAACGTGAGGACGTCGAGTTGCTAAGGTTGGTCATCGCGGCCCTGGAGAAGCTGCTGGGTGGGCCGGGCGGTCGAAACGAATGAGAACGCTTCGACTGCTGCCGCTGTTACTCCTCATGATTCTGCTCGGGTGCAAAACATGGCTGGGGCAGCATAGCCAGAAAAGGTCGGCACCGACGTACAGCGAATTCCATCAGATGGAGTGGCAATGGGAGAACGTAGGCCGGGTCTTGATTCTGCCCGCCCTGAACGAATCCGACTACACGCGTGCGGATGAAGAAGTACGAGCCGCACTGGGTGGGGAATTGCAAAAGCTTGGTCGGTTTGAAGTAGTACAAGGACCGCCGGACGATCGGGCGATGGTGTCGAGCCAGATTCATCGCACTGGGCGATTCGACGAACGGATCATGATCGAACTCGGCAAGGCAGCCGGTGCGGATGTGGTCCTGCATGTGACGATCACGCAGTATTCGCCCTACCCGCGTCCCCGACTCGGTTTGGTTATCCAGGCGGTCAGTCCGCGCGATGCCAAGGTTATTGCTTCGGTCGACGGCCTTTGGGACGCGACCGATATTTCCGTGGCGGAGCGCGTGCGAGGCTATTACCGGCAAAGGAATCATGAATCGGCACCGTTCGTTCGCAACCATGTGATCGCGAACGATGATAGTTTTGCAGGCGAGTTGGCATTGGAATCGCCAGCGTTGTTCCAACGGTTTGTGTGTCGAGAAGTATCTCTCGTGTTGCTCGATCTCCCGGTGCCGGGTGTCTCTGCGCGTCCGAAGTGGTCGAAGCGAAACAAGGAGCCCAGCTCGCTACACAAGAAGGGCCCCTATAAGACTTCTCTTACGCCGGCTGTCTTGCCAACCGGGCTTGCCCCATCCGCCGAGCTGGGGTACAAGCGATCCGTTGCGGATGGCAATACGGAGGCGGGGCAAAAGTCAGAACTCAAGAAATAAGCTAAATCACACCATGGAGTCCGCATCATGTCCGCAGCTTCTGAAACAATTGGCGACCAGCCTGTGCCCAAGGGCAAAGGCAAGCGTAAGCTCGTCATGGCCATCGTGTGCATCGTTTGCATCGGGGCTGGCGCTGCCCTCCCCATGGTGCTCGATGTGGGAAAGCTCTTCGGAAAATCGAAAGACGATGGTAAGGAGAAATCGCATGGGCCGGCAAATACCGCGATCGTTCCGTTCAGCGACGTGGTGGTGAACTTGGCCGAAGAGCGTATGAACCGCTATCTTCGCTTGAAGATTGCCGTGCTGGTCGCTCATGAGGAAGAGAAAGAGATAACCGAACTGATTGCGAAAAAGAAGGTGGCGATGAAGAGCGTGATCATCAGCCACCTGGCTGGAAAAACGCTGAAAGACGTCAGCGGCTCGGTGGGTGTGAACCGCCTGCAGCGCGAGATCCTCGAAAAGCTGGATGATGTTTTATTCCCTGAAGGCCATAGCAAACTTCGGGGGGTCGTCTTTGAGGAATACGTCGTTCAATGACGCAGACCGAATTCGACTTTCGAAGCCCTCCTGCCGGAGAACTGGAACGTTCTCTGGGAACGTGGCTAGGTGCGTTCTGCCGCAAAGCCTCCGCTAGCGTGTCATTCACGCTTCCTTTCCCCGCCGAATGGAGCCTTGCCCGAAGCCAATCCATCTCGGGGCGTCTTTTGTTTCAACAAGTATCCGCCGACGCGATCGGCATTCCGCTTTCAACGAGCGATGAGGCGGATGGCATTGTGGTTGTCGCCATGTCGCGGCCCGTGTTGCTTGCTCTAATCTCAGGAATGTTCGGTGAGACCGAGAAGACTTTGCCGGCCGATCGGGATCCGACAGATCTGGAATCGTCCTTGATTGGGCTCTTGGCCACGCAATTGATTGCCCAACCGCTCGAGCAATCGTGGCCGGGAAGTGAATCGCTTCAGTTCAGCGTCGGTTCGGCAGGTCCGCTCTCGGCCATCCGTCCGGCTCGCCCGTCGGAAATGATACTTTCGGCCCAGTTGAACTTCTCGGCTCCGTTTGGCGAGCAGACGATCCACTTGCTCTTTCCCCGTTCGGGACGCTGGGAGCGTCTGGCCATTGTGTCCCAGAAGGGGAGGGCTCCCTCGGCAAGCGAGTTGAAGCAGATGGAAGTCCTGGTTCGAGATATGGCTGTGGAATTGGCGGTCGTGCTGGGGAATGCGGAGATGACGATGTCCGAGGTCGCGGAGTTGCGGGTCGGCGACCTGATCGTGCTGAGACAACGGATTGGCGAACCGCTGGATGGGTTGGTATCGGGATCAAGGAAGTTCCGGGTCTGGCCCGGGGCCGTCGGCCAGCGTGCCGCGGTCCAGATTGAAGCCATCGCGGACGATTGACCCGAAACGAGGACCCTGCCATGCCTGACACCGCCGCCGACGCTCCCGAGGTGATCGCTCACCACCCGGAGTTCGAACAGTTGCAGCCGCGTGCCGCGAAGGCGCTCGGCACATCCCTCGATTCGCTTCGCGACGTGCCAATTACGATTACCGCGCAACTTGGCCACGCGGTCATGCCGATTGGCGATATCCTAAACCTGGGCTCGGGAGCCGTCGTCGAACTCGAAGAAGGGATCGACCAACCTGTCGAGTTGACGGTTCGGGGTGTGCCGTTCGCTATTGGCGAGGTGGTTGTCGTGGATGGCCACTTCGCGGTGCGAATCAAGCGGCTATTGCCACCAGGCGGCGGGAGGCATGGGGCGTGATGCGACTTCTGATCTTACTAACTGTGCTCTTGCTGAGCGCATCCACTACGCTCGCTCAGAACGAGCTGAAATACACCGCACCCGCCGCTCCGGCTACACCCGATCCAGCGAGACTACTCACACGACTTGTACTCATTACCGGCCTCGCGCTGGCAGTCTGTGTGGGCATATTGTGGCTCATTCGTCGAATTCAACGCGTGTCCATGGGGGCAACCGCATTACAAGACCGCATTCGCATCGAGGGCAGCCTGCCACTCGATCGGCGGTCATCCCTCCACCTCCTGCGCGTGGACGGCAACACGATTGCCGTCACAATCGATGCGACGGGTTTGCGCTCGATGACTCTGCTCACAGAATCCTTTGATACCGTGCTCGCGGCAACGGGACTGAGTTCGACAGAACAGCGTAACGCCCACTCGTGAGGTCGGATGAGCGACGCCGAGTTTTTCTCCACCAAGGTCGCTACCGAATGAGGTTGGCCAGTTCCTGGAGTGTCTCATTTGCGACGGTAATCGTTCGTGCGTTAATCTGGAAGCCTCGCTGCGCGATGATCAACAGCGAGAACTCCGTGGCCACATCCACGTTCGAACCTTCCAATGCTCCACCCTGAATTGTTCCCAGGCCACCCGATCCACCCGAGCCGATGACCGCCCCCCCCGATGCCGGGGAGGCCAAGAAATAGTTGTCCCCCTGGCGGAGCAATCCGGCTTCATTGTTGAAGCCGGCAATCGCCATTTGTGCGATGGGGACTGTTCGACCGTTACTGAACTGGCCGATGACCTGGCCGAGTTGGTCGAAAGCACTGCCGACCAGAGTGCCGAAACCGGATCCATCCTGCGTTACGGCGGTAGCGGTCGAGGTGCCACCGAACTGCGTCAAACCCGTGGATTGACCCGGCGTGCCAAGATTCAGGGTGATGGTTTGGGGGGCGGTTCCTGGAATGCCGCTGATATCGACTGCTAGTGTGGCGGGGGACACCAGCAACCCACTCGTATCGAAAATAACCGGCGTGGCGGGGACAGTAGCGGTCCCTCCGCTGATTAGAGCACTGACACTAAACGTGTTATCGGCGGTCTTCGTGAAGGTGATCGTGAGTGATCGCGGGGCACTTTGAGAATCATAAACCTGAATCGCCGTGGTAACCGTTTCACCAACGGCGAGTCCACTGCTCAAATTGCCTTGAAAGGACGTGTTTGCCGTCGGAATTCCCGCCAGGCCAGCGCCGATGGGAATGCGAATGTCATTATTCCCCGAGACCTGGAACCCGGGTAGCGTTGCCGTTCCTTCACCAACCAAACCCGTTCGTTGGACTCGATAGCCCGTATTTGGATCGACCAGGTAGCCTGCGGAGTCGATGCCGAAGGCTCCCGCACGCGTGTATGCAGTTACGTTCCCATTGGAGACGACGAACAAGCCCGATCCTTGAATAGCGGCATCGAGAGAACGGCCAGTGAGGTTGACCGAACCGGGCTGGAACAGCGTGCCGATCGATCCGACGCCGACGCCCCCGCCAAACTGAAATGGGTCCGTGCCGCCCAACGATCCAACCGGTGCAGAGCCGGCACTAAGCGTTTGATACACGAGGTCCTGGAACAACGCCCTTTGCGCCTTGTAACCTGTGGTATTCAGGTTGGCAAGATTATGGCCGATAACGTCCAGCGCAAGCGAGTTGGCCCTTAGGCCGGACGAGCCAACGAATAATGCGTTTAATGCCATGTTCTTAGCTCCAAGTTGAGGATATTCGATGTTGCACTACGCACGAACCGAAACCAATTGATCGAGCCCTACCGAAACGCCGCCGATCATCAGTACGAATTGCCCATTCTCCGCTGTGAGGGATTCGACGCGGCCAGTCACATTCTCTCCCCCCTCAAACGGAACATATTCCACTGTCTTGCCAACTAGATCGACCCCTTGCGAGAGTTGCTGCATGCGCAACATTTCGGAGAAGCCGACATTCAGTGCCTGAATACCCTGGACGCTTGAGAGCGTCGCAAGTTGGGCGATGAACTGGTCGGGGGCCACCGGATCCAAGGGATCCTGATTTTGCAGTTGCGCGACCAGCAGTTGCAGAAACTGATCCTGTCCAAGGGCTCCGACTGCAGTTATTGCCATGTCATTTCTCCTTCGTTCGCGATCATCCTAAACGATCACATCCAATCCAGTGGCCGAGATCGTGTTCGTGCGCGGCCGAGGGGCCGCGAGTTCCAGCACTTGCAATCTCGATTCCGCGTGGCCGGGTTGCTGATTCATATTCCATTGACCGCGTCCCGCTCCACCAGCTATCACTTCAAACGAGCCAAGATTGAGGCCGCTGGCCTCCAGCTTTGCGCGTAACTCCGGAAGCTGGCTCTCGATGATTCGGCGTGCTGTGTCATCGGCGGCAACTACGAACCCTCGAATCTCGTCTCCGTTTGACATGAGTCTAACCTGGAGGGGGCCAAGCTCCGGCGGGTCGAGACGCATGTGAAACTCAAGTCTGCCATCGCGGTTGAGCGTCGTCGTGCGTGCCAGGATGCCATCGCCGAGTTGAGTCGCCGCTGATTGAACGTCCACAGCAGTGTGAATTTTGCCGGACTCCGCTGCCGTCCGCAATGTCAAGAAGGAGGGACCGAAGGCGTTGTTTGAATTCACAGCGACCGGAGTCGCTTCCGTGGGAATCCTGGGCTCAAAACGATCCGTACGTTCAGCAAGCGGAACACCGGCGCGGGCAAATGTTTCCAACGAAGCAGGATTGGCGACTACGTCCGTAACGCGCGAAACGACACCGGTGTGTGTCGGTTCGGATTGTGTCAATACCGCTCCGAAGGAAGTGGCAGTCGGTTCTGATTTTGGCATTGTCAGGAGTGAAGCCGAGCTAATGATCGCTGCCAGTCGATTCCCTGCAGTCGTCGGCCGATCGCCGACGCGAGCATCCGGAATCGAACCGAAGGCCTCCGCCGCCTGGGGAGCTGAGGGAGTGTCGGCTTCCGCGATTGGCGACGCCGTCGGTCGCGGGATCAGGTCGGACACCACGGACACTTGTGCCGGGATGGTCGTGGGACGAAGTGCGTTCGCGGGTGGCGTTACCGGATTTGTAGTCGGTGCGAATGGGATCGCCGAATTCCGAACGGCTGGCGGTGAGTCAACCGCGACGGGGGGCACGGAGACCACTCCAATGTTTCCTGCCGCTGTGTTTACCACACTCCTCAAGATTTCCAGTTCAGCCACTCGAATCGGGGCGTTCCCATCGCCCTGGTCCAACGGTGGTGACTTAAGGAGTGTCGCTTGTGTCGCGAACGATCCTTCGGTTGTGTGCGATTGCAACGCACTTGCTACAGCCCGCTTGAACCCATCTTCCACGAGTGCACCAGGTGTTGGGACGAGAGTAGCATCAGTAAACGAGGTCGAGCCTTCTAGTGGTCCGCTTTCGATCGACGCCCGAGCGAGTAGCGCATCCACTTGAACAGCATCGCCAGCAAGACCTGTACCAATAACAATGCCAGATTCGATCGGAGCCGGAATAGTCGATGGCTTCAAATCGACGGGCACGGGAAAGGGGATCGCGGTCGGAGAGACAGGGAATCCGTTGTCGAACTCAAGTTCCGCAGCATCCGGCTCGAACGGCGGGAAAGATTCCGGAGCCCTTGTCAGTGACTGGTTAAGCACGGAGCCAAACGATTCAGTCACCCGATCTCCGTTTTTCGTCGTCAACGAACGTTGAGAAACGAACAATGTCGCGAGATCCGTAAACAGGTTCGCGACAGCCGTTGGCATTTCACCTTCCGAAACGAGCATAGGCGGGTGGGCTGGAGAGTAGACCGTTCTTGCGAACAGCCCACACCCATACCTACCATCATACTCGCTTCGAACGTGGCGGTGGAAGGGAATAATTCAGGCGAGAGTCTATTTGGATTTCGGGCGTGAGCGCAATTGTTCTATCTGGGCCTCAAGCTCCTGTCCGGAGCGGATCAAAGAGAGTTGCGAAAGCGCACATTCAGCAAGGAATTCGTCGTCTTTAGCTTCTGCGACATCGCGAAGGATCGCGGCCGCATCGGCGGGACGGTTGAGTCGTCTCAAACAACTAGCCGTCATGTACTGCACAAACGCGCGATCTTCCTTCGCCATGTTGAACGTATCAATCAGTTTGAAAGTTCGCAGCGCACCATCGAAGTCGTTATCCCGGAACAGGTTCGTACCGATTCGCAGGCCATCGGTCGGCTTCAAGTTTCCAGGTACGTCGAATTTCGAGGGCGGCGTTGGGCCTACCGAAGTTGGCCTTCCTTTGGGTCCAATTGGCGGTCGTTCGGTTGAGGGCAAAGGTCGCCGCGCGTTGATCTGCTGCAGCAGTTCCTGCAGCTGACTCATCAACTTCGCTCGTTCGGTGCTTGAAGACTCCGGGACATTCGCACGTGGTCCTGAGAGATCATTCGTCAGTGGTTTGGGCGGAGCCGGATCACGCGCGGGCTGAGCCTGAGCAGTCGTAACGACGAAGCCGCCAAACAGTACGGTCCAAAGAATCAATCGCATCATGACACACTTCCCCCTCACGACCTATACTCAGTTCGTTCTCGTCCTGCAAGCTCGATTCATCGCCGCTAAAGCCACTGCGGCTTGCCTAAGCCCCCAAAAGCTCCTCCGCGAGTTGAGCCCAATTCACTTCGGTGAGAGACCATAGGAAGAGGTCTTGCTGGACTCCTTTCACGTCCGCGGCATAGGTCGCCACCGATTGCCGCAATTGCTTGGAGAGTTCACGAACCGCGTACTCCTGGACAGTTGCGGTTTGATTTTTCACCTCGCTTGCCTTAAGTGCGGCCTCGCGGCAAGCCTGGGCGTGAGCTTTCCACTTACGCGCGTTTTCCGGGTCCGAGTGAATCCAAAGACTAATGACCTTCGAGGCCGGACTGACTTCCCCGTCGTTCGTATAGGATTGGCGTCCATGGCCCATGGCCGTGCTTTTTTCGTTCGCCACGGAGCCGGTCGTCAGAGAATTGAGAACGGCACCTGTATTCGCGGGACGCTTATCCACACCGGAAGGATCGACAAAGTAATTGGCAACCGATTGCCGGACCTTCGCGTCCTGTGCTCCGATCCACATGACCAGGAAGAAGGCCATCATGGCGGTCACGAAGTCCGCGTATGCCACCTTCCAGGAACCGCCGCCGCCTTTTGCGCCCGCCATGGGAAAGTCTCCTTAACCGAGTAGTGTTTTGAGTTCACCCTGACTGGGCCGGCAGTCGGTGCCGACAATTCGTCTTGCCCGAACAACTACATCTTTGGGACTGGCTCCCTCATTCATCGCGATCACTGCCGAGGAGACCGCCTTCAGGAACAGAACTTCCTGCTCCCCGAGACCTTCCATTCTGCCGGCAAGCGGCGCGAAGAAGCCGTATGCCATCAGAATCCCGAGAAAAGTACCAACTAATGCGGCACCGACCTTGTGGCCGATCTCGTCGACCGGCCCGCCGATCGACTGCATGGTAACAACGATGCCGAGCACCGCGGCCACAATCCCGAAACCGGGCAAGGCGTCGGCCGTTTTTGACAAGGCCGAAACCGCGGCATGATGTTCCCGTTCGACCACGCGTACTTCTTCGTCTAACCACTCCGCAAGCTGGCGGCTCTCGACTGTGCCGTCCACAATCAAGGCCAGAGCATCGCAGATGAAGGCACGTGCGTGATGGTTTTTGTTGATTTTTGGATACTGTCGAAACAGGGGCGACTCATTCGGGTTCGTGATGTGCGCGTCGAGTGCCAGCAACCCCTCCTGACGAACCTGACGAGCAAGCCCATAGAACAGTTGAAACAACTCAGCGCATGCCTTCTTGTTGTAAAGCGACCCTTTTAAGGCCTGTAGTATTCCACGTATTAGATCCTTGATCACTTTGGTTGAAGACATGGTGATGAGAGCACCGAGTGTGGCACCGCCGATCGTGATGACTTCCGAAAGGTGAAACAGCGCCTCGATCTTGCCGCCGGCCATCGTGAAGCCAATCAGCACTGCCACTAGGACGAGGAGCCCACCTGCGATAACTGCCAAGGCACACCAGGGGGTAAGTCGTGTTGGGTTCCGTTCACCAAAAGGATCATCGAAGGGGGTTCGCAAAACTTGCTCGCTTTTTTTGAATACCGCGAGTTCGGGAAGTCAGCGGGCTCAGGTTAGGAGCGAACGGGAAAAGTACGGTCGCGGCTCAATTTCAAGCAATCGAGCCGGTTTTACTGTTCACAAGCGACAATTGAGATTGAGAGTCCATGCTTGCTGCTGTCGCGGGAAATCGGATTCCCACGAAGCGTTGCAGACCTCTTCTGGCGAGGGCATCTCTTGGCGCTGTCATCCATGCTGCTGCCCGGCAAGCAGTTGAAGCATTCGACCCGATCGCAGCTGGACCGCGACTCGACCATGGCCCGACTGATGGACCCCTCTCGTTTGCCGACGCCATTGGCACTGGCCATGCAGATCGTGCGGACCTGTGCCAATCCGGATGCGGATTCGGGTGAGATCGTCAAGCTGCTCAACCGCGACCCGGCATTGTGTGCCAAGCTGCTCAGGACCGTCAACTCTTGCCTCTACGGTCTGCCACAACCCGTTTCTTCGCCGGAGCGGGCCGTGATGATCCTCGGTCTCACTCGATTGCGTTCGCTCGTGCTGAGCCTCACTCTTCCCGCCATGCCAATGGCAGGCTTGACGGACGCCGATCAACGGGATTACTGGCTCTCCTCGGTAACTGGAGCCATTATCGCGCGAGAAATCGCTCGTCATGTGGAGTTTCTGAATCCGGAGGATGACCTTGTCGCCGGTCTTCTCCGCGACATCGGCATGCCCTTGATGCAATCAGCCTTTCCGCTGGAATGGCAGCGAGTAGTATCGCTTCAAAAAGGCTCATTCTTCGAGGACCGCGGAGACGCGGAACGTGAAGTATTCGGATTGTCTCATGGGGAAGTGTCCGCGGAGTTGTTGAAGGCTTGGAAGCTTCCAGAGGAACTTGTCGAACCGATCCGATACCACGATAGTCGAACACTTCCGATCACGTTGAGCCGTACAGCAAGCATGCGAGCAGAATTGCTCCAATTCACGGAATTTGTGGCGAACCTCGATGTGATTGTCGACGAATCGCACACGCTGGCACGAGTCCTGCAACTCGCTCGCGATCGCTATCGTCTGCCGGAATCCGAATTGATTCGGCTCCTGCACCAGGTCGTTCCGAAGGTGGATGAGTTCATTCGCATCCTCGATATCGACGCGGGACAGTCGTCGGAATACGCGCGAACAATCACCGCGGGATGCAACGAATTGGCCAGACTCGCCGTGCGGAACGACTCATTGGAGACTGGAACTCCGCCTGCACTCGATTCATCGGGTAAAATAAGTAAAACGATCGACATGACAGCCTGGAAGGGCAAGCTTGAGATTCGCCGGATTCCGTTTTCTCCTTCCCACTGCAATCGTCTTCCGGAAGGTGGCTGCCAGCTCGATACATACGAAGTGCGCTCGATCCTCGGTCGGGGTGGCATGGGTGTTGTCTTTCGTGCGTTCGATCCCACTCTTGAGCGAGAAGTGGCGATCAAGACCCTTTTGCCCAATCTCGAAATCCCGCTGGCTCAAGAGCGATTTATGCGCGAGGCGCGCACGGCAGCGGCCATTCGGCACGACAATGTCATCACGATTTATGCAGTCGGAGAAACCGGACCCACCTGCTTTCTGGTTATGGAGTACGTCGCGGGAAGGTCGCTACAAGAGGTACTCGAAACCGGCATCCCAATTCCCCTTGCGACCCTGCTGGCTTATACCCGTCAAATCCTGGCTGGCCTGGCGGCCGCACACGAACGAAACATCGTTCATCGGGATATCAAGCCAGCCAACATCCTTCTGGAGGATTCTTCCCAACGGATCAAAATCACCGACTTTGGTTTGGCGCGTGGAGAGGATGACATCGCTCTTTCTCGCGAAGGAGCAATAATTGGAACCCCGATGTACATGTCTCCCGAACAGATAAGGGGCCAACCGGCCAGCAAGGTTTCCGATATCTATTGTCTCGGTTCGATGTTGTACGTCTTGAGTACCGGTAAGTCGTACCTGCGCTCGAACAATATGGCCGCACTCGTTGAGGGAATCTGCAATCAAGAACCGACTCCGCCGAGGCAACTCCGGCCAGACTTGCCCCGCTGGTTCGATGCCGTGATCATGAAAATGATGCGAAAAGCACCAGACAAGCGCTTTCAATCAGCGAACGAAGCACTCCAAATTTTAATCGAAGCGTCTTCCGATGCTGCACAACCGCGCTCGAGTCAGTTCTGGAAGCGCTGGTGGCGCAGCTAATGACGGATCGTCCGCACAAGCGGGATAAGCGACATTCACATTTGCTCGGCATCTCAGTTCGCCCGGGGATCATTCAGGCAACCTGGAGAATACCGTCGATACTACTGAGCGGGATGCTTGAGGGGTCCGAGCGTGAAGCGACTGCTATTTTTCGCCGGTTTGCTGTGCCCATTTTCTCCGTCTCAAGCAGAGGAGGCGGACGACGCTCTCGCCAGGCAACTGGTTTCCACGTTGCGCGATCCACGCTTGGGCCTGTGGACGCGTGTGGAAGCGGCCCGATCGATTGAGAAGCTTGGCCCCAAAGCGTCCGCTGTCGTTCCGGAGTTGACGGCACAGCTTCGGTTGCTCCGTGGCCGAGAGCACGAGGCGCTTCAAGAGTCGGTGATCGATGCTCTGGGACAGATGGGAACATCCGCTCGGGCAGCCATCCCCACCTTTGCCCTGGCATCGAATCGCAGCACGGACATCGACCAGGCAATTAAGCGTTCAACGATATTGATTCTTGGTGCGTCAGATTCCCAAGACGTGGGGACGCTGATCGGTCAGCTTTCCAGCCAAGACGCTAGCATTCGTTTGCGGGTAGCCAAAGCGCTCGGACTTCTCGGCCCGGCTGCTCTCATCTCGATTCCCGACCTTGTCCTCGTACTGGGCGATGCGGACGGAGACGTGCGTCGCGCGGCACAGGTTGCACTGCGTTTGATTCAGCCCGATGGTCGTCCCGGAGAAGCAATCGTAAAGTCGATCGCACTTGATTTGAAGGACCCCGATCCGGTGATCCGCGCCACGGCACTACGCGCGTTGGGGAAGCTTGGCCCTCTTGCCATCTCGGCAACTCCCGCGATCGAGTCCTTATTGGGCGATTCGGATCCCGACGTCAAACGATCGGCCGTGGATGCTCTCACTCGTGTTGCACGTCCTCAATAGTCGAACCTCGGAAGCCATCAGCCGATGAAATCGAGCAAACTCGGTTGAAGGAGCCTTGAGGTCACGGCCAGCGATGCTTGAAGGCTGGCCTGGATTTCCTGCAACCGGACGGCGGCTTCGGCGATGTCGGTACCTTCGATTTCAGTTGCTCTGATCAGCGATGTCAGTCTCAAATCGCCAACGCGATTCTTGAGGACATCGAGCGTCGCCAGGTTTGCCGATTGCTCTCCCGTGGCACTGCTCAACGCATCTTGCGAGTTCTGCACGTCGGTCAGGCTCGCATTCAGTGCCTGCGAACGCTCGGCCTGAGTGAACGCTGGGTTTCGAAGATTATCCCGCAGGCGAATGAGCGTTTGGAAGAGATCCCCTCCTGGCTGCTGGAACACTTCACTGCCAGCGTACTTGGTATCCACTGTCTGCCCCGGACCGATCAGGACTCGTGCCCGGTCGTTGGAGCCATCGTAAGCGATTGTCGCGGGTCGCCCGGAAACGTCAGTGGCCGCAACGCGAAACGGGGGAGTATCGCTGGCGGTTCCAGAGAAGAAGTACTTGCCATCGATCTGTGAGTTGCCCGCCGTCATGAGTCGATTCACCAGCGAATCAAGTTCGACCGCGAGAGTTTCCAGCCCGGCTTGTTCCATCGGACCGTTGGCTCCTTCGGAGGCGATCTGCCGGGCTCGCACCATTGTTTGTTGTGCTTCCAGCATTGCGTCCACGCCAGCGTTCAAATCGGTGGTTGCGTCCGACATCGTCTGTGCGAATGTGCTGAATCGCAGGACTTCATTCTTCGCCCGGAGGAGGGAGGGATAGTTCGCGGGATCATCCGACGCGACCTTCACCTTCAATCCAGAAATGACTTGATCTTGATACTTGGCAAACAGGGAGCCTTGTCGCTGCAAGTTCGCGATCGCATAATTCGTTTGTGTCTGACCGGATACTCGCAAGTTCACGACTGATCCTCCAATTTAGCGAATAATATCTAGGACGGAATCGAGTGCGGTATTCACCACCGAGAGGTACTTCGACGCCGCCTCGACCATGCGTTGGAATTCAAGCAGTCGAACGAGTTCTTCATTCACGTCCACGCCAGTAACGGATTGCTCTTGAGCGAATAGGTTGCCGAGCACACCCGCGTGTGCAGCTTGCTGATCCATCAGATTGCTTATCTCGCTGCCGACGGTCGTGACCATGTCGGCGAATTCTCCTGAAAAAGAGAGTCCCGCGATCACGGGCTGATCCCGGAGTGCCGCGAACCGTTCGAGGTTCGAGGCATCTCCCGAGAAGCCCGATCGCGAGGCAGCCAGCAGGTCCGGGTTCCTCAAGAGATCGGGGCTTACGCGAATGCTGCTAGCGTCCGTGCCCATGAAGAACCCGCCCATCCCTAGAGAGGGGAGCAACCCAGCGGTATCCGGATTCGCAATCGTTCCCCCGCCTGGAGGATTTGTGTCGCGTCCGGCAAAGTCGAACTTGTACCCGGCCTGTGCCTGCAATTGCAGCATGTTGGAACTGTTTACTGTTCCTTGGACCTGACCGCCGGTTGCCGCTGTGATGGCGGCGGCCACATCATTCAGGCTCTGTGTGGCGGGATCAATCGCAACGGTTACATTGTTTCGTAAGCCGGTCGCAGTGTCCGTAACGGAAATCACCAGATTTCCGGCCTGCATCGCGATCGGCAGATTTTGCGTGGCCAGCGGTTGAGTAGGATCTACGACAGAGGTCGTTGCGTTCAGGGAGGTCAACGGTCCCGAGGTGCCAAGCCCCGTCGATTGCACGGCGTTCATGCGGGCAATCAACTGTCGAGCTATGCCATCCAGGCGAGATCGAGCGGCCGGGATATCTTTGTTGTGGGCATCGAGTTGTCCCGCCAGGCTGCCCGTGGTGAATTGGACGGGCTGCGTCGATCCGGCTTGTGTGACAACCAGGTTCCCATTCGGGACCGAACCGACTGCGAACGTGTTGGCGTATTCTCCAACAACAATGGCTGCACCATTCGAAAGCACATTCACCGCTCCGAAGGGCTGCTCTACAGTTCTCACGTCGATGCGTTCGGAGAGCTTGTCGATCAACTGATCGCGTTGATCCTTGAGATCGCTCGCTTGGTTTCCCGACCCTTCGGCTAGGGCGATGCGCGTGTTGAATACGGCAATCTGCTTGGCGAAGTCGTTGATCTCGCTGACAGTTTGAGAGGCCCGAGTGTTGAGGTCGTATTTCAAGCGATCAATATCCGTGCCCGCCGAGTTGAAACGGCTCGCCAAGTTGCTGCCGCTACCGAGCACCGTTCGTCTCACGGCCGTGTTGTCGGGCCGACTGGTGAGTTGTTCGATCTGGTTGAAGAGCCCCTCAATGCCGTCGGCGATGGTACCGGGACTGGAGCCAAAGGAGGTTTCAATCTGCTTGTTGGCCTGGAGCCGGACTCCCGCCCACCCTTGATCGGCATTGCCACGCAATATGGCCGTGCGGACCGGGGGCATTTCGTAACGAGTGATGGAAGCGACATCAACCCCCATGCCGAAAACGCCGTTGACCGTTGCTCGTGAAGTGAAGTTGACCGACTGCCGATGATAGCCCGGCGTAGAGGCATTCGCGATGTTTTGGCCGATGACGTCCAGGCCGCGTCGGCCGGCAGCGAGCATCGAGGTGCCAATCGTGTAGCCGGTCATGGATTACCCGCAAGCCTGGATTGCCGACCCCGACCCTGTTCCCAATAGGGACCCAGAGCGCCCGTACCGTTCGGTAGTCTCCGACACGGCCAATGTCGAAAGGACATTACGAAAATAGGATCGAAGATGAATGAGAAGGTTTGCCGTCTGGTATTGAACGCGTCTTAACGCCTGGGCTGCCGTGTTAAGTTTCGTCTGCACAAGGCGAAGTTCGTATGAGTCGGCTGGAGAGAGCTTTTCGGCTAGTATGCGGAGGGTTAGTTGACCCGCCGGAATAGAGAGCTGAGCCGCGATGGGCGTCATTGCCTTGCAACATGCGGCCGAGGCAGTCGCCAGCTGAACTGCGAATTCTGCTTGAATGACTTGAGCTTCGCGGAAGGTATCAGCGTCGCCATGCCGCATGGCGTCCACAAGCGACTCCGTTGCCTGAATGACAACTAGAATCAGTCGCTCCTCATCCCACAGGTGAGCGACTAATGTGCGGACGAACGGATGGATAGCCTGTCTTAATTCCATCGGGGAATTCAATCTGCTTGGGGGCACCTTCGACCGGAGACATTTGACGCACGAGAGCCGCAGCCATTCCCACCCCACCTGAGTCCGCGAGATGCTTGCTCAGGTACAGGTCGAACAGGCCGCCTTGGACGTCGCTCGAGTCTCCCGGGAACAGCCCCTCGGGCTCAAGCGCCAGCCGCATTTCTTTCATCAACATCGACAGGAACGTGGCCTCCAAATCCTTGGCCGTGTCCCGCAGCTTCGTCTCGTTGGCTTCCGCAACCTTAGCACTGGTTTTGAGCGCGGATGGCATCGAAAGTATGGCTGGCGTGTAAATCATGTGCGATGGGATCATAATTTTCGCTCCTGGAAATACAGGACATACGGTTCAAATGATCACTAGCTCCGCGTACAACGCACCCGCTTGCTTGAGCGACTGGAAGATCGCAATCAGATCGCGGGGGGTAACACCCAGGGCGTTCAACGCACGTGCAACCTCGGCCACGGTAGTAGCTTTGGGAATGACGATCACTCGGCGTTTCTCCTCGGCCGTTGAGATCTGCGTCCTTGGCACGACGACAGTATCGCCTCCTGAAAACGCTGGCGGTTGGGAAACCACGGGCGTCAGTCCAATGCCGATGTATAAGTTGCCGTGAGAGACAGCGGTTGTGGCAATCGAGACATTTTCGCCCGCAACCAAAGTTCCCGTGCGCTCGTTGATGATGATCCTCGCGGGCATGTCCGGACGAACCTCAAGCAAGCCGATTTCGGCGATGAACTGGGCCGGCAGTTTCTGCGGATCGACCGGCGGACAAACCACGACGGCTCCGGCATCGACGGCACTGGCTATCTGCATGTTCGAGTGTTTCTCGTTGATAATCTTCGCAATGAGCCGAGCCGTGTTAAAGTCGGCTTCCTTTAGGAGGAGCTTGATCTTGCCTTCCTTGAGCATGTCTCCAGGGGCTTCCTTCTCCACGATTGCGCCGCCAGGCACTCGTCCCACGTTTAGATGATTTTTTTGCACACCTGAAGCCTGGGCAGTTGCGGAGAAGCCACCGATGGACAACGCTCCTTGGGCGATGGCGTAGACCTGCCCGTCCGCCCCGCGTAGTGGGGTCATCACGAGAGTGCCCCCTTGCAAGCTTCGCGTGTCATCGAGTGCGGAAACTGTAACGTCGATCCGGCTACCCGTGCGGGCAAACGGCCCAATCTCCGCTGTCACCATCACGGCGGAAATACTGGTGGAACGCAGAACGGATTCCGCGGGTAGCTGGCTGAAGATGTTCGTCGTCACGCCTTGCCGCTGTAACATGTCCACCGCGACCTGTTGCGTGAACGTGCTCCGGCTACCGGTGCCGTCCAGTCCGACGACCAGGCCGAAACCGAAGAGTTGATTGCTTCTGACTCCCGAGACGTCCGTAATGTCCTTGATGCGAACCTGAGCCGCGGCCGGTCCAGCGAGCATGAAGCCCAGGAAAACTGCAAGTGAACGTGACATGTGCGGTCCTCGTACTTGTAAAGGAGTCGGCATCGGCGAGAGCCAATCGACCTAACCCCCTGCCCCTTCCGTGCTACGGGAGAGGGAGAAAAAACTCAGAAGGGCCAGAGCCGGTTCACGACTCGCCCGAAGAAATTCTGATTGACCATTCGCGATTCCGGTCCGCGACCCAAGTAGCTGATGCGAAAGTTCGCGACCGAGGGCGATGCAACGATGTTCCCGACCGCCACATCCTGCTGGCGAACGACGCCGGTTATCCGCAGGACGCGCTCTTCGCCCGCAACCACCCGGCTGCGATAGCCCTCGACAACCAGATTCCCGTTCGGCATCACGTCCACGACTGTGACGGCCAAGCGGTCGGTGAATACCCGGTTCATCGTGACCTGGGCACTGCCGCTGTATTGTCGGTCGAACGCATCGCTCATGCTTGTCGCGAGGGTTCCCGTGCGGCCCGCACCGGAACCGGTGGAGGTGGTTCCCGTGTAATCGAGCTTGCCAGAAGCGCTGTTCTTCTTGCTCATCGCCTTTTGGTCTTGCTCGTTGGCCACGGTTGATTCCGTCACGGCTATTGTGAGCACATCACCTACCTGCCGGGCTCGGTTGTCCTGGAACAAGTAGGCGTAGCGAGGGTCGCGGCGATCCCAGAGCGAGTCCGCTTGCGCGGCGGGCACGAACACGCCAGCCATCGAAAGGCTTGTGATGATCCATCGTTTCATTGCGAACCTCCAAGTTCAATTTCAACGGTGCCGGGTCCGGAGACCCGCCCCGAGAGCAGTTTTTTGGAATCGACGTTCATGACCTGGATCGTCTGCCCCAATCGACCTTCCTGCGTCGCTTCGCCCACGGCGGAGACGTTGAGAGCCCCCGAACGAACGATCAGGGTCACACGCTGGCGTGCCTTCACCATGACTTCCGTCGATTGCGTGCTGGCTTGCACAACGGGAGTCGTTGCAGATGACCCGATCGCAAAGGAAGGCAACACCAATGGAGCGACTACCTTGATCTCGAAATACATGGGCAGTCCCAAGAGAGTCTCACCCTGAGTCGATAGCGTAACGTCCATCTGCACGGGGCCTGCACCCTTGATCGGAGTGCGCGGACGGCCCTGGATGCGAACCGATTCCCACACGGCCACTTCCGGAAGCTTCGCGGCGATGGGGCGAGCGAGTTCCACGCACAGGGATTCTCGGCCTGGGGGAAGCAAGCGAGTCAACTCATCGCGGATTGCTTTCTCAATCTCGGCTGCCATCAACACACGCCGTGCCGGGACAATGCCGACTCGTTCGGGGCCGCCGACGCGGAATTCATGGTTCTTGTAACCCGCGAGAGAGATGCGGTACTCGATCGCCTTAAGTCTGATCGACTGCCCTTTGAGTCGGCCGCTGAACTCGTCGAGATCGAGCCCGGCGATGAATTCCCGGTCCGCGTGTTGACCGCCGGAAATCTGCGCGACGTCGCCAATTGTCACCAGAGACTTGCGCACCGTCACCCAATCGGGCACGACGATGGAAATCGGTTCGGCCGCTTCGGCGGGCAAGCCGGCCAGTACGAGAACGAAGCTCAGTGTCAGGGTTCGCATTCTCATCGCAAAGTTACCGGACCAGTTCGGTGGTTGCAGCCAGCATGTTGTCCGCCGTGCGGACGGATCGCGTGTTTAACTCGTAAGCCCGTTGGGCGAGAATCAGCCCGACCAATTCCGTGACGGGATCGACATTCGAGCGTTCGAGAAAGCCCTGTTGAACGAGACCGATGCCATTCTGTCCCGGCGTTGCCAGCGTCGCCGGCCCGGAGGATGCGGTCTCGGCGAATAGATTCCGCCCCTGTGCGCTCAGTCCCGACGGATTTTGAAAGCGCGCGAGCGTGAGCTGCCCCAGCACGACCGAGGTATTCGTCGCGCCGGCATTCACGACCGAGATCGTTCCATCCACGCCTATCGTGATAGAGACTGCTTGCGGAGGGATCGAAACCTGGGGGTTGATCAAGAATCCGTCGGCGGTAACGAGGTTGCCCTGCGAATTGATTCGCAATGCTCCGTCCCGCGTAAATTGCTGTTCGCCGTTCGGCATGGTTACCTGGAGAAAGCCATCTCCCCCTATGGCAATGTCCAGCGGGTTGGACGTGTTCACGAGCGAGCCGGGAAGAAATATCTTGGTGATGCCCGAAACGCGAACACCGCTGCCGATTTGAATGCCAGTGGGATTTTGAAGCCCTTGTGCGACCTGGCCCCCCGGAGCTTGCTCGTTCACGTAAAGCAGGTCTTGGAACGTCGCCTCGCCGCGCTTGTACCCGTTGGTATTCACGTTCGCCAGGTTGTTGGCGATGTTGTCCAGAGCCGTGCTCTGGGCGTTCATTCCGGTCGAGCTTGTGAACAAAGCGCGAATCATAGCTGCTCCTTAGTTAGGAACCCCGGCGAAATAACTTCCCGAATTCGTCTCGCCGCGACCGATGGGGAGGGGCCCCTTGATACCCCTGTTGGCCGCTCCCTATCGGTCGCGGCTCGGTCAGTTATCTTCTGCCGCTCGCCATCGGGCCTTCGGAGCGATAACTTCCATAGTTTTTTGTGGCAAATTGGTACAAACCGGTGCAAATTGTTGCGCGCGGTCCATTTGGCCCGGAATTTGCTGCGTAACCACGCTCTGTTTTCTCGTGCGACATTTTCAATACTCCTCCCCGGCACCCCGTGACCTGGAGCGCCATCCTGGTGTAATATACTATACAAAGTTACAGTAGTCAAGTCGGCCCCGTCATAATTCTCACATCCCCGGTTCGCGGCCCTTCCACTTTCCACAAGCAAGAGGCAGTTGATGCTTGACCGAGCCGCGCTCGTAAGGAAGCGGCCCTTGACACTCTGTTGGCCGCTCCCTGGCGGTCGCGGCTCTGTTACAAAACACCAAATCGGGAAGTTATTTCGCCGGGGTTCCTTAGCTTCGTGGTCGAGTGTTCAACTGCAATGCCTCCGCAATGGTGCGCAAGGATCGCTGTGCGGCCTCGTAGTATCTCGCCCCAAGCAGCAATCGAATCATGGCATCGGCTGGCTGAACGTTGGACCCTTCGCGATAGCCTTGCATCACCCGGCCATCCGCCGGTGTTGGGGCCGTGCCAGGATCGGCCGTGAACAATGTAGGACCCGCGGCCGTAAGTTGCTTGAGATCATTGAAGCGCGCGGGGCGGATGCGGCCGACTTCCACTCCGTCCGCAAGGACCGTTCCATCCTGAGAGATCTGCATTTTGATGGTTTCGGGCGGAAGCTGGATCGGCCCTTCCTGACCGCGAAGCACATATCCGCTTTCGCTGACCACGACTCCGCCGGAGTTCAGTCGGAACGATCCGTTACGGGTGTACAACGGCCCGTTCGGTCCGCTGAGCGTGAAGAATTGATCCGGTTCAGCTAGCGCCAGATCGAATTGGTTGCCCGTCAGTTGCAATGGGCCCGGGCGGAAATCGAAGTACGTTCCGGCAACAGCCGTGCCTGTAAGGTCGCCGGTTGCTGCTTCGGTGCGGCCCAGGACTCGATCGAAAGATTCGGTGGCGACGCCGCGCTGGCGATAGCCGGGCATTGAGGAGTTCGCCAGGTTGTAGGCGGTCATCTCGTGCTGTTCGGATGCAGCCACCATTCCAGAGGCTGCGCTATAAAGACCGCGGATCACAACGGCACTCCGGGACACACCGATTCAATGAATTTCATCGGTTATCCTGCCATGCCGCGCTCAATCCCTCTTCGGGAATCTTCTTCGATCGCTACGGTCGGCAAAGCTTCGCTAACTTGCCAACTTCCTCTCGTTGGGCAGGTCTCCGGCCGGCCCAGAAGGACTGGAGTACATGCCCACAAACTCTGGGGCCTCACTCAACAGGCACTCGCCCAGCCAGAGCCTCCGCGGCCTGGCGGTATTGCTTCCGGAGTTCGTAGCCTCGTGCCATCACGTGCAACACTTCGGCTGGATCGAGCTTCTTTCGTACCAGCAACGAGTGACAGCGGGACAGGCACAATTCCCCTTGGCCATCGCGGGCGGCCAGGTCGGCAAGAGCTAGCATGGCTCGGTCGCCGAGTCCATCCGGATCCGCGGCCGTGAGGGCCAGATAGCGTTTGCGCGCTTCGCGACGTGCATCGATGATGTCGAAGTATTGGGCGACTTCGAACGTCATGCGATAGGCCAGTGGACCGTGAGAGGTCTCCACCGCCTTCTCGTACAACTCCACCATCTTACGATGCTGATCCAACTCGCGATATGCCTGTCCCGCCAGTAGGATCCCGGCAGCCCCGAGTCCTTCGCCATTGGAAGCTTCATGCAAACTTGCTTCCAGTTGAACGCTCCTCGATTCCGTGGGCGAGGTCCGATTGCGAATGTAGTTCGCGAGCATCTCGTCCAGTGCCCCGTGTCGCGGCTCGGAGGAAATGCGGTATTTCTCCATCGTCACTCGCGCTTCGTCATCGTCGTTCATCAGGACGTGACACAGTCTCAATGCGAGCGCTGCGGCGGAATCCACGCTTCGCGAGCGTTTGCTCATCGCGATCTTAAGAGGACGAAGTGCGGCTGTTGTGTCTCCCACCTCCAGATACGTCCGCCCGACCCAGTACCAGCCGATGTCGGCCCAGGCTGAATTCGGCTGCCGATCGAGCACGTCCGTGAATCGCGCTCGAGCGTTGGCCACGTATCCCTCGCGAAACTCGGCAAGGGCCAGGTTGTACACCGCGTGGATGCTCGAATTATGATTGGGTAAGGCTTCGAGCAGCCGCTTGTACTCGGCCTTGGCCTTCCGCCAGCGGCCATCGTCTGCCAGTAGATTCGCCAGCCAGATGGAAGCGATGTACTCGTCCGGATGTTCCGCATCCACCGCACGGGCTTGTTGGAGTGCCAGCGTCGCCAGGCGCTTTCGTTCGACCAGGCCTGGAGGATTCTCGGCAGATATAACCAAGTCCGATTTCTCGATACGCCAGGAAAGCCCCAGGTTGGCCCCGATGGCGCCAATGACCTCTTGAAACGGCATTCGCTCCAAATCCATTTCGAGCGTCTCATCTTTCAACGTTACTTCGAGGCGAAGATGTTTGTCGATCGCCCCCGCGACCGATTCGAGGACGCTCCGAACCGAAGCATGATGCATATGGCCCGAAAGAAGCGATTCCGCGACGCTTGGGCTGGGCTCGTCGATCCAGATTTCTTGAGACGACCCGACGCCGTGGTGGACGCCCTTGGGTAGCAATCGCTCAACTGGCAGTTCTGATTCTTGGTTCGGGGACGGCCAAGCCAGAACTTTTGCATCCAAGGGATCGGGTCTTTCTGGTGGCACCAGTTCCATTACTTTTAGGCGAGCGAGTAGATACAGGCACTCCGTCCGCAACGCGATTGGATTGCCGGAGTTCGGCCCACATTGGAGTTGGGCTTGCCCGCAGAGCCTTGTCGCATGCTTCAGTTCGGAAAGCGATGCCGCACATCGGGCCTGCCCGAGCAGGGCCCACGGGTGAAGAATCGCATTGGCCTCCGCATTCACGATTCGCTGGTAGAGCAGACTTGCTTCCTTGCACTTGCCCGCTCCCTCTAATGCGAGTGCGTGCCGATAGCGCCACTCGACATCATGCTCTTCCTGCATATTGTGCTTGGCCTCGCATTGTCGAAGCCCTTCGGCGAAATCGCGGGAGAGCAAGGCTCGATCGATGCGATCCAGAGGCGATTTGGGCTCGTCGTACGGGTGAGCCTCCCAGATTGGCTTCTCCGATTTGGCGAACGGATCGGCGAGGAACGCCGAGGCATCCTCCGTTGCTTCGTCCATTTGCGCGGATTCGCTTTTTTGAAGAGCAAGCGATCCACCGATCCCAAAGATCGTGCAAAGCGACGCCAGCGCGATGAATCGGACCCGGGGACGAATCCGAGTCTTCTTGGGTGACATACTGTCCGGCGCAGCGCTGGCGGGTTGTTCGTCCACGATCATGGAAGGAATCCTGGAGAGCGGCATTCAAGTTTCGGGGTCGCCACACTATCATCGAAGAGTGAGAGGCAATCGTTGACCGTTGAAAAAATTAAGGCAACTCTTTTCCGAGTTGTTCGATTACTCTTATGACAGGACGCGACATCCATTCCGAGACCTGAACTGAGAGGGTGGTCATGAGAATCGAACCAACCGGACTGCCTCCAATTCGAACTTCGCAAAACCTCGCCTCCCGTGCCGTGGACAAATCCAGCGAGTCCGAAGTCGCTGCTACCGAAACTTTCGAACCCACCTCGGAACTGGCTCGCCTCTTGGCGACTGTTCGAGAACTGCCCGACGTTCGGGAAGACCTTGTTCAGTCGATTAATGAACGGCTTTTAACAGGCGAATTCTCAACCTCCGCGGCCGCTGATGAAACAGCGAAAGCCATGCTTTCGGGGCCTGGGGCGTAATACGCCGAGATTGAACTCGAAACTCGTGCGGCCCGGCGAATGAGAAATTCGCCGGGCCGCTTCGTTTTGTCGAGCAATCGCCAAACTGAGTTGCCATTTTCCATCTTTCAAAAATCTCAGGCAAATTTATTCGCGGCGCGTCGATACTGGTTTCAGACGGGAGAAAACCCGCAACAGAAATAACCACACCAACCGGAGTAGACAGCAATGGGACTGACATTGAACAACAATGTTGCTTCTCTGAACGCTCAGAACAGCCTGAGCAAGACGAACAGCATGCTTTCCAGCTCACTGGAAAAGCTCTCGACCGGCCTCAAGGTCAACCGAGGTGCCGACGGCCCCGCCGCCCTGGTGATCTCCGAACAGCAGCGTGCTCAGATCTCTGGTCTCCGCACCGCGATCGACAACACGAACAAGGCCGTCTCCGTCGTGCAGACCGCTGAAGGCGCGTTGAACGAAATGAATCGCCTGATGACGAAAGTTCGCGGCTTGGCACTCGACTCGGCCAACTCCGGTGTGAACGACGCGAACGCACTGGCCGCCAACCAAGCGGAAATCGCCAACGCGCTGAACACGATCACGAACATCGCCAGCACGACCAAGTTCGGCACGAAGAACTTGCTCAACGGCCAGGCAGGCACAGCCGGAGCCGTGACCGGGGCCAACAACGCCGTCGTCGGTGGTATCCGCGGCGGCGTCGCCGCGATCAACGGATCCCAGACGGTTCAGATCGCCACGGCTGGATCGGGAGGCACAAGCATCGGTACGGTCGGCACCGGTACAGCCATGAGTGCAGCCGGTTCCGTGGTCATTAGCGGTGG
>Ga0163152_10002603_pt1 | contig 25203 bp, 24 predicted proteins | sample OliLakLV19MP8IB2_FD_148635 | JGI IMG/M metagenome (GOLD analysis project Ga0163152, IMG submission 148635) | Freshwater microbial mat bacterial communities from Lake Vanda, McMurdo Dry Valleys, Antarctica - Oligotrophic Lake LV.19.MP8.IB-2 | ecosystem: Environmental > Aquatic > Freshwater >...
TGGTGATGGCAGGGGTGAATTTGTATGCCTTATTTCAACTACGTCAACTGAGCATCTTGAGTGCCAATATGGTCACGCTCCATTACCCGGCGATCGAATCGGCTAAGCACTTGCTCACAGTACTCTACGCTCAGCTGAATAGTGAAAAAAAATATCTGGTCGTTCGCGATGCTACGTTCTTACGACATTTCGATGAAGAAGTGGAAGAGTTTCATCGTGGCTTCCAGTCCCTGGAAGCGCAGGAACTGACGCCAAAAGGTAGTGAGCTACTCAAGAATATTAAGCACATGCATCAAGAACGACTCGCGATGCTCCATGAAAAACTGGAGAAGAAGGCCTCGTCTCCAGCGCCTCTGTCTGGGGACTATGAAGGTCGGCGAGACGCCTTGATGGAGCGCCTCAGCGCCACGCTCCAAGAGTTGATTAGTCTTCATGAGTCTGGCATCAGCGTCGGAGTGAGCCGGTCACGGGAAAGTTCTGCCCAAGCGGAAGCAGTGACCGAACAGCTGGTTCTGCTTGCACTTGTATTCGGGATTACGCTCGCCGGCTATGCGAGCTATTCGATCCTGCGGCCGCTTCGACAATTGCAGAGCCATATCAAACAGATCGGGCAGGGTAATTTCCGCACCCCACTGAATATTCGAGCCCCTAGCGAGTTACGAGACCTCGTTGATGCGGTCAATCGAATGGGTACGAAACTCCAAGAGTTGGATGATATGAAGGAAGAGTTTCTCGCCCATGTTTCCCATGAGCTACGCACGCCCATGGCTTCAATCCAAGAGGGCACCCATTTACTGTTGGATGAAATTCCTGGCCCTTTGGTACAAGAACAGCGCACGACCTTGCGCATTATGGCAGACAGCAGCCGCCGACTCATCACGCTCATTTCCACCATTCTGGATCTGTCCAAGATGAATGCCGGGATGATGGAGTATCGAATCGTTCCTATGGATATCAAGCGGGTCGCAGATATATCGGTCAACAAAGTTCAACTCCTTGCCGATGCCAAGCATGTGCAGCTGTTGCTGGAAACGCCTGGACGACACGTGTGGGTCAAGGCCGATGTGTTTCGAGTTGAGCAAGTGCTCGACAATTTACTCTCAAATGCCCTGAAATTCAGCTCGGAGGGGGGCATCGTCAAAGTTGTGATGAAGCCGGATCCGAGTGTGGGAACTCTCGAGGTGAGTGTGACTGATGGAGGGCCCGGCATTCTGGCTGAAGACCTGCCCTATATTTTTGAGCGCTTCTATCAAGGGCGTACTAAGGCCAAACAGGCCGCACCTGGGAGCGGCCTTGGGTTGGCACTGGCAAAGAATGTGGTCGAAGCGCATGGAGGACGGATTTGGATCGAAAGCGAAGCCAAGAAGGGAACGACCGTACGATTTACCTTACCCCTCATGAAGCCAGGAGAATCGGTATGAAGGTTGTCTTTGTCTCCAGAGGCCTTGTCCTGGCAGTCGTGTCCTGTCTTTTTTCTCTGGCAGGATGCGCGGCATGGTCTCCAGCCCCTCAATTTTCGCAGCCATATTTCCTCGTAGAAGCAAGGGAGGCGCAATCGCTTCGTGAATTGGCCAAAAAACAGGAGGCGCTTGCTCAGAGATGTGCCGAGCACAATTCCTGCGACTATTCCTACTTTATCCGCGCGTTGCTGGGGTTGTACGAAAGTCGCGATAGCGCCTCGAAGTACTTTGAGAAAGTCATTGCCGTTGCCCCTCAGACTCAGCTCGCATTTGCCAGCAAACTCTGGATCGATCTCCTCGAGCATCACGCGGCACCCGTTAAACAATCATGGTTCCAATCAGTCATGGCGGCCCCAGCCATTTCGGAAAGTCAGGCTATCCTGGCACAAGCTTCAGATCAGCTGGTGCGAGACTTGCTTGTAGGGCTGATGCAAGACGTGCTGTATAAAGAAGGGATAATCCAGCAGTTGAGAGCGATGAAGGATGCTGACTCCCAATCCCTGGAAAATCTCCAGCGTGATCTCGCTGAGCGTGAACGGAAGGGAGATATCAGTAGCGCGAAAAAAGATATCGCGAAAAGCCAAACTGATACAGGCACGGTACTGTCCCTGCATAAGCAACTGATGGATCGAGATAGAAAAATAGAGGAATTGACGAGCCAATTGGAGGCACTGAAGCGGATCGACCAGGAAACGCGGGATAAGGTTCGTCCCATCCGTCCTTCAATGACGGTTGTTCCCCCTCCGACTGCACCGGAACCAACAGCACCATAGAAGGGACTTCATGGAAAAGGAACATATTCTCGTAGTCGACGATGAGGAGGGCTTGCTACATCTTGTGAAAATGCGATTGACCGCGATGGGTTTTGCCGTCACAGGCTGTACGACTGGCCGCGACGCCCTTGCGGTGGCGAAGAATACCCGGTTCGACCTTGCCATTACCGACCTTCGCCTTGGGAATGAAGATGGATTGGATGTGACAGAAGAACTGTTGCGGATGTATCCAGGCCTTCCGATTATCATCCTGACCGCTCACGGGAGTATTCCCAATGCCGTGGAAGCGATGCAGCGTGGAGCGTTCGGATATCTCACGAAGCCGTTCGATGACCAGGAACTCAAGGCCAAGATTGAAGAAGGGCTTTCTCCACAACGGATGAGAGGTGAGATTCAGCGACTCAAGTCTCTCGTCAACGAGTTGTACGGCATGGATAACATCGTTGCGCGAAGTCCTGCGATGCAGCGCTTACTCCAGCAAGTGGTGCAGGTGGCAGACTCCGACGCGACCATTCTTCTCTTCGGAGAAACCGGGACCGGCAAGGAAGTGTTCGCGCGCGTGATCCATTCGAACAGCCGACGGAGTAAAGGATCATTTGTCGCGCTTAATTGTGCTGCCATTCCCGATACACTCTTCGAATCAGAACTCTTTGGACATGTGCGCGGGGCCTTTACCAACGCCCATGCCTCGAAGCGAGGTCTGTTTCAGAGTGCCAATGGCGGCACGCTCTTTCTCGACGAGATCGGCGAAATGCCCCTCTCGATGCAGGTCAAGCTGTTGCGAGCCGTGCAGGAACGGGAAGTCCGAGAAGTGGGCTCTGAACTCTCAACGAAGATTGATGTGCGAATTATTACGGCGACCAATAAAGACCTTGGTGAAGCGGTCAAGAGCGGGGCATTCCGGAACGATCTGTACTATCGCATCTCCGTCGTCCCGCTGTTTATCCCGCCGCTTCGTGAACGCCCTGATGATATTCCCTTGCTGGCGCAGCATTTCCTGACTGCGAGTGCAAAGCGGGCGAATAAAGAGTTGCGTGGTTTTACGCCGGCCGCGCTCAATCGATTAGTGGCACATGCCTGGCCTGGAAATGTTCGTGAGTTAGAAAATGTCATTGAAAAGGCCACTGTTATGACGCGGCAAGACATGATTACCCCGGATCTCCTGCCTGCGATGGCGACATCCCCTGACTCGCCAATGAAACCGTTGACTGAAGCGAAGGAAGAGTTTGAGAAAACCTATCTGAAGAACGTCCTACAGCTCACCGGCGGCAATATCTCCCGTGCGGCCCAATTTGCCGGACGCTATCGGGCGGACTTCTATAAAATGCTCAAAAAGTATGGCCTGCACCCCTCAACATTAAAGGCTAAAGCCGAAGCTGAGTTTGAAGAGCTGGAAGAGGAGGATGACCTTACGGAAGCCAAACGCTAGTCTGCATCTTTTCCTACGAGGGGGTGTAGAGTCCTTGCAGAACAGGTGTGGAGCTGGCGAGAGGAATTGAACCTCCAACCTGCGGTTTACAAATCAGTTTCAGGGGATTGCTCAAGTCTTTGATGGTTTGGGCAATCCCCTTGTCATTCCTGGTGATTGGCAGTTTCTCCATTCATTCCACATCAGTTGTCTTGTATTCATTTCTGCCTGATTTGTTCCTCTTTCTAACACCGTAATAACACCTGGCTGGAACGCGGCACGACGGTAAACCTGGCTGTGGATGATAGGGAGGGGGTGCACCCTTGGGACACCATGCCATGTAGGGGCCCCCTGGCCTCATGTCACCAGGCTGACAGTGCCACGGGAAAAGGCCTCCAAAATTTTTGGCGAAGGATCAAAAGGGAGGTGGAAAAGGGGCTGATTTTTGCTAGCCAGCATCTTCATAGTACCCCCACCACTTTCCCCTCAGTAGCAACCTTTACCTCTGGCCCTGATCCGTCCAACGGCATACACCAGACTTGGCCAAGGTCGGAACAGATCCTATCGCCTACCACTTGGAACGTGTCCAGTCCTGCAATTTTCCCTATCTGCTTTAAATTCCCGCTCAAATCCAATGTCCAGGTGCCGGTGGGTCTGCGCAGAATGATGAGATCACCTACGATTCGGTCTACAAATTCGCTGTTCGTCATGATCATCAATGGCGTTTCAGGCCCACCGGTTACTGGGACCGCAATCAATTGATCGCGCCCGTTGAGGTTGCGCCGGATAATCACCTGGGTTGTGGTTACGCCTTGCACCGCTTCGTTGGCTGGATGAGAGGCAAGCACGACTTTGCCTGTGCCATCCGCCTCGACGCTGACCACGTCACAGTTAGAGTTCGCACAGCGATGATAGATTACCCGGGTGCCGAGGGTGCCTCCGACATACTGGTAGCCTGGGTCACTTTCCAACGGCGTGGGCGTGCCCCCCGCCAAAGGAACCGTCAGGAGCGGGAACCCTGACCGAGCTTCCTCTCTAAAGATCAGGTGGTTCCCCACTACCATGCTATTGCCGGACATGTACGTGTCATTATCCGGGACTCTGGCATGCGTGACGGACGATCCTCCGGTGAGAGCGTTGGAGAAGATCTCTAGGTCCTCCTTAAACAGCACACGGTCAGCCCCATACACTTGTTGGAAGAGCCCGTTCCCCTCATAGAGGAAATGCTGTGCGCCGGTATCGAGGCGTAGGCTCCATGTCTGTGCAGTGACGTTCTGTCCAAGTTTGAAATACACCAACCACGGGCCATGTAAGGCGAGCCCGCGTTCCAGGTCATTCGTATTGACTAAGACCCGATCACCTGTGCCATCGGTGTTCACGGTCCAAATATCATAATCATCCGGCGGAAAGCCACCCGTCGGGCCCTTCACTCGATGATAGACCACACGCCCCTCGCTCACTTCGAACACCGCCTGATGGAAATTGGACCGCGCAAAGATCAATTCCCCTTGTCCGTTGGTCTTGCCACGCCAGAGCCCGTCAGAGGTGGCCACGAGCATATCTGGTGGCGGAGGTTGGGGGGTTGCCTGAGTGGCAGGAGCAGGCTCTTCGCCGCCTCCTCCGCTACAACCTGCTAATAAGGCCAGTCCTACCAGCGCAATAATGTTTCTAGTCATGGTGTCCTCGGAGGTCGGTTAGTCTGAATAAAGCGTAGACGGCATGAGGGCCTCGCAGGGTGCCGCATTGTAGGAGGGTTTTCGCGTAGGAGCAAGGGCTAAACAGGGCATTAATATACTTGACTCACTACCATGATTGGCGTATACTCTGCTCAACACACGGAGGACGCCATGAGCCAGAAACTACCCACCACTCTCCAGGAAGCTATTCAATACTTTGCCGATCCGCAACGAACCTTTGATTTCGTCATTGCGCTACGCTGGCAGCAAGGTCCCGTCTGCCCTCGCTGTCAATCGCCTGAACATCGCTTCATCAAGACTCGCTCCATGTGGGTCTGCAAGAGCTGTCAGAAACAATACAGCGTGAAGGTCGGCACTATTTTCGAAGATAGCGCCATCAAGCTCGATAAGTGGATGTGTGCCATGTGGATGATCGTCAACGCCAAGAACGGAGTCAGTTCGTATGAGATCGCCCGCAGTCTTGGCGTCACTCAAAAGACTGCGTGGTTTATGATGCATCGGATTCGGCTTGTGCTTCAAAATGGGTCCATGGATCGTAAGCTCAAGGGCGAAGTGGAAGCTGATGAAACTTATATCGGTGGAAAAGCTAGGAACATGCACAAGGGCAAACAAGCCAAGGCGTTGAAGGCAGACGGCTACTTCCGAAAGGCCGTGGTCATGGGCATGTTAGAGCGAAACGGAGAGGTCAGAACCAAGGTGTTGAATGTTGCCTCTGCGAAAGTGCTCGCTCGTGAAATCAGGGCCAATGTGGAGCCTGGATCGACTCTCTACACCGATCAACTGGCTTCCTATACCCGCGTCGGCCAAGAGTATGCCCATCATGTCATCAACCATGCTCAGGAATATGTGCGTGGCAACGTCCACACCAACAGCATCGAGAACTTCTGGAGCCTGTTGAAGCGGGGAATCAAGGGCACTTATGTGAGTGTCGAACCATTCCACTTGTTCAGATATCTCGATGAACAGTCCTTCCGGTTCAACACCCGTAAGAATAACGATCAAGGGCGATTCATGGAAGCGATGGCATCCATCGTTGGGAAGCGCGTGGAGTATAAAGACCTGATAGGACAAACGACGCACTAAACGTGGGAAGCCGAACGATTACGAGAGACAGAAGAGAGGGAAACGGAAATATTTACTTCGGTCGCGAAAGTTCTATTTGGATATTGTAAGGTAAGGTTCCGGTCTTGGCTTTCAGCCAAGTATCAAGAGTAATTCTCAGTTGGTCTATCGGTATTCCTGTTGCGCCATCCATGAACAATGTAGTTTTGCAATTCTGACATGTCCCTGATGTGCCTTTCCATTGTGCAGGATCAAAGCTGGTCCCTGTGCCGCACCCGTTGCACACAATCCTAACGGCTAATATATCGGAGAGGTCTGCAATATAATGCTCACTGGTTGTCATGTGCCCCCCTTAACATTGATGGTCATTCTTTGGACATCTCTATCCGCTTGGTGATGTGGCGAAAGAACGATTGGAGTTGAGCCTGGTCAATTCGGTGTTCTTCAAGAGGGATCGCGTCAAGACTCTTCATGGTTTCAGAATAACAGCGTGCCCTCTCTATTCCATGAATTTCATGGTCCGCCAGAAATCGTCTGCTTTGCCATGCAGACATATCGGCGGCTTGTAGCGGTAAAAATTCTCGATCCGATCGATGCAACGGCTCGTACGGAACAAACTCAAGTAAGTTTGGTGGAATAAACTCCTTTGCCATCTCAAAGGTTTCACGCGCACGCTTCCCAGCGTCACCCTGTTCATCAAAGATGAACTCCACCTTATCCGGTATGGGTAATCGCATTGTCCCTTTCACAGCCAAGGCCATGATTGTCTGAAAGAGTGCATCGTACGGCTCTTGCGGATAGGCATATTGAGCTTGGACGTCCTTGAAATCCTTCCATCCCAATGTGGCTCTAATTGCAAACTGGGCATATTGGCTGATGATTAATGTCAATTCACGTAGCTTCAAATTGCGTTCATCTTCAGTCCAATCAGAGAATTGTCCTTTTAAGCTGTTAGCCTCCACCATCTTGAAGTAATCTAAAGGTCGAGGTGGGCCGGCTAAAGCCTTATCCCACTCCTCTGTGAACTTGTCCCAACGATCCCTCGAAGCGACAAACCCTGCCAACACGAATACTTGCCCGCTTGGCTCGCTATCACTGTCATCAATAAATGCGGTCAACATAGCAAAAAGACGATGCTTACGGGACTGTGCTCGTAGCCCACACACGAGATGCGCTAAAAAATCTATGGTGCTTTTGGCAGAGTTGCGCATTTCCCGCTCCTATGTTAAAAAAAAAGGAGCAGGAATGCCTCTCCTGCCAGAAAGGCATTCTCAATAGGTGCTATGTCGAATAAATACGCGCCGCAGATTACTACACCGCTCAACACGAATCAAACGCCGTTCGAGCGGTTCAAAGCTGCCATGTCGGTAGCACTCACGACTCCGAAGTCATCTATTCCTACCCATAAGCCCATGAAGAAGAATTCCAGAAAGAAGTAGGTAGATGCTGACAACTTTCCTTCGTGATGCCAACGGACAGTTCCCTGAACATGAGGAGGACGATACCGTCTGCGTCACCGTGAAAGACAAGAACGGGGAGGTCATGCATTTGATGTTGAGGAACGGTACGCGGGTAAGATCTGCTGGTCCCGAGCCTCAGAATACCGACACTCAATGACCATCACTCAACGCTTCCTCGCTGACTTCAAGGATGGTCCATCTAGTCCAATCAGATAAAATCTAGACTCGCCGTGTGCTTCTTAATCTGGACGCGAATTGAAAGCTCTACGTCAGACTCGTTCGCTTCATCCCCCACAGGCCCCCATAGGCGTTCAGACTCAATCGAATAAGAAGTGATCAGCGCATCATCTTCAAGCAAACAAAAGCAATGTTCGTCTTGGTTTTCGGCTCTATCTCTTGTCACGGAAGAGGCGTCATGGGGAATCCGAAGGCCGTCAAACAGGGTCTTGATGCGGTTATCGATATCACCACCCTGAATCAGATCACCGGGAGCCTGACGACGCAGAAAGAGAATTTTTAAGTCGCAAACCCATCCTCGTGCACGAACCACCAATGGGATAAATTTCCACCCACGAATGGGTAGATGCCCGTATCCTGTTGATCTTCCTCCTGATACATCATTTAAGACGCTCCCTTTAATGGTTTTAGGGGTTTCCATTGCACTCAATAGGTTTGTTTTCAAGCCACGATGGTGCTCCCATAGATCTCTCAACTGAGGGGAGAGGTATTTTCGGATAACCTCTTTTTCTTTACCTCTCGATTCAGTGCGAGAACATGTGGGAAGCGGTCCTTGATAGCGGAGAATAAATGCAAACTCCATCTCATCCTCCCCAAGAATAGTCTCAGTAATGCTGAGGTCGCAGTCGATATTAGCGCCCATTGTACCCTCACTTATCTACAGGTTTACATCTCAGTGAGTCAAGTATATTAATACCCTAAACAGTGGAGGTGTCAAGGATCAGGCCGAAGGCGGGATTTGGAAACGCTGAACCCTCAGGGACTATAGGTAATGTGTTTGCTGGGGAACTATTAGCCTTGAGGCTAATGTGTGGCTGCCACGAAAGAAGCGGAAACCTGCAAGAGGTTCAACCGCACCAATCCACAGTAGGCCCATATCACGTTGCGTGAGGGGTGACGGGTCAGATGGTTAACCGTTACACCCATGAAAGGAGAGGCCACGTTTACCGAGGCGGAGCCCTTTCTTTTTATGTCGCTCGCTCATGGTAGATCCCCCCGGTGCACCCTTGGGACACCACCGCCCGTTAGGGGCCCCCTAGCCTCATGGCACCAGGCTGACAGTGCCCTGTGAAAAGGCCTGTGAAATTTTTGGCGAGAGATCAAAAGGGAGGTGGGAATGTGGGGTCAGTACCACTAGCTAGCTTTCTCGCTGTTGTCGTAGAATACAGCCGTCCAGCCAAGCGCGGGTGCACGATGCGAATTCTACTTTCTGCCCTGTCCCTTCTTCTCTTGTTTTCAGGATGCGCCACAGTTGACGGAGAGCCGGTAGCCTCGGAATCGGTTGTGGCAGAAGCGGCTACATGGAATCCATGCACGGGGTATGCCGATAAGAAGCTTCTCAATCCCGTTGAGCAGATCCGACGTGGAGTCCAAATAAACGACCCAAAGCTTATCGAAAAGGGCCAGTGGAAACTTGTAGGGCTTCTTAGTAAGAGTGAAATGAACCCTTTTGAGGAACTTGTTGATGCCTACTTGACACTCGGACAAGGAGCGCGTAGACGAGAACGAGCGCATAAGATGGCGACTGATGTAGTAATGAGCGAGATAATGAGCGAGATGCGGATGCCACGTGTCGTTGATGCGGTACAGCACGGTTTCCCCATTAAGTGGCTCATCCAAGGTGAGCAGACCCGTCTACTCTACGCTCACCTAATCCCTGATGACCCCATGACCTTCAGTGCCGAAGGTGAGTTAGTGACATCGGTGAGATTTGCCCCAACACCAACAGCGCCAGGGCAGAGACCGGCTGGAGTGGCCCTATGTCCAGACGCTCGGTTGACTCGGTTTCAGACGAAAGCGTGGACAGGTGAACAGGAGGCCCAAGAGACCACATCGAACCAGCGAGACGAACCTTCGGACTTTTCCCAGACTCAGAGTGTCCAGCAGCAATATTCCGTGTTTCAGCAACCTCAACAACTCATCCCAACACCAGGCGGCAGGGCGTTGCTTGGACCAATCACGCCGAACGCCTATGGACCAGGTTTGAACAGCGATGCCACTGGCCGACCATTCATGTGGAAACCTGATTTTGGTGGGCCAGCAATGGGCCCGATTACCCCAAATGCTTATGGACCTGGGATCGGGATGGATGCTACAGGCCGTCCTGTCAGACCTGCCTGTCCGCCGGGAATGTTGTGCTGAAGGTTCCAGGCCTAGAGTCCAACCCGTAGGTTCGCTGTCTCCAAGTCTTGGTTCATGTCAGACCTCAATCTGTACCTACTCACTGCTTGCCGCAGGCAAGTCTCCAGAGGACTTCATCAGTACTTCCTGGTTCAACAGGTTTCCAATTAGTTTCGTCTGAGTTGGATATAACCACATCCCCCTTTCCCATATGGCCAGAGAAAGCCGTCAGAGCGAGAAAACGACTGCGCTCTTCTTCACAGTCGAATTGTGATTGTATTTTGGTAGACGAAAACGGCTTGCGCGTCACACTGGTTTCTGCGGTAGGGTGGTCAAATAACATCCACATCTTCACCAGATTTCCTTTGCGGCGTCTGGTATCTGGATCAACGTACACAGTGAGAGGAACCGAACTCGTGGAGATGCCAATCTCCACCCACTCCGCAAGCGCTGGTCCACCACTCATCAGCAAGAGAGCGGTGAATGACATGAAACCCAAAAAGTAAGTCAGTGACAAGCGACGGTAGGGACGAAGCGTGAAGGGCATAGGGCCTCGTAGTGCGGCGTATTGTAGAAGTGTTTTGGCCTAAGCTCAATGGTCAAGGTTGAAATGCTGGTATTGGTCTGTAGGAGGTAGGGAGGCCGTGGGGGGCTGTCAAGGCCAGCATCCGCAAGGTTGACTAGGTCGAGTCACAATAATTCGGAGGGAGGAATATAAGCAGATATACGTGTGTTTAACTTTCGCTGAAAAACTTAAGGCGGGTGTGAGGGAAATACCCTACAAGTGTTGCAGAAGGGAGATGGGTACAAAACTTGACCCTAAGTGAAATAAACTGGTTAGTGTTGGCGAGCAACTTGCAAAAGTACTCCTGCGAGAAAAATAGCGAGGAACCCGACCGGCGCGCGGTCGGATTTATCTCGGCTGAAGGACGACCGGGCGGGGGAGCAGCTTCAAGAAAAATATTTTACAAAAGACGCTAATCCCTCTTGACAAGTTTCGAGGCAGGGGTTATTTATAAAAGAGAGAAAAAAAGTACCTAGGACTATGTTCCTGAGCAATTGCAGACAATAATCGTGCCAGTCATCCGTGTCGAAATTGCTTTGTGCATCCCATACTACTACCATACTCTATGGTAGTAGTACTGTTAGTGTCATACTCTGGTACTACTTATATTCATAGGTAGTACACCCTTCCTCTCTCTAGTTGCGTCTACTATTCCTCATAGATACATAGATACAAAGTACCTGTCTTATACCACTACTAGAGATACCTCTCTCTATTTGAAGGCAAGGCTCCGCGTACATACGTGGGGCCTTTCTTTTTTGTGACAGGTTTTTCATATTTACCGTTGGGTACTACAAGTACCTACACTACGACTGCTACAGGAATGTAGCAGTAGAAGGAGTATTGCTATGAGTGCTGCAAAAGATTTGTCGGCCACTGAGCAGGTATTAGAGAAAGGAGGAAATGTTGTTTCGATTGGTCCTAGGTCCATATCTAGCACGGGAGGCTCGGACGGATCGAATTTCTCGCCGAGGTTTCAGCCGGTTGATATGGCCAAACTCTACGACGAGGTGGAAGATGAAACGCCCTGGGTCTTGGATGGATATCTCCCTGAGGGTGGACTTACGCTCTTGGCCGGACCTCCGAAGCTTGGGAAAACGACATTTACCTATCATGCCCTTGTATCAGTTGCGATTGGAGCGCCGTTTCTGGGGAGGGAAGTGACACAAGGTAAGGTCCTACTACTGGCTCTGGAAGAGCATCGACGAGATATCATTCATCGACTCGTGGACTGTAGCAAGAAGGATCTATCAGGACTCATAAGGGTGGAGTTCGGCCCATTGGATTTTGGCAGGTCTACGTTGGAAGAAATAGTAGAGTACATCAAGAGAGAAGACATTGTTTTGGTGGTGATCGATACTCTCCATGCCTGGTGGGACCTGTCGGACGAAAAGGATGCTGCGGAAGTTCTCAGAAAAGGAAAGTTGTTGCTTAGAGCTGTCCGAGCGACTGACGCGGCATGGCTCGGCTTGGTTCATACACGAAAAGGGGGGGGAGAGCATGGGGAAGAGATTAGGGGTTCCTCAGCTCTACTGGGACTCGTGGACATTGCGATTTCTATGAAACGGACTCCAGCAGGAGATCCTCAACGCTTGTTAGAAGCAATCACTCGGTATTCCGAGACCCCTCGGTCTCTTACTATCGAGCTATCCGGGGAGGACTATAAGGTCTTGGGTACTCCTGAGGAGGTCTCCTCCACTGGTAAGGCTGAGAAGTTCTTGGCTGCTCTGACAGATGTAGACCAAATGCCTGAGGATCTAATGCGAGTAACAAGTCTCTCAAAGCAGGATATCTCCAGAGCAGTGCAGAAGTTGGGTTGTAAGTGCATCCGAAGCGGAAAGGGACACAAGGGAGATCCCTACCGCTATAGGCGCAATTTGATTGATCCGACCTCGAAGTCTATACCTGAGACCTTGGACGCATTGAATAAGTCGCCTGAACCGTTGAAGGCAGAACAATAGTGCGGTACAAGCCACGGCGAGCGAAACACAGTGGAGCGAGCCTGAATCTCATTTCTGCCTCGCTGAGGGAACATAGCACGGAAAGGATGGAAATATAACAAGTGAGGTAATAGAGAGTAACAATAGCTCAGAAAAATAACATTCAGTAACCCAACCCCTAGCGGTTCTAGGCTTCACGATATTCATGTGGAAATCGTGAGCTAGCCCTGGGGTTTTTCATTTCTGGAGGCTGTTTATGAAGTATCTAACACCGATGAAGGCCATGCGTGCCAAATGCCTAGACTGCGCGTGTCAACAACCCAGGGAAGTTCGATTATGTCCCGTGACCTCCTGTGCGCTATGGCCCTACCGGATGGGGAAGCGACCGAAGAAGGAGGCACAGCATCAGCTAGTCACAGCCTGTAATGCCGAGCGGCGAGACTCTCTCTAATCCAAGAACAGTCCAGCTTGCCCGTCAAGTGCAAGCTGGCTTGACCTCAGGGTAAGGTAGGAATTGTACAAAAAGGCAGCGTATCCATGAGCACCAAGTTAACCAATAATTGCAATGGGTTATGTAAGTAGTTGTATCTAGTGTGCCTCAGGATAACCACGGAGTAGTAACAATGCGAAAACCATTTCTAGCCGCGATTCGTCAGAGCCAGAGAAATCATGAACCTGGGGTCCTGATCGGCGTGCGCAATATCTGCGCCTATACCCAAATTGGCCCGCGTACCTTCTACCGCTGGTGTCGGGAGTATGAGTTTCCGGCTACCTTCACCCCTGGCGGTCGGTGGATCATCAGCAAGCAGTTAATTGATAACTGGATCGTCGCACGCTGGAAAGCCCAGCGAGCTACGCAGCAAAGAGAACGTGAAACTGTCCTGGCTGGCTCAGGCGGTGGGAGGGTTGGTCAATGAACAAGCTACCCACCCTGAATCGGTTAATTTCGGTTCCAGAGGCAGCGGCCTATACAGGACTGTCACCTCACACTATTTATACGATGGTCAGCCAGAGGCGTATCCCCTATGTGAAGGTGGGGCGGCTGGTGAAGTTTGACGAGGGCATGCTTCAGGCATGGATAAAGCAACATACCGTGATGCCGATGCCTTCAAAATGATGTTGACATGATGTTAGTGTATTAGCTAACATGCAACAATGAGGACACGGTTGAAGGAGTGGCGAGAGCGGCGGGGGTTGAGCCTGCGAAAGCTAGGAAACTTGTCCGGTGTGCATTATGTGTCGCTGGCGAGGCTTGAAGCTGAGCAGCTTGATCCCCAGCTCTCTACGCTCCTAAAACTGTGCGAGGCGTTACACATCACACTTAATCAGTTGGTGGGCGTTGCCAGACGGCCACAGAAAGGTAGGTAGTCCAATGGGACTCACAAAGCGGAAGGATAGTTACTATGTCGAGTTCCGTGTGCTGGACGATGGGAAGACCCTCAGATTGGCACCAAGCGTATCTGGGGGGAAGTTGAGGCGGTGGAAGGTGGGTAGTCTGAACCGAACTTTGGCGAAGCAACAGGAAACCCTTATTAAAACTGAGTTAATGAAGGGCATTGTGAGAAGTGACCTGGCACGGTCTCTCACCTTCAAAGTGTGGGGTGAAGCCTACCTGGAGATGGAAGAGATCAGGCGTCTACGTTCGCTTAAGGACCGAGTTAACGTGGTACGCTTACAACTGATTCCGTTCTTTGGGAGGAAGGATCTTACTGCAATAACCGCAGAGGATGTGGAAGTTTATCGTGCCCAAAGGAAGAAGCGAAGCGGACAGGCTGCGAGTTTGCAGACGATCAACAATGACCATATCATCTTGAAGCATTGCTTGAACGTTGCCAGGCGCAAGGGCCTTCTGACGATCAACCCAGCCTCCCTGGTGCCAATGCCGAGTGCAAACAACGAACGGGATCGAGTGTTGAGTGCGGAGGAGTGGCAAAGACTATATGAGGCGGCATCTTCCCACCTTAAGCCTATCTTGCAGACAGCCTATCATCTTGGTCAGAGATTAGGGGAAATTCTAAATCTGTCCTGGGATCGTGTTGACCTGCAACGTGGAATCATCACCTTGCGTGGTGTGGATACAAAAACAAACAGGCCTCGCCAAGTTCCGATGACTGCTCCGGTTAAGGCAACCTTGGTAGACCTATCGAGGGTGCGGGACTTAGCCCACAAGTATGTATTTGTGTATAAACGAAATCCTGTGAGAGAAGTGAAGACCGCTTTTAGGACGGCCTGCAAGAAAGCTGAGATTGCGAATCTTCGATTTCACGACCTGCGACACTGTGCCGCGACAAACTTGAGGCGGGCAGGGGTTGATACAACGACCGCTATGCAGATCATCGGACACAAGTCGCCGCTGATGTGGAAGCGCTACAACAGCGTGGCTGAAAGCGATTTGATAACCGCTGCGAACAAGTTAAACTTCTACCTTTCTAACACTGTAATAACACCAGACGATTCTACCGAGATTGTTGCGAATGTAAGTGCTTGAAAGGTTGGAGCTGGCGAGAGGAATTGAACCTCCAACCTGCGGTTTACAAAACCGCTGCTCTGCCATTGAGCTACGCCAGCCTGCGAGGAATATCACCTACTTACGTGCGCGATGTCAACCGGCGAGGATGGCATTGTGCTCGGCGTGTCCCAGGAGTCGCCGCGTGGCGTTCTGACTGTCGACCGCCTGAAGCCGAGCTGCAGCATGCCGACCGAGCCCACCTGTTCTCAGGTGTGAGTCTCGGCCTTTCGGAAATCTCGTACAGGGGACCCGTATAACATCTATGTAGATGGACAAAGAGTTATGGAGTGTGAGCCGTCCATCGCCCTCTCTTTCTTAGCCACGCACATCCCCAGCTATAGGTATCTCCTCTAGCAGGCTGCTGAAAACATCCTTCCCAAGCGATGCAAAATAGAGGTAACCGCTTCATGGAGACACATCCGACCTGTAGCGATGGTCGGCCGCGCTGACCGACGTACAGTTCTCTGTGGGCGGCACCCATGACTCTTGAAATATGAGCGGTTTTTGCCTGAGGTATGGGCAGAGCACTGCCTGGACACTCAGCCGGGTGTTCCTGTATAAAGAAAGACGAATGAACAGGTTTCGCATGGCTATTTCGAAGGCTTGTCTGCAGGAGTCGCAAAGCTGCACGATTATGCCGTTGCTACGGTAATAACACATGCTGATTCTCTCCCAGAAGGGCACAGTGCGAGTGATGATAATTCCTGAGTCGGGGCGTAGCGCAGCCCGGTAGCGCGCCTGCTTTGGGAGCAGGATGTCGGAGGTTCAAATCCTCTCGCCCCGACCACATGCGTAGCCAGTGCTGAGACCTGAGTGCCGAGTAACGAGTCTCAGAACCATTTTGAGCCAGACGCTCCGTATCTCAGCACTGAGCACTCAGCACTTCCAAGAGGGCGCCCGTAGCTCAGTTGGATAGAGCAACGGCCTTCTAAGCCGTAGGTCGCTGGTTCGATTCCAGCCGGGCGCACCACAGCTTCCTATCCATGCGCTGGTTGCTTCGCCCCTCCCGACTTGCGATCCTAGCCCTGTGCTTGGTGGGTCTCTACGCGCTCGTTGGATTTTTTCTCGTTCCCCACCTGATTACGGCCTACGCAATTCCTGCTATCGCTGAAAAGCTCAAGCGCCCGGTGTTGGTCAAAGAGGTGGAGCTGAATCCTTTTGCGTTGTCACTTCGGTTGACGGGCTTCGAAATTCGAGAGCCGGATCAATCTGCCTTGCTAGGGTTTGACGAGTTCTTCATCAATTTTCAGGCGAGTTCCCTCATTCGTCGGGCCTATGTCTTCGATACGATTCGGCTTACGGTGCCGTATGTGTCCGCGCGGGTATTCAAAGACGGGCGGATGAATCTGGCGGAACTCGTGCCGCCGGAAGATGGATCACAACCGGTCGCGTCGCCGCAGCCTGAGAAGACCCCAGCCGAAATTCCCACCATCGAAATCGGAGAGTTTGAGATCGCACAAGGGGTCGTCGAGTTTCGCGATGAATCGAAGCCCAAGCCCTACGCCCTTGATATTGTCCCCATTCACATTGTGCTCAAGAATTTTCATACCAAACCAGGTGGTGACAATGCGTATGCTTTCACCGCGGAGTTGGGTAAGGGCGAAACGCTTTCCTGGGCAGGCACCATCTCGCTCGAACCGATCCAATCCTCCGGCAAGTTCTCCCTCTCAGGGGTGAAGCTGCACGGGTTGTGGCAATACCTTCATGATCGATTCCGCTTCGACGTGATCGACGGCACTGTCGCCGCCGATGCCATGTACGCGTTCGATGCCAGCGCGACTCCCATCAAGCTTCACGTGTCACAGGCGAATGTCCGAATCGAGAACCTTGCGGTGAGTAGAAGACGGGAGCCTTGATCCTGAGATCACAATTCCAGCGTTGAACGTGGAGGGTGTCGATGTGGACCTCGCGACGCATGAGGTCGCGGTGGGGAAGGTCGGGGTTGAGCGTGCGTCGTTCACGGCCTGGTTGAATCCCGACGGCACGGTGAACTATCAACAGATGTTTGTTCCTGTGGATGTTGTTCACCCACCCCCGGCAGCGAACAGCGGCTCGTCGAAACCCAAAGACGAGATGTCATGGGCGATTTGGCTCAAGGAGATTACGCTACAGGATCATTCGATTTATTTTGAGGATCGCACCTTGCCGACTCCTGCTTATATCGAGGTACGGGCCTTGACCGTCAAGACCCACGACGTGCGGATTCCAATCACCGCGGCCTTGCCGCTTGAGGTGGGGCTGCAGCTGAATGGAACAGGAACGATTCGTGTGCATGGTTCGGTGCTGCCTAACCCGTTTCAGACCGATGTCATTTTGGCGTTGAAGGATATTGCAGTCAGGCCGTTTCAACCATACTTCGAGAAATTTGCGCGTATCGATGTCCAGTCTGGCACCATCAATCTTGATGGGGCGATGCATCTTGCCACTGAACATCCGAACGGTCCGCTGATGTTGTATGTGGGTAACGCCAGTGTCGAGGGATTGAGCGTGGCGGACCGTGACCAAGGTGACGAGGTCGCCTCACTGCAAGCATTCTCCCTCAACAAAGTCCGTGTGACTGTCGATCCGACGGCGGTTGCGATTGCAGAGGTGGGCCTGCAGCAACCCATGCTGCATCTTGTTGTGCAGCAGGATGGTGGATTGAATCTCGGCAAGCTTGCCGCTGCGACGTCGCCATCGGCTCCAGCGACGGATGAGAAGACGGTGGAGCCTCAGAGCGCCAAGAGCCCACCCGTGCCCGTGATGATCGATGTGGTGAAGCTCGCCAAGGCGGCCGTCACATTTCAGGATAATTCGGTGCAGCCCCCTGTTCTCACGGGGCTGTCCAATCTGACCGGTACGGTCAAGGGGCTCTCGTCGAAGCAGTTGGCAAAAGCGGACGTGCATCTCACCGGTCGAGTGGGTAAGGTGGCGCCGCTCAAGATTGCTGGGACGATCAATCCTTTGACGGAGGATGCATTTACAGATCTCACGATCACGCTCGGAGGCATGGATCTGACTGCAGAAAGCCCTTACAGCGGCAAGTATGTGGGTTATCGATTGTCAAAAGGTAAGCTCTCGCTCGATTTGAAGTACAAAGTCTCTCAAAAACAACTTGAAGCGGAAAACAAAGTGGTAGTCGATCAATTGACGTTTGGGGAGAAAGTCGACAGCCCGGATGCGACGTCGTTGCCTGTTCCCCTTGCGGTGGCACTCTTGAAGGACCGTAAGGGGCGCATCGACATCGATTTGCCGATTCGTGGCGACCTGAAGGATCCAGACTTTAAGTATGGCAAAGTGGTGATCTCAACATTGCTCAATCTGCTCACGAAAATTGTGGCCTCTCCGTTTACGCTTATGGGGAAGCTGATTCCCGGCGGTGGTGCCGAAGAGGATTTACAGTTCATTGCCTTCGATCCGGGCAGCGCAACCGTGCCGGATCAGGAAGTGAAGAAATTCGAAGCCTTGGCAAAAGGGTTGGAAGAACGGCCTGGGCTCAGACTCGAGATTGCTGGGACGGCCGATCCTGAGCTGGATCGTGCGGCGATCAGAACAGGCAAGCTGAAGGACCAACTCATCGCCATGAGGCAGCGCGAGCGGGGACAATCTTCGCCCAAATTGGAGGAGCTGTCGAGCAAAGATGAGTCGCGATTGGTAACTGAACTCTATGAGAAGCAACGTGAGCAAATTGAAAAAGCCGGGCCGCCTCAACCGACCGACGCTGTGCAACAACCACCGACAGTCATGGAAATGAAGCAGCGGCTGGCTGCGGCTATTCTTGTTGATGAGCTGGAACTTCGTGCCTTGGCCAGTCAGCGTGCGGAACAGGTGCGCGACCAGTTGATCAAAGGAGGAACGTTGGCAGAGGAGCGATTGTTCCTTTTGGAAACCGATCTGGCTGCGTCTGGGAATACACAGGTGAGGAGTCTACTCACAATCACAGCCGGATCATGAGAAACGGGACGGGAAAATTGGAATAATGAACGGGCGAGACGTGGAGGAATCAGGGACCGAGTACTCATACGGCAGGAAGGTAGATCAAACAGGCTGCGTGTGTGATGCCTTATTCCGCCATGGCGTGAGACGGGCAGACGCGGGCGCTTCGTTATCGGAGACTATTCGTACGATGGCCAGTCGAGTGTGTACGCCTGAGCGAGGTCATCGCCAGCTAACAGTATGCTGAAAAAGTCCGCCAGCGGCGTTCTCACGTCGCTCAGAGGCTCAACGTACCGAAGCGCACGCCTCGCCTCTTCGCTCGCTGCGGCCTTGCTGGACGGCCTTTTTGAGCATCCTGCTGCGACTCTGACATGATCCTCAATGGTTATATCGCGACGACATATTGTAAGAAAATCAAGTTTTTCCGCAGACTGCTAAGGGCTGTGGCCCTGCATGATCCAATGATGGCACAAGGGATGGCCTGGGCTTCGCCTGCTCGCGGCACGTCCGGCGGCCGGACGAATTCAATGCTCCGGCCGTCTTCGTGGTTATGGTCTGACGCGCTGAATGGTTGAGGCGTAACCGTCCTCGGAGACGAAAGCTTTCACCTGATCGTCGATGGCGACCTGGTCCATTTTTGTCCGGTCGTCCACACGGACCCGCCTGGTTTCTCCGGCGTCGTCTTTGATTGAGACATGCCTGGCTCCAATGTCATTCACCCTGCCGGTTATAGAGTCCTGCTTAAATCGCTCAGCCATTGTGGGCGAGGCCGCTCGTTTCTCCGACGCATTCTGGGTGCATCCGATCGCACTGAGGGTCACTCCCGCCATGATCATCATGGCCAGCATTCCGATTCGCATATAGTACCTCCTTGTTATTAAACACAACCTCCGCTTCACGCTGTGCATGCCACTATGGGAAGTTCCTCTCCACGCATCTGCGGGAACAGCCGGTAACATCGGAGTCCCTTCGCTTCATGATTTGTCAATCCAGTACAAATGTTACTTTTAAATCGACACGATATAAGGTGACCTTGCCGTTGTCGATCACCACGTGCTGCTCCTTCACCCAAGCCGACTTAATTCCGTGTATGGTTTTGGATGCCTGGGTGATTCCGTTTTGAATGGCCTCTTCGAAATTTTTAGGCGATTCGGCACTCAACTCGATGATCTTGGCTATGGACATGAGACTTCTCCATTTTTATAAGACATGTGCGTGCGGTTGCTGCCAGTGTGTAAAGAGAACGAGATGAATACCACTTTCTCATATCCAAGGTATCCGGTCTGTGCAAATTGATACACTTTGAGTATGTTGTTAATCAGAACTGCGTGAGAGACGCGACCAGTCAGCGGTTACTTCCTCTCCAAACCAGGCGGGCGGAGCGTTCGAATTAGTCTTGTTAGATTTTGACGTCGATTTCGTCGCGCGTCAGATCGCACCGATGTGTTTGTGCCCGCTGTACAAGATCAATCCGCTGGAGATTCGGACTGAGACTTCAAGAAACGCTCAAAGTCATCCTTCGTGACTGTACCGTCAATGACAATTGCTTCACCTGCTGTATCGGCTAACGGAGCATCAGATCCCTGCTTCGCCGCCCAGGTAAACAACCTCATCAGATTTTCCCATGTCATTTCCATAGTTGACTCCGGAGGGTATAATGGACTAACTCCTTGGCATAGACCTCATTTAAGCCCAACAACGCATCAGCCACTCAAAGTTGTATCTTGCTTTTCTTTTCCAGCTTATCAGTCTCGATAGGAGACGTCATAACCGCCACTACGACCGTCCTACTCGTAGGCCAGATACGTGCCGACGAGGCTGAAGCATGCTGGTGGACGACCTCGCTCCTCGCTAAACGCTCTGACATAAAGGGATTAATCTAGAGGTTAGCAGAGTTCAGACATGCATTGCCTTGCCGGACGTACCGCTTCCTCCCCGATAGCCATTTTGGCTTCAGCAGAGTCGTCGATCATTCACTCCGCTGAAGCGTCGTGACATGCCCCTTGTCGGTGATATACGCTTTGACCCTATCTCCCGTCACGACCTTATCTAGTTTCGTGCTCGTATCGACGTGAACCTTGGTCTCTTTACCATCAGTATCCTTGATCCAATAATATTCGCCCTCCATCTTCATCAGCGTGCCCTTGACCGCATCTTTGGTCAACCGCTCCCCCAAGGTCGGTTTTGCTTCCTTCTCCGACATCGGATCTGCGGCTTCAGCTATCCCGGCTCCAAAACCAAGTACCACCACCGTGAGCACTGAAAATGTAAGCTTGTTCATATGTTCTCCTTGTTTACCGCGATACAGAATAGCTAAATTTACTTAGCCGAAGCAGCCTTACCTGCCCGTGCGGCTATAGACATATAATCATTACGCTACCTGGAGAGTTTTCAGACCTAGGAATATTCCTAGTTTTTGACGGAGATCCCCCAGACCTGGACACGAAGGAGGTTTAGCTATAAAGACTACCCGACCTGGCTAGCGACATCTCAGGTCTCCCGCTCTCTAGCACTACTTTTAATTTGTCTGGGTTACTGGCGAAAACTGGGGAGGGCCCTAGTGATGAGGGTGGCTACGTGATGGGTATATTTATCATACAGATCAAAGAATTGGCGTAAGCTCTGTTGGCTCAGATGGCTAGTGAGGCACTCGTGGGCTGGCCTCTTGATCTGTCAGCATGAATGACTAATCGCTCTGCTGGCGCAGTATCTCAGATGGGAGTGTGACCTTTCCTCAACGTGAAGCTGTGGGCGAGAATACATATGCTTCGACTCGAAAGGGCCTAGCTGATGACTAAACGCGCACCTATTCGAGAACCAGAGCCGAAAAAACCGCCACAGCGGGAACCCTCGAATACTCCGCCGTCAAGGAAAGAGCCACCAGTTGACGACCCGCCGAGAGAGGAGCCTGACGATAGTGGTTCTCCCATGAAAGTCGGGCGGGGCCATTGGGGGATGGGTGCTCAATTGCATATAGACTGGCGAACACTTGTCTAAAGATAACGATCGAAGCCGACGGTCAAATAGTTATAGTCATGAATCTGGCTGGCATGCCGGAGGCGAATCTTGTCGATGAATCGCCCCAGTTGGGTGATACCACCCAGCTGGGCTTTCGGACTTCTCGGTTACTGTGTGCTCATGGCGTGGCCTCTCGAATCACTCTTGCACTTCGTCCGGGAAAGACAGTATCGTACTGCGGATAATGTTATCGAGTTGTTGGTTTGAACGTGAATAAAGGAGGCTACCATGGCACTACGATTGGGAGATGAGGCGCCGAATTTTACGGCAGAGACGACCGAAGGGACCATTACATTTCACGAGTGGTTAGGCGGCGGGTGGGGGATTCTCTTCTCGCACCCAAAAGACTATACCCCGGTCTGTACCACTGAGTTGGGGACTGTCGCGAAGATTACACCGGAGTTTACGAAGCGAGGCGTGAAGGTCATCGCCGTCAGTGTTGACCCATTAGATTCGCACAAGGGTTGGATTAACGACATCAACGAGACGCAACACACGACGATGAACTATCCGATCATTGCCGATCCTGACAAGAAGGTTGCGACGCTGTACGATATGATTCACCCGAATGCAATGGACAACATGACGGTTCGATCAGTGTTCATCATTGGGCCGGACAAAAAGGTAAAGTTGACTTTGACCTATCCAGCCTCATGTGGTCGAAACTTCGACGAACTCTTGCGAGTCATTGACTCGCTTCAATTGACCTCGAAGTTCAAAGTCGCGACACCGGCCAATTGGAAAAACGGGGAGGATTGCATCATCACTCCGGCTGTAAACGACGCTGAAGCCAAGACACTCTTTCCCAAAGGCTTCAAGAGTGTCAAGCCCTACCTGCGCTATACGCCGCAGCCGAATAAGTAGCGAGAACGGTTCGACCAGCATTTCAGTATTGAGGGCGGGAGTGGCACTAGCTTCTCCCGCCCTCCGTATTCATAGCTGGATGTAGAGGGCCCTGCGCGAATAGGGGCCTACGATGCAAGAGGGGATTAACGTCGTGATGGAGGAGGGTATGAGGTATTCGTGCTACTCCTTCGGGGCCCAGCCAAAGACGATAACGGCCATACCAAGCATGGCGATTCCGGCTCCAGCCCAGTCGAAGACGGAAAGCTTTTCACCATCCACAACCTTCAGCCAGACCAAGGCCGCTGCGACATAGACGCCCCCATAGGCCGCATAGACCCGTCCGCTCGCTGCGGGATGGAGAGTAAGGAGCCAGACAAAGGCAGCGAGGCTGAGCGCTGCCGGAATCAAGAGCCAGATTGATCCGTCCTTGCGGAGCCAGAGGTATGGGAGAAAGCACCCGACGATTTCAGCGAGAGCTGTGAGGGCGAAGAGTGCGGCGGTTTGGATCAGGAGCATTGACTGGTTCCCCTTCTTATGGGCGATAAGGTCTCATCATGCATGAGAAGAGTCAAGTTCGAAGGGAACGAGCAACTTGAAACCTGAAACCAGAAACTTGCAACTCCACTATACGAGCAGTAGGCCGGCGCCGCGAACCTTCTTCCAGGAGGTCGTACTCAAAAAGACCTCAAACTCCTTGACGGTCCCTGGAAACGTCGCTTTGGCTTCCCGGAGGAGAGGGTAGAGACGCGATGGGCTGTTTTGAGTTGTGGAGTGCTGAATCAGATCGTGAAGCCACTGCGCCTGGGGGTTCGCGAGGGTGACGGTCTGATCGCAGCTGTGCCCCGGAAGAATGAGCCGTGTTCTTTTTCCAGCCTGCTCACAAACCGGTTGCCCACCGAGCCATACAAACCGCCGTTCTGCCTGTGCGTCATCTTGGACAATTCTGTTTTTGAGGAGACGACGTACCCACGTGGAGGAGACCCGATGTCTTGGTACGGAATGGTCGAACCATTGCCGGACGTCGAGCGTGAGGCCGCGTCGTTCCAAATAATTCAGCAACGACCGTCGCAGCCCTTCGCCGAGCCACTCGGGCGTTTCACCCTGTTGGTCTTGGTGCAGCAGGTCATTCTCCGCAAAGCCCTGAAACTCGGGTCCGAGAATGCGCAATCCATGGTTAGCCGGGTTGAGCCCGATTGGACTATGTGCGGTGACGGTGAACCGATGCCAGAAGGCGGATTGAATCAGGTCTGTTGCGAATAATTGCCGCACCCGCTCCAGCGAGTCCACCGTTTCTTGCACGGTCTCAGAGGGGCATCCGTACATGAGATAGGCATGAATGAGAATGCCTGCATCTTTGAAGGCCGCTGCCACAAGCGCGGTGTGATCGACGGTAATCCCTTTCTTGATCTTTTCCAGCAGACGGTCCGAGGCCGCTTCAAGTCCCGCCGTCATTGCGATGCAGCCCGACGCTGCCAGGAGCCGGCAGAGATCAGGCGTAAAGGCTTCTTCAAAACGGATATTGCCCCACCAGGAAATCGTGATGCCTTTTTCTAGTAACGCCAAGGCGAGCGATTTTAAAGCGGCGGGAGGCGCGGCCTCGTCGACAAAGTGGAATCCTCGACAGTTTGTTTCAGCGATCAGTTGCTCGATCTGCTGAATGAGCCGATCGGTCGGCGTCATTTCATAGCGGCTGATGTAGTTGAGCCCGACATCGCAGAATGTGCATTGCTTCCAATAACAGCCGTGGGCGACCGTGAGCTTGTTCCAATGGCCTTCCGACCAGAGACGATGCATCGGGTTTGTGCTGTCCAAGATCGTGAGATAGCGATCGAGGGTTAGGCCGCTATAGGTCGGACAACCGACCTCATCCATGCTGAACTCCCCCTCGGACGTATCGTTCGCGAAGACCACTCGATCCTTGTCCCGATAGAATGTCCGGCAGAGTCGTGTGTTCGGTCTCGTTCCCGCCAGATGTTCAATCAACGAAAGCAGTGGCCGTTCCCCATCGTCGAGGGTGACATAGTCGACATAGTCGAATACACGGGGGTCACAGAGGCGACGAAGTTCTGTGTTGGCATACCCGCCGCCAAGGGCAATGACAATGTCGGGCCGTCGGCTCTTAATGGAGTGGGCGATACGAAACGCGCCATAGAGGTTTCCAGGAAAGGGAACAGTCAGGCAGACAAGCGCAG
>Ga0163152_10002604_pt1 | contig 25198 bp, 14 predicted proteins | sample OliLakLV19MP8IB2_FD_148635 | JGI IMG/M metagenome (GOLD analysis project Ga0163152, IMG submission 148635) | Freshwater microbial mat bacterial communities from Lake Vanda, McMurdo Dry Valleys, Antarctica - Oligotrophic Lake LV.19.MP8.IB-2 | ecosystem: Environmental > Aquatic > Freshwater >...
ACAACGTGAAGATGTCGATCGAGTTGATAACGCCGATTGCAATGGACGAGGGTCTGCGCTTCGCCATCCGCGAAGGCGGTCGCACCGTCGGCGCCGGCGTCGTCAGCAAGATCATGGAATAAGGGAAAGGGACCGACCATGCGCGATCAGATCACTCTGGCCTGCGGCGAATGCAAGCGGCGAAATTACACGACGACCAAGAACAAGCGGAAACATCCGGACCGGGTGGAGTACAAGAAATATTGCCCGTTCTGCCGGGTGCACAAGCCGCACAAGGAAACTCGCTGATCGTCGCTAGGCCAGTAGCTCCAATTGGTAGAGCGTCGGTCTCCAAAACCGAATGTTGGGGGTTCGAGTCCCTCCTGGCCTGCCATTTCTAGACTCAGCCCGGGGCCGCCGCGGCCCGGAAACGGGGAAACATGACGCTGGTTGAAAGTACCAAGACGTTCGTCCGGGAAACGTCCGTCGAACTCAAGAAGGTTACCTGGCCCACCCGCAAGGAGCTTCAGGAGTCGACATTGCTCGTCATCCTGTCGGTCTCCGTGCTGATGGTTCTTACCTTCCTTGTCGACCGGGCCTTCTCTTACGCGGTGGAGCTGATTCTCGGATGACAGATGTCGAGAGCGTCGTGGACAAGCGCTGGTACGTGATTCACACGTATTCAGGCCATGAAAACAAGGTCAAGGTGAACCTGGAACGGACCATCCGGAACAACGGGGTGGACGACAAGTTCGGGCAAATCCTGGTTGCTACCGAAGACCACGCGGAAATGAAGGACGGCAAGAAGGTCATCAGCCGTCGGAAGACGTTTCCATCGTATGTACTGGTCGAGATGAAGCTTGACGACGAAACGCGAAATCTGGTGTCCAATGTACCGGGTGTCACGCGCTTCATCGGTTCGGGCGCCGACCCGGTGCCGCTGACGCTTCAGGAAGTTCAACGGATTCTCGGGCAGATGGACACGACGAAGCCCAAGGAACCGATGGAAGTGCCCTACAAGCTCGGGGAGCATGTCAAGGTTACCGACGGGCCATTTACCGACTTTACCGGCGTGGTCGACGAGGTCAACGCCGAACGCGGCAAACTCAAGGTCATGGTGTCCATTTTCGGCCGGGCTACTCCGGTCGAGCTTGATTTTCTTCAGGTTAAACCCATCTGACCGTCTGAATTTTAGTTGCCGGCGCGCGGCCCCGGGGACGGGTTGCGCATGCCGGGTGTTCCGGTGTCCCCGACAGGCGTCTCGTGGAACCTCGGCGTGGCCGAATTGCGGCGCTGGTTTTCGTGAGTGAGAGGGAGAGATGGCCAAGAAAGTACTCGACAAGACCATAAAGCTGCAGATTCCGGCGGGGGCGGCCAACCCGGCGCCACCGATCGGGCCGGCACTCGGTCAGGCCGGCGTCAACATCATGGAGTTCTGCAGGGCCTTCAATGCGGCCACGCAGGGCCAGCCCGGGATGATCATCCCGGTCGTCATTTCGGTCTACAAGGACAAGTCATTCACCTTTGTGACCAAGACCCCGCCGGCGGCCGTCCTGCTCAAACGGGCAGCCGGTCTGGCCAAGGGGTCGGGCGAACCGAACCGTAACAAGGTCGGCAAGGTCACAAGGGCCCAGGTGAAGGAAATTGCCGAACTGAAGAAGCCCGATCTCAACGCCGCCTCGCTTGAGGCGGCCATGAGCATGGTTGCGGGAACTGCCCGCAGCATGGGCATTGACGTCATCGAATGACCGACCAGGGGGGCACCATGAAGCACGGGAAGCGTTTCCGTCGCCTGGCCGACCAGTTCGCCGGCGATCCAAATCACAAGCACACCGATATCGCCGAGGCCATCAAGGTCGTCAAGGCCTGCGCCTCGACCAAGTTCGACGAGACCGTGGATGTCGCTGTCCGCCTCGGCATCGACCCCCGGCACTCGGACCAGCAGGTCCGCGGCACGGTGGTCCTGCCGCACGGCACCGGCAAGACGATCCGGGTTCTCGTGCTCGCCAAGGGCGAAAAGGTCAAGGAAGCGGAGGCAGCCGGCGCGGACCTGGCCGGTGCCGACGAGTATCTGGCAAAGATCAAGGAGGGCTGGCTCGACTTCGATGCGGTGGTCGCCACCCCGGACATGATGGCCGAGGTCGGCAAGCTCGGAAAAATTCTGGGACCTCGCGGCCTCATGCCGAATCCCAAGACCGGCACGGTGACGTTTGACGTCACCAAGGCGGTCAAGGAATTGAAGGCCGGCAAGATCGAGTTCCGTGTCGACAAGGGGGCCAATCTCCATGTGCCGGTCGGCAAGGTGTCATTCCATCCGGATGCCCTCCTGGACAATGTGAAGGCCTTTCTCAACGAAATTCTGCGCGCGAAGCCGGCGGCCGCCAAGGGCCACTATGTCAAGTCCGTGACGCTGTCCACCACCATGGGCCCTGGCATCAAGATCGATCCGGTGGTTCTTTCCGGCCCCAAGGCCTGATCGGCGAGGAGATAAACGATGCGTCCAGAAAAAGTCGAACTCGTCAGTGTCATGGAGGCCAAGCTCAGGGATGCCAAGGGCGTCTGCCTGGCTGACTTCACCGGCATGACCGTGGAACGTCTCTCCAATCTGCGGGTCCGTTGTCGCAAGGCCGGAGTCGAATTCAAGGTCATCAAGAACACCCTTACCCGTCTGGCGCTGGCCGAGGAACTTCGGGCCCCGCTGGATCCGTACCTCGTCGGCCCGACCGCGGTGGCATTGAGCCTGACCGATGAGGTCGCGGCAGCCAAGGTGCTGGCCGAGTTTGCCAAGGAGTTCCAGTCGCCGCGCATCAAGGCGGGGCTGGTGGCCGGCCGCGTTTACAACGAGGCCGCCATCAATGAGCTGGCCAAGCTGCCCGGCAAGGAAATCCTTCTGAGCCGGATGCTCGGTGGGCTCCGCTCCCCGCTTCAGAAGCTTCACACCGCCCTGTCCAGCCCGATTCGGAGCCTGGCCATGGCGCTCTCGCAAGTCGCCGAAAAGGCCCCGGCCGCATAAGCAGTCTGTTTTTTACGACCCGCGCCGCCGGCCACCTGGTCGGGAGGGCGTGGCCGCCATGTTTTTATCAGCTCCGGTAGTCCGAACCCCGCGGGTGCGGGGCTCTTAATCTGACGCCGGGATCCACGCACGGAGGTTTGTCCCATGTCCGAAGCCACCTACGCCCCCGAAGTTGCCGACATCGTCGGCAAGATCAAGTTGATGTCGATTCTCCAGGTCAACGACCTGGTGAAGGCCATCGAGGAAGAGTTCGGCGTCTCGGCCGCCATGCCGATGATGGCCGGTCCGATGATGGGCGGCGCTGCCGCGGCGGTTGTCGAAGAGAAGACCGAATTCGACGTCGAACTGGTGGCGGCCGGCGACAAGAAGATTCAGGTCATCAAGGTCGTGCGCGAATTGACGGGTCTTGGCCTCAAGGAAGCCAAGGACCTGGTCGACGGTGCCCCCAAGCTGGTGAAGGAAAAGGTCTCCAAGGCCGACGCCGAGAAGTTCAAGGCGTCGCTTGAGGAGCAGGGAGCCGTCGTCAACATCAAGTAAGTCCGTCCAAACAGGCAGTACGCCCGGAAGGGCGTTGGGGCGTGAGCCGGGGCCGGTGGTGAGCCGCCGGTCCCGGGTCCAATGACACAGCCCAAACAAAAGAAGGTGGCGCCTTGAAGAGCAATGGAAGTCGTCGCAGCTACAGCAAGATCGAGGAAAAGTGGGATGTCGAGATTCCGAACCTTCTCGACGTTCAGCTCCAGTCATTCCGGGGTTTTCTCCAGAATGACGTTCCGCCGGAACAGCGCAAGAACGAGGGCCTCCAGGAGGTCTTCACGAGCGTGTTTCCAATCTCCGATACCCGCGAGATGTTCTCTCTCGAGTTCGTCGCGTTCGCGATCGGCGATCCCAAGTACTCCGTCGAGGAGTGCCAGGAACGGGATCTGACTTTTTCCGCCCCGCTCAAGTGCACCCTCCGCCTGCGCATTCGCGAGGTCGAGGACGGCCAGAAGCGGGACAAGGAAATCATCGAGCAGGAAGTTTATCTCGGTGAGCTTCCGCTCATCACATCGAAGGGCACCTTTCTGATCAATGGCGCCGAGCGCGTCATTGTCAGCCAGTTGCACCGGTCGCCGGGCGTCTTCTTCGACGAGTCGATCCATCCCAACGGGAAGAAGCTCTTCTCGGCGCGGATCATTCCCTACCGCGGGTCATGGGTGGAATTCAGCCTCGACGTCAACGACATCATGTACGTGCACATCGACCGGAAGCGGAAGCTCCCGGTCACCATTCTCCTGAAGGCGCTGGGCTACACCAATGCCAAGGATATCCTCGATCTCTTCTATGCCACCGAGGCGATCGAGCTGGGCTCCGGGCGGAGCCAGAAGGATCTGGCGCTGGAAGGCCGGATCGTCGCCGAGGACGTGGTTGACACCGAAACCGGCGAAATTCTCATCGAGACCAACGACGACCTGACGGTTGACCGGATCAAGGACCTGGCCAAGGCCGGGATCAAGGAAATCAAGCTGTTCAAGATCGCGCTGCAGGATGAGGCCGACGTCATCCGCAACACGCTGAAGAAGGATTCGTCCACCGGCGAGGAAGACGCCCTCTCCCGCATCTACAACCTCCTCCGCCCGGGTGAGCCGCCCCGCTCGGAGACGGCCCGCGACATCCTGAACCGCCTGTTTTTCAATCCGAAACGCTACGACCTGGCCAAGGTCGGCCGTTACAAGCTGAACCAGAAGCTGAACCACGAGAAGCTGCTGGGCGGGCCGGCCAGGATGAAGAAGCTCGGCCTGACACGGCCGGCCAACGACCACGCGATTCTCTCACCCGAGGATTTCGTGGCCATCGTGAAGTACCTGGTCATGCTGCGGACCGGCGAGGAAGACAACGGGGTCGTGGCGGAGACGGATGACATCGATCATCTCGGCAACCGCCGGGTCCGTTCGGTCGGCGAACTCCTGGCCAACCAGTTCAACATCGGCCTGACCCGCATGGCCCGCATCATTCGCGAGCGCATGTCATTGCAAGACTCGGAGCAGGTGACGCCGTACGACCTGATCAACGCCCGCACCATCTCGGCGGTGGTTCAGTCGTTCTTCGGCTCGAGCCAGCTCAGCCAGTTCATGGACCAGACCAATCCGCTGGCCGAACTGACTCACAAGCGACGCCTGTCGGCCCTTGGACCGGGAGGCCTCACCCGTGATCGCGCGGGCTTCGAGGTTCGCGACGTCCATTACACCCACTACGGCCGCATGTGCCCGATCGAAACGCCGGAAGGTCCGAACATCGGCCTTATTTCGTCGCTCTCGACCTACGCCCGCGTCAATGACCTCGGCTTCCTGGAGAGCCCGTATCGCAAGATCGCCAACGGCACGGTCGACCGTAAGAACTGGGCGTGGCTCTCGGCGGACATCGAGGATGAATGCCACATCGCCCAGGCCAACGAGCCGGTGGATGCCAGCGGGCACTTCGAAAAGCAGAACCTGATCGTTCGGAACCGTGGCGAGCTGCCCATGGTCACGCCGAAGGATGTTGATTACATGGATGTTTCGCCGATTCAGCTGGTGTCACCGGCCGCGGCGCTCATTCCATTCCTGGAACACGACGACGCCAACCGTGCGCTCATGGGCTCCAACATGCAGCGGCAGGCCGTACCCCTTCTCGTCACCCAGGCGCCGCTGGTCGGCACCGGGCTCGAGGGCAAGGTGGCGGCGGATTCCGGTGCCCTCGTCCATGCACGCCGGGATGGTGTCGTGGAATCGGTGGCCGGAGATTCGATCGCGATCAAGTACGACCGCGACAAGACCGAAGCCAACGTGGTCGATTTCTCCGAGGCCTCGGGTCTCGACATGTATACCCTGACCAAGTTCAAGCGTTCGAACCAGGACACCTGCATCAACCAGCGGCCTCTCGTGAAGGAAGGCATGCGGGTTACAGAGGGCCAGGTCATTGCGGACGGCGCCGCTACCAAGGATGGTGAACTGGCCCTTGGCCTAAACGTCAAGGTGGCCTTCATGCCCTGGGGCGGTTACAACTTTGAAGACGCCATCCTGGTCTCCGAACGTCTGATCCGGATCGACTCCTTCACCTCGATTCACATCGAGGAGTTTGAACTCCAGGTCCGCGATACCAACCGCGGCGTCGAGGAAATCACCCGCGAGATTCCCAACGTCGGCGATGACGCCGTCAAGAATCTCGACGACGAGGGGATCATCCGGATCGGCGCGCCGGTCAAGGCCGGCGACATCCTGGTCGGCAAGGTGACGCCGAAGGGTGAAACCGACCTGTCGCCGGAAGAGCGGCTCCTGCGGGCCATTTTCGGTGAGAAGGCGGGAGATGTCCGGGACGCGTCGCTCAAGGCGCCTCCGGGCATGGACGGCATCGTCATCGATATCAAGGTCTTCTCCCGCCGGGAGAAGGACGAGGCCACCAAGAAGCAGGACAAGAAGAAGATCGATCGTCTCAAGCGCTACGCCCGCAAGGAACGGACGCGCATCATTGAAATCCGTGACCAGGAGGTCGTGAACCTTCTCGTCGACCAGCTCGCCAATCGCTTCGTCTCGGCCAAGTCCGGCGAAGAACTGATCAAGGCGGGCAAGAAGATCACCAAGCAATCCCTGGCCCGTATGGAGCTCGACGAGCTGCCGTGGAACAGCCCCCTGACCAAGAGCCGCAAGGTCAACGACACCGTCTGGAAGCAGATGGAGTTGGCTGCCGGCGCCCTCGACCGGATCGAGAAAAATCTCGAAAAGGACGTGGACAAGATCACCCGGGGCGATGAACTGCCGCCGGGCGTGGTCAAACTGGTCAAGGTGTACGTGTCCAAGAAGCGCAAGCTTTCGGTCGGCGACAAGATGGCCGGCCGCCACGGTAACAAGGGTGTCGTGGCCAAGATCCTCCCCGAGGAGGACATGCCATTCATGGAGGACGGCACGCCCGTCGACATGGTGCTGAATCCCCTCGGTGTGCCAAGCCGAATGAACATCGGCCAGATCATGGAAACCCACCTGGGCTGGGCGGCCAACAAGCTCGGCATCAAGGTCGCCACACCGGTCTTTGCCGGTGCCACGGTTGAGGAAATCAAGGCCACGTTGCGCGAAGCGGACATGGAGGATGACGGCAAGTCCATCCTCTATGACGGCCGCAACGGCCGGAAGTTCGACAGCCGCGTCACCGTGGGCTACATCTACATGCTGAAACTCTCCCACCTGGTCGACGACAAGATCCACGCCCGGTCGATCGGGCCGTACTCGCTGGTGACCCAGCAGCCGCTGGGCGGCAAGGCCCAGTTCGGCGGCCAGCGGTTCGGCGAAATGGAAGTCTGGGCGCTGGAGGCGTACGGGGCCGCGTTCACACTACAAGAGATGCTCACAGTCAAATCCGACGACGTCAGCGGGCGGTCGCGCATCTACGAGGCGATCGTCAAGGGTGAGAACCCGCCGGATCCCGGTGTGCCGGAGTCATTCAACGTACTGGTCAAGGAACTCCAGAGCCTTTGTCTGGATATCCGCTTCGAGGAGGGCTGAGAACATGCAGGAAAGCCCAGGACTCCAGTCACCGCTCTTCCCGGGTCTGTCCACCGGGAAGCTCATGATCACCAAGTCGGAAAGCAAAGAGCCGCGTCGCAAGATCAACTACACCGCCATCAAGATCCAGCTGGCGTCACCCGAAGTCATGAAGTCCTGGTCCTCGGGCGAGGTGACCAAGCCGGAAACGATCAACTACCGGTCGTTCAAGCCTGAAAAGGACGGCCTCTTCTGCGAGCGCATCTTTGGTCCCGTCAAGGACTGGGAGTGCAATTGCGGTAAATACAAGCGCATCCGTTACCGTGGCGTCATCTGCGATCGCTGCGGCGTTGAGGTGACCCAGGCCAAGGTTCGCCGTGAGCGGATGGCTCACATCGACCTGGCCGTTCCGGTCAGCCATATCTGGTACTTCAAGGGCGTTCCCTCCCGTATCGGGCACCTGCTCTCCATGTCGGTCCGCGATCTGGAGCGGGTCCTGTACTACGAGTCGTACGTGGTCATCGAGCCCGGCAACACGCATCATAAGGTAAAGGACCTCCTGACAGAGGACGCCTATGCCGAGTTGGCCAACGACGCCTCACTCCAGTTCAACGCCCAGATGGGTGCCCAGGCCATTCGTGAGCTTCTGGCCAACCTGGATCTGGACTCGCTGGCCGTCGAATTGCGCACGGTCATCAAGGTGGAGACGTCCGCCCAGCGCAAGAAGGAAACACTCAAGCGCCTGCGCATCGTCGAGGCCTTCCGCCACAGCGGCAACAAGCCGGAGTGGATGATCCTCGACGTCGTGCCGGTCCTGCCGCCGGATCTCCGGCCGCTGGTGCCGCTGGAAGGCGGCCGCTTCGCCACATCGGACCTGAACGATCTGTACCGACGCGTCATCAACCGGAACAACCGTTTGAAGAAGCTGAAGGAGATCAAGGCACCGGAAGTCATTCTCCGCAACGAAAAGCGCATGCTCCAGGAGGCCGTGGATGCCCTGTTCGACAACGGCCGCCGTTCGCGCGCGGTCCGTGGCCAGGGTAACCGTCCGCTGAAGAGCCTTTCCGACATGCTCAAGGGCAAGCAGGGGCGCTTCCGTCAGAACCTTCTCGGCAAGCGCGTCGACTACTCCGGCCGTTCGGTCATCGTCGTCGGGCCGGAGCTCAAGCTTCATCAGTGCGGCCTGCCCAAGTCGATGGCACTCGAGCTCTTCAAGCCGTTCATCATCAAGAACCTCGAGGACAAGGGGTACGTCTCCACCGTCAAGAGCGCCAAGCGGCTTGTCGAGCGCGAGCGGCCCGAGGTCTGGGACATCCTGGGCGAGATCATCAAGGGTCACCCGGTCATGCTGAACCGCGCTCCGACGCTGCACCGCCTCGGCATCCAGGCTTTCGAGCCGGTGCTGGTGGAGGGCAAGGCCATCCGAATCCATCCGCTGGTCTGCGCCGCCTTCAACGCCGACTTCGACGGCGATCAGATGGCCGTCCACGTGCCGTTGTCATGGGAAGCCCAGATCGAGGTCAAGGAACTCATCCTGTCGACCAACAACATCCTGTCACCGGCCAATGGCCGGCCGCTGGCAACGCCCAGCCAGGATATCGTTCTCGGCTGCAATTACCTGACCAAGCTCCGCCCGTTGCCGGAAGGGCAGCGTCTCCGGTCGTTCCCGGACGTGGTCCATGTCCGTGGCGCCTGGGATCATGGCGCGGTGCCGCTTCACGAGCCGGTGCGGGTGCGCATCGACGGCAAGATGGTCGAAACCACCGTCGGTCGGATTCTCTTCAATGACATCGTGCCTCCCGGCCTCGGCTTCGAGAACGACGAGATGAAGAAGAAGTCGCTCGAGTCCCTGGTGGCGCGGTGTCATCGACTTTTCGGCAACAAGAAGACCGCGATTTTTCTCGACGATCTGAAGCGTACCGGTTTCGAGTACGCCACGATGGCCGGCATCACGGTCGGCATCGATGACATCATGATTCCGAAAGAGAAGGATGCCATCGTCCGGAAGCACCAGGCCGAGGTCGACGACATCGCGAGGAAGTACAAGGACGGTGCCATCACCGATGGCGAGCGCTACAACAAGGTCATCGACACCTGGACCCGCGCCACCACCGCGGTCGAGCTGGTCACCTTTAATGGCTTGGCCAAGGACCGGCTCGGGTTCAACCCGATCTTCATGATGGCCGACTCCGGATCACGAGGCTCGAAGGAGCAGATCCGACAACTGGCCGGCATGCGCGGGCTGATGGCCCGTCCGCAGAAGAAGATCACGGGTGGTTTCGGCGAAATCATCGAGAGCCCGGTCATCCGTAACTTCAAGGAAGGGCTGACCGTTCTCGAGTACTTCATCTCCACCCACGGTGCCCGCAAGGGTCTGGCCGACACGGCCTTGAAGACGGCCGACGCCGGTTACCTGACCCGTCGACTGGTCGACGTGGCCCAGGATGTCATCATCAACGAGCCGGATTGCCAGTCGATCCTCGGCCTCGACATGGGACCGTTGAAGGAGGGCGAGGAAATCATCGAGCCCCTCGGCGAGCGCGTCCTGGGTCGTGTCGCGGCGGAAGACGTCTTTGATGCGATCGCCAACGAGATCATTGTCCGGGCCGGCGAGGAAATCCGCGAGGAACACGCCGCCCGAATCGAGGATTCGTCGATCGATCATGTCCGGATTCGTTCGGTGCTCACCTGTGCCGCCCGCCGGGGCGTTTGTGCTCTTTGCTACGGTCGAAACCTGGCCAATGGCCGGATGGTCGAACTTGGTGAAGCGGTCGGCGTCATCGGCGCGCAGTCAATCGGTGAACCGGGCACGCAGCTGACGCTTCGTACCTTTCATATCGGCGGCGTTGCCGGCCGTATCGTCGAGCAGAGCCAGATCAAGGCCCGCACCAACGGGCTGGTGAAGTACCCCAAGCTGCCGGTCGTCGAGATCGGCGAGGGGGTGAACTCCGGCAAGTGGATCGTCACCGGCCACAAGGGCGACCTGGAGCTGGTGGATGATGAAGGGCGCACGCGGCACCGCTACAGCCCGCCGTACGGTGCCACGATTCACGTGGCCGACGGCGCTAATGTCGAGGAAGGCCAGCCGCTCTTCGAGTGGGATACCTACAACACGCCAATTCTGACCGAGCGAAACGGTACGGTGCGCTTCGGCGACATCAAGGAGCGCGTCACCGTCCGGGACGTTCTGGACGAAAATACCGGTCTTCGCCAGCAGGTCATCGTCGACGACAAGGAAAAGGTTCTCCAGCCGCACATCGATGTCATTGGTGCGGCCGGCCAGCGCCTGGCCCATTATCCGTTGCCGACGGGCGCCATGCTGCTGATCAAGGACGGCGACAAGGTCACGGCTGGTACGGTCGTGGCCAAGATCCGCCGCGACATCTCCAAGACCCGCGACATTACGGGCGGTCTGCCCCGCGTTTCCGAGCTCTTCGAGGCCAGGAAGCCGAAGGACGCCGCCACGGTCACCGAGATTGACGGCGTGGTCCGCTTCGCCGGCATCACCCGAGGCATGCGCAAGATCGTCGTTGAAAATGAAAACGGCGAGAATCGCGAGTACCTCGTACCGCAGGGCAAGCATCTCGTCGTCCAGGAAGGTCTGCATGTCCGCGCCGGCGAGCGGCTCACGGACGGCCCGATCAACCCGCACGATATCCTGAAGATCAAGGGAATCAAGCAGGTCCAGGAGTACCTGGTCGACGAAATCCAGGAGGTCTACCGACTCCAGGGCGTCCGCATCGATGATAAGCACATCGAAGTCATCGTGCGCCAGATGCTCCAGAAGGTCCGAGTCGAGGATCCGGGCGATTCCACGCAGTACCTCGAGGGTGACCAGGCCGACAAGATCATGCTCCGCGAGGAGAATGAGCGCCTTGAGAGCGAGGGCTTGCAGCCGGCCACCTTTACGCCGTTGCTGCTCGGCATCACCAAGGCCTCCCTGTCGACCCAGTCATTCATCTCGGCGGCGTCGTTCCAGGAGACCACCCGCATCCTGACCGAAGCCTCGATCAAGGGCTCGGTTGATTACCTGCGCGGCCTCAAGGAAAACGTCACCATCGGTCACCTGATCCCGGCCGGTACCGGGTTGGCGCGCTACCGCAGGCTCCAGGTCGTCACCGACGAGACCACCGCCGAAGTGTCCGACGCCCTCATGGAACCGGCCCGCGAGGCCATCCTGACGATGTCGGATGCGGAGACGATCAAGATGGCCTGACCGTCCGCCCGCAAGTCGATGCAACTAAAATCAATAGAGAACGCCGGAGGGTCACCCCTCCGGCGTTCTCGTCGTAACTTCTACCAACCCGGTAATTTTTTCCTTTCTATTAACCTCTTGACTCGCATCTTTCCCCGTCGACCCCTCGGGCAATCCCATAAGTCACATAAAATCAATAGATTGGATGCGAATGCCCACCGGCGGTCAGCTGGCCCGTCCATTGCACACCCTTTATCAGTCAGACTGACTAGCAGACAGACCGCCGGAGGCGCCGTCGGCCCGGCGGGTCGATTCGTCGAACCTCGGCAGCCACGGGTTCAGAGGGTGTCCCCCCGAAGATGACGACGCCGACAGCGGTTTCAAAAGCTGACATCACCGACGCCTTTCTGAACCGCCCCCTTCGCGACGAGTTGCTCAGCCCGGAGGGTCTGGAGGCGCACGCCCGGCTGTTGGCCGGGCGGTTCGGTGCCGGTTTTGCCCCGCCGGGAACCGGCCGCGATTTCCACGAACGGCTGACCCGCAGCGCGCCACGTCTGCGCGACGCCTATCGGAAGCTGGCAGCCGACGCGGCCGGAGCGGAATCGCCGCGCCCTGCCGCCGAATGGTTGCTCGACAATTTTCATCTGGTCGAGTCCGAGATTGCCGACATCCGCCGCAATCTGCCCCGCCGCTTCATTGAGCGGCTCCCGGCCGTGACCGGTGGCGAACACGCCGGGCGACCCCGCATCCAGGCCCTGGCGGTCGAACTCCTGCGTCACAGCGATTCCTCACTCGATCTCGGGCGGCTGATCCGGTTCATCAGTGCCTATCAGACGCTGGCGCCACTCACCATCGGTGAACTTTGGGCCTGGCCCACCTTCCTCAAGGCCGAGCTGGTGGAAAACATCCACCGGCTGGGCGAGCAGTTGATGGTCTGCCGCACGGCGCGGTTGGCCGCCGACCGTTTCATCCGCGAGTTCGAGGCGGGCAGCAGCAACGCGAACCCTCCGGTCCTCCCCGATCCATTGCCCGCCGCCTGCGTCGCGCAGCTCCTCGAGCGGTTCCGCGAGTTCGGCCCCAAGGTGGCGGGTCTGCGCGCACGGCTGGCCGAACGGCTGGCCGCCCGCGGCCTGACCGCCGAGGACGCGCTCCGGGCCGAGCACCTGGCCCAGGCGGCCGAACAGACCTCGATGGCAAATTCCATCACCAGTCTTCGGCTTTGTTCCACGCTCGACTGGAACCGAAATTTCGAGCGGGTCAGCCTGGTGGAACAGACGCTGCGGCGTGACCCCGCCGGCATCTACCCTGCGATGGATTTTGGCAGCCGCAATCGCTACCGCGAGGCGGTGGAGGCAATGGCGGGTCCGACGGGCGAATCGGAGATCGGCGTGGCGCTGAAGGCGGTGGAACTGGCCCGAAGGGGGAGTGATCGGGATCCGGGCGATGCGCGTGCCGGGCACGTCGGGAACTACATCACCGGTCCCGGTTGCGAGCAGCTCGAAGCCGAAGTCGGCCGGCCGCCTCGCGGCTGGAAGCGGCTCCGGCGCGCGGCGTTTCAGGCCGCCACGCCCCTCTATCTCGGCAGCATCCTCGTCCTCACGGCAATCCTGATCTCGCTGGCCCTGCGCCTCATTCCGGGCGGCGATCTCTACTGGTCGATCACCGCCCTCCTGGTCATCCCGGCTACCGAATTGGCCATCGGCATCATTCAATGGCTGGTGCCGCTCCTGGCCAGACCCCGCCGACTGCCGCGGCTCGATCTCAGAGATGGGATCCCGGAAGCCGGGCGGACGATGGTGATCATCCCGACGCTCCTGACAAGCGTGGAGGGTGTGCGGGATCTCCTGGATCATCTCGAGGTGCAGGCGCTCGCCAACGACACGCCGCGTATCCACTTTGCACTGGTCACCGATTTCGCCGACGCACCGAAGGGGGAAATGCCCGGGGACGCCGCCATCCTCGAGGCGGCCCGCGCCGGAATCCTGGAATTGAATACCCGCCGGGGGCCGTCGCGCACCGACCAGTTCCACCTGCTCCATCGCGGCCGCCGCTGGAACCCCCGCGAAGAATGCTGGATGGGGTGGGAACGAAAGCGGGGGAAGATCGAGGAGTTCAACCGCTACATCCGTGGCGATCTGACCACCGGTTTCGAAGTGCATGTCGGTGAGCCGACGATCCTCCAGAAGATCCGACTCTGCATCACCCTCGACAGCGACACGCGGCTTCCCCGTGGGGCAGCCCGCCAGCTCATCGGCATTGCCCTGCATCCGCTGAACCGGCCCCGCTTCGATCCAAAAACGGGTCGAATCGTGCAGGGGTACGGCATCCTTCAACCCCGGGTCAGCGTCACGATGTCGAGCGTGGCCGGCTCCCTCTTTTCCCGGGTGTATGCCGGGCACACCGGGGTTGATCCGTACACGACGGCCGTGTCCGATGTGTACCAGGACCTGTTCGGCGAAGGCAACTTCACCGGCAAGGGGCTCTACGACGTCGACGCCTTGACGGCCGCGCTCGACGGGCGCGTGCCGCCGAACATGCTGCTCTCCCACGATCTGTTCGAAGGGGTGCACGCCCGCACGGCGCTGGTCACCGATGTCGAGGTGGTCGACGACTATCCGTCGAACGTGGTTGTCCACACGCGGCGCCAGCACCGGTGGGTGCGGGGCGACTGGCAGATCCTCCTCTGGCTCCTGCCGTGGGTGCCGAGACTGGGGGGCCTCGGCGAAAACCGGCTTCCCCTGATCAGCCGCTGGAAGATTCTGGACAACCTGCGCCGAAGCCTGGTGGCGCCGTCGCTCCTGGTTCTTCTGGCCATGGCCTGGACCGTTTTTCCGGGGTCAGCGCTTGGCTGGACCCTGGCGGCCCTGGGCGTGCTGGCGTTTCCAGTGTACCAGCCGCTCATCCAGGCGCTGCGCGGCCCGGGGCCTGGACAGAGCTGGCGCCACTTCAGCCGCGAGATCGACCGCGAGTTGAATACGGCGCTGGCCCAGACCCTGATGTCAGTGACATTCCTGGCGTACCACGCCTACCGCATGACCCACGCCATCATCCTGACGCTCGTGCGGGTCCTGATAACCCGCCAGCGCCTCCTTGAGTGGGAGCCGGCCGCCTTTGTATCGCGGCTCTTCGAGGGGCGCGGAATCATGTTCTACGTGGTCGAGATGGGGATGAGCCCGATCATGGCGCTCTTTCTCTTCACGATCATCGTGCCCCTGCGCGTCGAGGCGCTGCCGGCGGCTGTCCCTTTCCTTTTGCTCTGGGCGCTGGCGCCGATCCTGGCTTATCGCTGGAGCCAGCCGGCCCGCGTCAAGGAGTTCGATCCCTCCGAAGACGAGCGGGCCTGGCTCCATCGGCTGGCGAAGCGCACCTGGGACTATTTCGATCACTACATGACCGCCGAAAACAACTGGCTGCCGCCGGACAACATGCAGGAGGTGCCCATTGAGATGGTGGCCCGTCGGACCTCGCCGACCAATATCGGGCTGGGGCTCCTGTCAACGCTGGCGGCAAACGACCTGGGCTTCCTGAGCGACCACGGGCTGGCCGAGCGCCTCGAAGGGGCGATGGACACGATCGAGAGGCTGGAGCACCACCAGGGCCATCTCCTGAACTGGTACGAAACGGTAACGCTGGTGCCGCTCCACCCGTACTACGTGTCGACCGTCGACAGCGGCAACCTGGCCGGGGCCTACCTCGCGCTTGAGGCCGGGTTGCGCGAAAAGGTGCGCGCAGACATCGCCGGTCCCGATCTCATCAATCCGGGCGTCCGACGACGCCTCGTGGCCGTGGCCGACCGGTGTGAGGTCGAGTTCGAGGCCATGAACTTCACCTTCCTCTTCGACCGCGAAAGAAAGCTCTTCACGATCGGCTATCGCCTTGCCGACCGCGAGGGTCCCGGCCGGCCGGACATTGGCTACTACGACCTCCTGGCGTCCGAAGCGCGGCTGGCCAGCTACATCGCCATCGCCAAGGGGGATGTGCCGGAAGAGCACTGGTTCCACCTGGGGCGGCTGCTCGTGGATGCCGACGGCCTGCCGACCCTGGTGTCGTGGAGCGCCTCCATGTTCGAGTACCTGATGCCGCTCCTGCTGCTCAAAAACTATCCGGGCACGATGCTCGATGCCAGCTGCCGCGGCGCGGTGGCGCATCAAATCCAGTTCGCCGCGCGGCAGGGCATTCCGTGGGGGATCTCCGAGTCGGGCTACCCCCTCATGGATCGAGTCGGGCAGTACCAGTACAAGGCGTTCGGTGTCCCCGGCGTCGGCCTGAAGCGGGGGCTCGGCGAGGAACTGGTCGTGGCGCCATATGCCACGTTTCTCGCCGCGCAGGTCGATCTGGAGGAATCACTCCGAAATCTGAAACGACTGGCCCACGCCGGCCTCGAAGGACGCTACGGTTTCTACGAGGCCATCGATTTCACCCGCGATGCCTCGGCCGCCGCCCCCAACGAGCCGCGTTCCGGGTCCAGACCGGGCGTCGGCCCCGGCGTGATCGTCCGCTCATTCCTGGCCCATCACCAGGGGATGACGCTCCTGGCCCTGGCCAACGTCCTCCAGAAGGGGGTCATGCAGCGGCGGTTTCACGCCGACCCGCGCATCCAGGCCACCGAACTGCTCCTGCAGGAGCGCCTGCCGCGCCGCGTGTCGATCGGACCGATGCGCCCGGCAGAGGAGACGCGCGCCGTGCCCGTCGTCTTGAGCGGCGTCGTCCGACGCTTCCGATCGGCGCACACCAGCCGGCCCCAGACGCACTTTCTGTCGAACGGCACCTACACCGCGTTCATCACCAACGCGGGGGGCGGCGCTTCGCTCTGTCGTGGCCGGGCCGTCACGCGCTTGCGCGAGGATGTGACATGCGACGCCGGGAGCCAGTATCTGTACCTGCGCGATGTTCGCAGCGGCCGGACCTGGTCGGCGGCCCACCTCCCGATCGGCGGCGAGCCGTCCGAGTACCTGGTCACGTTCGAGCTGGAAAAGGCGGGTTTCCACCGGATTGAGGACGACATCGAAACGCGGATGGAGATTACCGTCTCGCCCGAGGACGACATGGAAGTGAGACGACTCACCATCACCAACCGCTCGGGCAAGCCGCGCGAAATCGAGGTGACGAGCTACGTGGAGTTTGCCCTGGCCGCGCCAGCCGAGGACCTGGTCCACCCGGCTTTCCACCGACTGTTCCTTGAAACCACCTGGCTCCCCGACAGTCACGCCATCCTGGTGGCCCGGAGACCGCGCGCCGAGGGCGATCCCACGCCGTGCGGCGTCCACGTGCTCGGCCTCGATGGGCGGCTCTCGGGCCCCGTGGAATGGGAAACGGACCGGAGCCGGTTCCTGGGGGCGGGTCGGTCGGCCGCCGATCCGGTGGCGCTCGAAACACCGCTTGTCGGTACAGCCGGCGCCGTTCTCGACCCGATCGCCAGTCTGCGCGTCCGCCTCCGCCTGCCGGCCGGCGGGTTCGCCCGGCTGGCGTTCTCGACCGGCATGGCTGACTCGAACGCCGCGGCGGCTGTCCTGGCTGACAAGTACCGCGACCCGGCGGCGGCCACGCGCGCGTTCAGCCTGGCGTGCGCGCGGTCACAGATCGAGCTGCGTCACCTCGGACTGTCGCGGGACGAGGCCCAGCTCTACCAGCGCCTGGCTTCGCTGGTGCTTGGCGCGGACGGGGCGCTTCAAGCTGACGCCGACACGCAGGCCAGAAACGAGAAGGGGCAACCCGATCTCTGGTCGTTCGGCATCTCGGGCGATGTCCCGATCCTGCTCGTCCGCGTCGTGGAAGAAAACGATCTGCCGCTGGTGCGGCAGGTGCTGAAGGCGCAGGAGTACTGGCATCTCAAAAACCTGTCGGCCGATGTCGTCATCCTGAACGAACATTCGATGGATTATCGCGACGAGATGCACCACCAGCTCGAAACCCTGCTCGAGAGCGGGTCGTGGGCCGGCTGGCGAGACCGGCCGGGCGGCGTCTTCCTCCTGCGCAGCGATGGCATGACCGAGTCGGATGGCATCCTCCTGGCCTGTGCGGCCCGGGCCATTCTGCGCGGTGACCGGGGCGAGCTGGCCGACCAGGTTCAGAGCCTCGTCGAGGAGCCGAACTGGCCCGCGCCGTTCGCGCCCACCAGGGCGGTCGGCGCTCCGGACGGAACCTCGCAAGGGGCCGCACCGTCCGGGCAGACTTCATCGGAGGACGCGCCTCTCGATCCGCCGTCGTTCGCGATTCCCCATGGACTCGGCGGCTTCACCGGCGGGGATCACCCCGCCGCGGTCATGCTGCTCGACGATGCCGAGGACACGCCGACCCCCTGGGTCAATATCCTCGCCAACCCGACATTTGGGACGTTGATCACCACAACGGGATCGGCCTTTACATGGTCAGAGAGCAGCCGACAGAATCGGCTGACGCCGTTCGCCAACGATCCGGTGTCGCGCCCGACGGGAGAGGCCGTGTACCTGCGCGACGACGAGACCGGCGATTTCTGGTCGGCCACGCCGGCACCGATGCCACACCGCACGCGGCGGGGGCGGTGGATCGTTTCGCACGAAGCGGGGCGTACGTCATTCCGCCACCGGGCCCGGGGACTCGATCAGGAGTTCGAGGTTGTCGTCGACCCCGAGGCGCCGCTCAAGTACGGGGTCGTCTCGCTGACCAATCGGGGGTCCCTTCCGCGGCAGATCAGCCTGATGGCCTGGAATGACTGGGTCCTTGGGCCAAGCCGGCCGGACGATCACCGCCACATCATCACCGAGTCGGTGCCGGACCTCGCCGCCATCCTGGCCCGAAACCCCTGGAATCGCGATTTTCCGGGACGAGTGGCGTTTGCCGCGCTCAGCGAATCGGCAGCTTCGGTGACCGGCGACCGATTGGAATTCCTCGGCCGGAACGGCTCGACGGCCGCACCGGCCGCCCTGGCCCGCCGCCACCTGAGCGGCCGCGTCGGCGCAGGGCTCGATCCGGGCGCGGGGTTGCACGTCGTCCTCGACATTCCCCCGGGGGCCACCCGGCGGGTGTCGTGGATTCTGGGACAGGCCGCCAGCCGCGAGTCGGCGCTTGAACTGGTCACGCGTCACCGCCCGCTCGAGGCGGCTGACCGCGCCCGCGAGTCGTCGCGTCGAGCCTGGAGCCGCCGGCTTCTGGCCATCCAGGTTTCAACGCCCGATGACTCCTTCGATCTCCTCGTCAATCGCTGGCTCGTTTATCAAAATCTGGCCTGCCGGATCTGGGCCCGCTCGGGCTTCTACCAGCCGGGCGGTGCGTACGGATTCCGCGATCAGCTCCAGGACGTCATCGCGCTCCTGCACACGGCGCCCGAAGTGGCGCGCGAGCACCTGATCCGCGCGGCCGGCCGACAATTTGTCGAGGGGGACGCGCAACACTGGTGGCACCCGCACGATGGCCGCGGCATGCGGACGCGCTGCTCCGACGATTTCCTCTGGCTTCCGTGGGCCGCTGTGGAGTACGTGCGCGTGACCGGCGACGCCTCGATTCTTGATGTGGTGATTCCGTACCTCGAGGCCCCCCTGCTCGAACCAGGCGAGTCTGAGTCCTACCGGCTGCCGTCCGTGTCGGCGCAGACCGGTTCGCTCTTCGACCACTGCCTCCGTGCGGTCGACCGGGGACTGACCGCCGGGCCCCACGGCCTGCCGCTGATCGGTTCCGGCGACTGGAACGACGGGATGAACCGGGTGGGGATCGGGGGCCGCGGAGAGAGCGTCTGGTTGGGGTGGTTCTTCCACGTCGTCCTCGGCGGCATCGCCTCCCTTTGTCAGTCGCGCGGCCAGGACGACCGCGCCCATCGCTACCAGGCGGAGGCGCGACGGCTGGCCGGCGCGTTGGAGCAGGCCTGGGACGGACATTGGTACCGCCGCGGTTACTTCGACGACGGGACGCCGCTCGGCTCGGCCCAGAATGACGAGTGCCGCATCGATTCGATCAGTCAGTCGTGGGCGGTGCTGTCGGGCGCGGCGCCTCCGCATCGGGCCGAGTCGGCCATGGATGCGGTGCGCGCCCAACTCGTCCGCAGGGCCCAGCAGATCGTGCTGCTCCTCACGCCGCCGTTCGATCAATCGGCCATGGACCCGGGCTACATCAAGGGATACGTGCCGGGCATCCGGGAAAACGGCGGCCAGTACACGCACGCCGCCGTCTGGACGGCCATGGCCATTGCGAGGCTTGGCAACGGCGAGGAAGCCGTCGAGCTCTTCCACCTGCTCAACCCGATCAACCACTCTCGCACCGCCGCCGACACGGCACGCTACAAGACCGAACCGTGGGCCGTGGCCGCCGATGTCTACGGCCACCCGCTGCACGTCGGCCGCGGAGGATGGACCTGGTACACCGGGTCGGCGGGGTGGCTCTACCGGCTCGGCATTGAAAGCATCCTCGGCCTCACGCGGCACGGCTCGGAATTCAAACTCGACCCGTGCATTCCCGCCTCCTGGCCGCGCTATTCGATCGACTGGCGGGTCGGCAGCTCTCACTACGCGATCACGGTCGAGAATCCCGACGGCGAGTGTCGGGGCGTCCGCGAGGCCCGCCTCGACGGCCGCATCGTCGATCCCCGGGCCATCCCGCTGGTGGACGACGGCAAGCGGCACTCGGTGACGGCCGTCATGGGAAGCCGTCAACCCTCTCCGGGCAACGGCGGGCGGAGTGCTGCCGACGACCGCGAAGCCCTGACCGGGGCGCAGTCAACTCCCCGACGTTTATTTATGTTGTCCGAGTGATCTGATCCGGAGTTTTTCTGCGCCTTCCCGGCAGAGTCGTTCATTCCTCACCTACGGGAGGTATCACCATGTCCCCTCGAACTGTCAGTGCCCTCGCCATTCTGGTCGTCATCGGGAGCCTGGCCGTCGAGGCGACCGCCATTGGCCCGGGTGACCTCAAGAAGAAGGCTGAGGAAAAGGCGCGGAAGGCAAAGGAGGCGGCCGAAAAGGCCGCCGGGACGACACCCGACACGCCGGCGGATCCCTCCGGTTCGACCGGCGAGGCCCCCGGTTCGAGTGGGGCGAAGGGCGCCGACGGCGGCAAGATCTCCGCCGTTTCCACCAAGTTCGATTACGTCCCGGGCGACAAGGTCCTCTTCATGGACGACTTCACACAGGATGAACTCGGGGAATTTCCTGCCCGCTGGAAATTGGCCAATGGAACCTTCGAGGTGGCCGAGATGGCGGGTGAACGGTGGCTCCGCTGCACCAGCAACGACAGCGATATCCGCCTCAAGCTCCCCCCAATGGGCCAGCTCCCTGAATTCTGGACGCTGGAGTTCGATTTCTATTCCGAGGAGCCGAACGGTTCCTGCCTGAACGTCCATGGCTTGAATGCCGGCGGGAGCCAGGTCTGGCGGGCCGTCTTCCCGACGGCGGGCACCAGCCTGTTCTTGGAAACCGGGTCGATTCAGTCGACCACTACGCTGGATGGGGGCTCCCGGGCGGGTCGGCATCACATCATGTTCATGGCCAAGGGGAACGCCCTGAAGGTCTACATGGATCGGCAGCGACTGGCCAACGTGCCGGAGGTCGCCACCGGCCCCGGAGCGGCGACCCAGTTCGGCATCCGCCTCGCGGCCTCGACCCAGCCCATGATCACCAACGTCCGCTTCGCGCAGGCGAGCAAGCCGCCCCCCGACCTCCTGGCCATGCCGTTCGTCACCCACGGCATCGTCTTCGATTCCGGCTCGGACCGATTGAAGCCCGAGTCCGCTCCGGTGATGCGACAGATCGCCGCGTATCTGAAGGAGCACCCGGACGTCTCCGTACAGATAATCGGCCACACCGACAATGTCGGGCAGGACGGCGCCAATCTCACCCTCTCCGAGAAGCGGGCCGCCGCCGTTGCCGCCAGCCTGGCCGCCGACTTCGGCATCGACGCCGCCCGGATGTCCGGCGTCGGCAAGGGTGAAACGGCGCCCATGGCCACCAACGACTCGCCCGAGGGTCGAGCCATGAATCGCCGGGTGGAGTTCTCGAAGAGCTGAGGCCAGTCCTGTTGGATCTCCTTCGGGTGTCATCGGGCGTGTTGTCCTGGTCCGATGACACCATTTCCCGGCGAATGTCGTCTGTTGGCCCTCCGCCGGGCTTTTCGACCAACTAATTGCTTGACATGACCCCTCATGATCACTATTCTTCCCGTTCTGCGTCTACGAGCTTGCCTCGGACTGCATTAGTCATCTTGTTATGACACAACAACTTACACGAAATGTGACCTTGGAGGTCGTGTTTTGCCAACTCTTAGTCAGCTGGTGCGGAAAGGGCGTGAGCGCGTCAAAACCAAGACGACCGCGCCGGCGCTGAAGGGCGCGCCCCAGAAGCGGGGCGTCTGCACCCGTGTCTACACCTCGACCCCGAAGAAGCCGAATTCGGCCCTTCGGAAGGTGGCCCGTGTGCGGTTGACCAACAACATGGAAGTCACCTGCTACATTCCGGGCGAGGGGCACAACCTCCAGGAACACTCGATCGTTCTCATCCGCGGCGGCCGTGTCAAGGATCTGCCCGGTGTTCGCTATCATATCGTCCGCGGGGCTCTCGACGCCTCGGGCGTCGACGGTCGTAACCGGAGTCGCTCGAAGTACGGCACCAAGCGGAAGAAGGCCGATGCCAAAGGCGCCAAGCCGACCGGCAAGCCAGCCAAGTCAGGCAAGAAGTAGGGGTTGATCGATGCCACGTAAAAAATACGAGCGCCGGGCTGAGCCGTTGCCCGATCCGAAGTACAACTCGGTCCTGGTTACCCGTTTCATCAGTGCCTTGATGGGCAAGGGTAAGAAGTCGACGGCTGAGCGCATCATGTACAGCGCACTCAAGATCATCGAGGAAAAATCCGGCCAGGAAGGGATGGGTATCCTGAAACAGGCTATCCAGAACATCAAGCCGGTTGTCGAAGTGAAGAGCCGCCGCGTCGGTGGCGCCACCTATCAGGTGCCGGTGGAGGTCCGTCCGGACCGCCGCCTGGCGCTGGCACTCCGGTGGGCCATCAACTACGCGTCGGATCGTCCCGATCACACGATGCAGGATCGTCTGGCTGCGGAGCTCCTGGCCGCCTCCAAGAACGAAGGCGGCGCCATCAAGAAGCGTGAAGACACGCACAAGATGGCCGACGCCAACAAGGCTTTCGCGCACTACCGCTGGTAACCCAGCGTTAATCACCCGGACCTAAGCCCCGCTCGTCAGGAGTTGGGGTACTGGGTCTGCCCTGATTGACTCTCGTTAAAGGGTCGTCGACAGCACCACCACCGACTGTGGCGGTAGGTTGCTCGACTCTGAGCCAGAGTGGTCCGAGCAACCAGAAAAATGCAGTCGGAGTTGTCATGCCAAGAACTGTCCCACTTCAAAAACTGAGAAATATCGGCATCATGGCCCACATCGATGCCGGCAAGACCACGCTGACCGAGCGCATCCTCTTCTATACCGGCCGCATTCATCGCGTCGGTGAAGTCCACGATGGCGGTGCCACGATGGACTGGATGGAGCAGGAGCAGGAGCGTGGCATCACCATTACCTCCGCCGCCACCACGGCGCCCTGGCGCGACCATGTCATCAACATCATCGATACGCCCGGCCACGTCGATTTCACGGTCGAGGTCGAGCGGTCTTTGCGCGTCCTCGACGGCGCCGTCGCTGTTTTCTGCGCCGTTGGCGGCGTGGAGCCCCAGTCGGAAACCGTCTGGCGCCAGGCCGACAAATACAACGTGCCCCGCATGGCATTCGTCAACAAGATGGACCGCGTCGGCTCGGACTTCTTCAACGTCGTCCGAATGATGAAGGAGCGCCTCGGCGCCCGCCCCGTGCCGATCCAGATTCCGGTCATGCTCGGCGACATCTTCCTGGGCTGCATCGACCTGATCCGGATGAACTACATCTCCTACGTGGACGACGTCACCGGGACCAAGTTCGAAATCGAGCCGATCCCCCACGACATGGAAGCGGCGGCCCGCGAGCATCACATCCATCTCGTTGAAGAATCCGTCGAGTTCGATGATGCACTGGCTCACAAGTATCTCGAGGGACAGGATCTGACCCCCGAGGAACTGATCGGTGCCATCCGCAAGGGCGTCTGCTCGGGCCGGATGAATCCGGTCATGTGCGGCTCCGCGTTCAAGAACAAGGGTGTCCAGCCGCTGCTCGACGCCGTGCTCGACTTCCTGCCGTCGCCCCTGGACAAGCCGCCCCTGGTGGGTCACGACCCGGACGATCACAGCGAAGTGACGCTTCCGCCGTCGGACGAGGCCCCCTTCTCCGCGCTGGCGTTCAAGATCATGACCGACAAGCACACCGGCAAGCTCACGTTCTTCCGCGTCTATTCCGGCAAGCTGGAGACGGGTACGCCCATCTACAACAGCTCCCGCGGCAAGAACGATCGCGTCGGCCGACTGGTTCGCATGCACGCCAATAAGCGTGAAGACATCACCGAAGTCTATTGCGGCGATATCGTGGCTGCGGTGGGCATGAAGGACGTCGGTACCGGCGATACTCTCTGCTCCCGGGAAACCCCGGTGCTGCTCGAGTCCATGTCGTTCCCGATCCCGGTCATTCACGTGGCCATCGAGCCCAAGTCGAAGGCCGACGAGGACAAGCTCACAACCGCACTCATCAAGCTCGCGGAAGAGGATCCGACGTTTCGGGTTCGCACCGACGACGAAACCGGCCAGACCATCATCGCCGGCATGGGCGAACTCCATCTTGAAATCCTGGTCGACCGCATGAAGCGCGAATTCGCAGTCGAAGCCAACGTGGGCAAGCCCCAGGTGGCTTATCGGGAGACGATCACGCAGGAAGTGAAGCAGCGCACCCGCTTCGTCCGGCAGTCCGGCGGCCGCGGCCAGTTCGGCGATGTCCAGATTGTCCTGTCGCCGCAGGAGCCCGGCAAGGGTTTCGAGTTCGTCAACGAGATCGTCGGTGGTGTCATTCCAAAGGAGTTCATACCGGCTGTCGAGAAGGGGATCATCGAGGCGATGGAAAACGGCGTGGTGGCCGGCTATCCGGTGGTGGACGTGAAAGTCGCCCTGATATTCGGTTCGTACCACGATGTCGACTCGTCCGAAATGGCCTTCAAGATCGCCGGTTCGATGGCATTCAAGGAGGCCGCGGCCAAGGCCCGGCCGGTGCTGCTCGAACCGATCATGGATGTCGAGGTCGTCGTTCCGGATGAGTACATGGGCGATGTCATCGGCGACCTGTCGTCGCGTCGGGGTCAGATCGAAGGAATGTTCAGTCGTTCCGATGCCCGGGTGATTGCCTCACAGGTGCCGCTGGGCGAGATGTTCGGCTACGTCAACAAGCTTCGCTCGATTACGCAGGGGCGCGCTGTCTACACGATGCAGTTCTCGTGTTACAAGCAGCTCCCCTCGGGTCTGGCGGAGGAAATCCAGACCAAGGCCAAGGGCTGATACACAGTCGGGGGATATGATGAGCAAGGCAAAATTCAACCGGAACAAGCCGCACGTGAACGTGGGGACGATTGGCCACGTTGACCATGGCAAGACGACGCTGACCGCGGCCATCACGTCGGTTCTGTCGAAGCAGGGTCTGGCGG
>Ga0163152_10002607_pt1 | contig 25185 bp, 22 predicted proteins | sample OliLakLV19MP8IB2_FD_148635 | JGI IMG/M metagenome (GOLD analysis project Ga0163152, IMG submission 148635) | Freshwater microbial mat bacterial communities from Lake Vanda, McMurdo Dry Valleys, Antarctica - Oligotrophic Lake LV.19.MP8.IB-2 | ecosystem: Environmental > Aquatic > Freshwater >...
GCCCACTGCCTCACCCCGCAAAACTCTGCTCCACAATACTCGCCTGCTCTTCCGCATGAATCTTAGCAAATCCCGTTGCCGGAGAAGCACTCGATTTACGCGTAACTTTTTGTTTAATCATATTACCCAATAAATTCCAAATATAAAACCATGCTCCCATATTTCTGGGTTCTTCCTGTGTCCACATTAATTCCGCATCCGGATATTTATTTAATTCTCCCTTTAACCTCGTCATTGGAAAAGGATATAATTGCTCAATGCGCAAAATGGCAACATCTTTTCTCTCATTTTTTTGCTGAAATTCAAAGAGGTCGTAATATATTTTTCCGCTGCATAAAATAACGCGTTTTACTTTTTTATTTTCTACATATTCATCACCAATAAGCGGTTCAAATTTTCCATTTGATAATGCTGTTAACGGAGATTGAACCAATGGATGTCGCAACAAACTTTTCGGACTCATATTTATGAGCGGTCTTCGAAAATCAAATGCTAATTGCCTGCGCAAAACATGAAAGAAATTTGCAGGAGTGGTAATATTGGTAACTATTAAATTTCCTTCTGCACACAATTGCAAGAAACGTTCTAAACGCGCACTGGAGTGCTCTGGCCCCTGCCCTTCATATCCATGCGGAAGCAACATAACTATACCGCTCATACGTTGCCATTTACTTACACTTGCAGCAATAAACTGATCAATAATTGTTTGCGCGCCATTATTAAAATCGCCAAACTGTGCTTCCCAAATTACTAATGGATCAGGAGATGCGAGGCTATAACCGAATTCAAATCCCAAAACACCAAATTCACTTAATAAAGAATTATATATTCTGAATTTCCCCTGCGTTTCTGCAAGATAATTCAATCGGATATATTCCTCATTCGTATTTTCTTCCCGCAATACAGCATGACGGTGACTAAAAGTTCCTCTTCGAACATCTTGGCCACTCATGCGCACATCTTTTCCATCCAATAAAATTGTTCCATAAGCAATTAATTCACCTAAAGCCCAGTCAATTTTATTTTCAGATAAAAGTTTTTTGTTTGTCTCAAATAATTTTTCAATTTTTTTCAATTTCACAAAACCTTCCGGAACTTTAAACATATTATCAGTTACCTGCTTAATGTTTTTCTTACTCACTTTTGTGTCGGGAATTTTTCCAAAATCAACGGAAATATCAATTATTTTTTTCAATTTACGCCATGCTTCTTCCGGAGGCTGGTATTGATATTTAAGTGTCTGTTGTTTTGTTTGATCTAATCTGCTTTGCAATTCATTCCAGAAATCTTTTTCCATTTCTGTTGCAAGTTGTTTATCTATGTCATGACTGGCAAGTAATTTCTGCACATAAATTTCACGCGGATTCAATTTATTTTCAATCAACTTATATAAAGCAGGTTGTGTATATTTAGGGTCATCTCCTTCGTTGTGTCCGTGTTTGCGATAACACAACATATCGATAAAAATATCTTTGTTGAATTCCTGACGATATTCCACAGCCATTTCACATGCAAATACCACTGCTTCGGCGTCATCTCCATTTACATGAATTACCGGTGCCTGAATTGTTGCGGCATAACTTGTACAATAATTACTGCTACGTGCATCATCAAAATCTGTTGTAAACCCTATTTGATTATTTATTACAAAATGCAAAGTTCCGCCAACGCTGTAACCTTTCAGATTACTCATTTGCAAAACTTCATATACAACACCCTGACCTGCAACTGCAGCATCTCCGTGAATTGTTATCGGCAAAATTTTATCCCAATCTTCATTATATAATACATCTGTTTTAGCTCTAACAAATCCTTGCATCACCGGATTGACAGCTTCTAAATGCGATGGATTTGGCGTTAATTTTAAATGCACCTTTTTTCCCGAACTTGTTTCTATTTGTGAGGAATATCCGAGATGATATTTCACATCGCCATCACCCATTGTAGTATCCGGAATTGCCTTTCCCTCAAATTCATTAAAAATTTGTTCATAGGTTTTTCCAAGAATATTTGCCAATACATTTAATCTCCCTCTGTGTGCCATTCCGAAAACAAATTCCTGGACACCCATTTCTGCTCCCTTTGTAATAATTGCATCCAATGCCGGAATTGTAGTTTCTCCACCTTCTAAAGAAAATCTTTTTTGACCTACATATTTTTTATCGAGAAATTGTTCAAATACAACTGTGTCATTTAATTTTTTAAGAATACGTTTTTTTTGATCAACTGAAAAGGAAATGTTTTTTCCCTTTATTTCAATTTTATCCTGAAACCATTTTTTTTCTACCGGATCGATGATATAATGATATTCATAGCCAATACTATTGCAATAACAAAGTTCAAGGTGTGTTATAATTTCCTGTAAAGTTGCATTCTCCATCCCCACTAATACACCGGCATAAAATTTCTTCTCAAGATCGGATTCATTAAAACCCAATTGATCCAAATGCAATTGTGCGTTTCGGTCCTTACGTGGTTTTAAGGGATTTGTTTTGGAGATTAAATGTCCCTTTTCCCGATATGCCAAAATTGCATTAAAAACCTTTAACTCAGCAGCCAAATTGGAAGAACTAATATTTTCCGTATGACCATTGGAAGAAAAATTTTGTTGTGCGAAGTCAAATCCATCAAAAAACTTTTTCCATTCGGCATCTATTTTGGAAGGATCGGCCTTATAATTCTGATATAAACTCTCTATATATTGAGGTTCTGCATTTGCGATGTATGAAAACTTGTCCATTTCTTGCTATTACTTTTCTCTATTTTAACACGTAAACTGCCTGTTTAGTTTGAAGGTACAAATATCGGTAGTTTTGTGGAGGATACAATTAGATTTTCTCCCTAATATTGTTTTGTGATACACGAAATACATACAAAAACCATACTCCATAAAAAGAAAAAACGGGAAAACTGGTTTTTGGATGAATTTACAGTGAATGCCTATGAAGGATGCAGTATGAATTGCCTCTACTGTTATGTGCGAGGAAGCAATTACGGGATAAATATGGAGAATACACTTTCTGTCAAAATAAATGACCCCGAAGTTTTAGAAAGGCAATTGCAATTTCGTGTAAAAAAGCAACAATATGGATTTGTTGCTTTATCCAGCGCCACAGATGCCTATATGCCCATAAATACAAAATACGATATGACAGAAAAGTTTTTGGAATTATTTCTGAAATGTCAGTTTCCAGTTTACATTATAACAAAATCCGATCTTATTTTACAGGATTTAGAAGTGATGAAAAAAATTGATGAAAATTCAATACTTCCTGATTATCTGAAAATTAATTTAAACCGTGGAGCTCTGATCACCTTTTCTATTTTATCTTTAGATCAAAGAATAACCGACCACGTTGAACCAGTTGCAATTGCTCCGATAAAAAGACTGGAAGCCATGCAAAAAATAAAAGATGCCGGATTTCTGCCCGGATTAAATTGTTTACCGGTTTTATCATTTATTTCAGATAGTGAAGAAAAGATTGAAGATATGATATTTACTGCAAAAAAATATTGCGCTCATTATGTTTTGATTAAAGGATTAACATTTTTCGGAAAGGGTCCTTCTTCGTCTAAAACATTATATTATAAATTTTTGGAGCGATATCATCCGCAATTGGTGCAGCAATATAAAAGTTTATATAGAATTTGGCCTTTCCCTCCAAAGGGTTATCAAGAAAACATCAATGCGATGGTAAAAAAATTATGTAAGAAGTATAAAATAAGGAACAGTATCTTAGCAATTTAATATGGAAAAACAATTATTGGCTTACCGCGATGGCATTTATTTACCGAAGGATCAGATCAGTATCGGCACTGATGATCTTGGTTTCGAACGCGGATTTGCTGTATTTGATTATTGTAGAGAGCGAGATAGCAGAATCACCTTTATAAACGACCATCTGCAGCGCCTCGATCACTCACAATCATTGCTGCGCCTGCATTACAATGCTAATATGGAAGAAGTAAAAAACATTCTGGAAACACTGCTAAAGAAAAATAATATAATAAATTCCTATTTCAAATGTATTATTTCAGCCAGATTGGTTGAGAACAAAACTTCAGCCATTCTCACAATTTATCAGGATATTTATAAACCCTATGGTAATGAAATGTATCATAATGGAATAACACTTATCCTCCATGAATTTGCTAAACCATTTTCGGAATATAAAACAACTTTTTATTTGGGTTCATTAAGAGAATACGATAGGATGTTGGAAAATACAGCAGAGGATATTCTATTCTATTTTGATAATATTGTGCGCGAGTGTTCCCGTTGCAATATTTTTATAATTAAAGGGGGCTTGATCTACACACCCGATAAAAATATTTTAAAAGGTGTTACACGGCATCATGTAATTAATTGTATAAAAGAACAATACATCGTTATCGAAAAAGATATTAGCGTTAAAGAACTATTTGAAGCAGAGGAAGTATTTATCTCCAGTACCACTAAAAATATTATGCCGGTTGTAAAAATTGAAGATCAAATGATTGGAAATGGCAAACCCGGAAATATCACCAAATTATTGATACCACTATTTGAAAATTATTGTACTAATTATGTCGCTGAATAAAATTAAAAAAATTTTAAAAGCCGCAGGCCATCCTTTCAGGATTGAACAATTGAAAATTGTTGCTCCCGGCGCAACCGGTATTTATGGCGTGCGTATGCCTATAATTAACGAATTGGCCAAAGAAATGAAACAGGGGGGCTTTGAGCTCGTGGAGGAATTGTGGAGGTCGGGGGCTTATGAAGAAAAGATACTTGCTGCAAAAATAATACGCCTGATCGCTAAACAGGATCCTGAAAAAGCCATAACCCTTGTAGAAAAATATGCCGACGGTATCGACAACTGGGCAGTTTGTGATACACTTGGTATGCAAAGTTTAAAATCTATCAATAAGATCAGAACAAAAAAAATATTTGCCTTGGCAAAGAAATTATCTACCTCCAAAAATATGTGGCACCGACGACTATCGCTTGTTTTGCTGGAGGATTTTTGTAAGCAACCCGATTTGCATGATACCATTCAAAAATTGATCGATAAACAAAAAGGAGACAAAGAATATTATATAAAAAAGGCCGTGATCTGGCTGGAAAGCAGCAAACAAAAACATGTTGTTTAATATTTTGAGAAAATGCCGGCTTTTTTTTTAATGGAATTATTTTCGGACCAATTTTGTTATCAATAAAAATTAAGGAGAAATATGTTTTGGACTACATTAAGCAGCGAAGAAGAATTAAATACAATTATAAAAAACTCCCACATAAAACCGCAGATTATCTTTAAACACAGTATGCGCTGTGGAACAAGTTTTCTTGTTAAAGAAAGTTTAGAAGAATCGGAATCTGATCCTAATCTGGAAATTCATTTACTTGATCTTATCGCAAACAGAAATATTTCTGATCAGATAGCCTCCATATTTAAGGTTCGACATGAATCACCGCAGGTGCTGATTATTAAAGATGGAATCTGTGTTTATCAGAAAGCGCACTCCGGAATTAGAATGCAATCAATTTTAAACGCAACTGCGGATAAGTTCAGTTAGCATATTAATTTAATGATTTCTTATTTTTTCACTGCGGAAAGATTTACTATTTTCAAACCGAATGCATTTTTGTGATATGCATCAAATTCTGTTGCAAGAATTTCGTTGGTAAAAATTGTCTCGGGAATTTCTAATTTACGCGCATCGATAATTTGGATGGAAGAAAATCCGGCGGTAATAGCCGCATCACAATACCGTTCAACAGTGGAAATTCCATTCAAACAACCCGTATATTGTAATAGGGATCTATAAAGATGTGTAGACATTTCTCCAAACTTTGTGATGTCAGCAATACAAATGCGTCCTCCCGGTTTTAGAATGCGGAACATTTCTTTAAACACCATTTTTATATCAGGTAATAAACTAAAAACACCATTGCTTATTATTACATCACAAAACGAATCCGATAAAGGAATATTTTCAATATCTCCCTGTTTAAAATCAACATTGCTGATCTTCTGCTGTTCTGCAATTTGTATTGCGTGATCCAATAATTTTGAAGTAAGGTCAATACCGGTAACATTTCCCTTTTCACCAGTTAGAGCAGCAGCAATAAATGTATCTATTCCTGCACCACATCCAAGATCAACAATTGATTCTCCATTTTTTATTGCAGCATATTTAAATGGAAAACCACACCCTAATCCAAGATTCGCCTCATCTTTATACCCGGGAAAAGTTCGGTATTCCTGTTCAATTTCATTATAAATAGCACTGCAAATTGTTTCTCTTTGTTCCGCGCTTCCAATTTGAAAAGTGCGTAATGCAATTATGGAATATTCATCAATTACAGTTTGTTTAATATTTTGTGAAAGACTTGCCTTCATTATAAACTTATTCCGAAATCTTCTTTAACAAAAACAAATTGTCCCTCCGGTTTTTCACCGCATAACCAGAATACCAATTTGTCTACATAATTATCTAAATGTGTAATTTGCTGAATTCCATGCTCAACAATAGGATCAAGGGTTGTGGCAAGTAATAATCCATCTCCGAACTGTTGCTGCCAAGTTATGATATCGCCCGCTTTATTTGATTGAATTACTTTTGCAAATTCAGGAATTTTAGTATACACACCGTGGGTATGCCAGCAGGCATGTCGCGGTTTTAAACCGTTGTAAACCGGATGATCGTAATCCGTTTCCGCTATAGGAGGCTCGTCAGGAGAAATAACCCACCAATAATTATTTACCGGCCTGTCTTCCCATCTTGCACCAAACAAACCTTCCGCAGCATCACCTTCTATAAATATTTTTTTTCCTGCGTTTAGAAATTTATGGTACATTTCCTTGTTAACCATTAATTCTTTTTGGTTGCTTTGGAAAGGAATTACCAGGGCAACAAAATTTTCTAAAATTTCTTCATTCACGTCGTATACATAAATGAGTTCAAACATTTCTTTGTATTTCGGAGACTTCGCAAAAGTATATTGGCTCCAAACTCCATTAAAAATAAGTGCTATTTTATTTTTCATACCATTATTTATAAGATATCAGTTTGATAATACAGATCTTTTTTCTGTTACAAAATCAATTAATTTTTGATAAAATTTTCCTATTTCATCCCAAGCGCTCTCTTCTTCCTGAATTGTTCCGAAAAGCATATCCGCCATAGGTGCGCTGGCAGTAAGTACCATAATTCCTGCAGTACTTTTTTCATCAATAACGATAATTGCACGATCCCATGTATCTGCCAGTAAAATATTTTCGCCATATTGCGTTTCAATATATCCGCAGGCCCACCATCCGCTGATTCCATGCGACAAATTAAATTTGTTGAGATCTATTCCCTCAAAAAGTTTATATGTATCATGCACAATATGATATCTGATATCAATTGTTTTGAGATCGTTGTTCATGTACCATGTATTCCCGGGAACCCAGTTGGTAAACCATCCATCAAAACAAAACAATATTTTTCCGTTGTCAAGAAATTTTTTAACGGAATTTCTGATCTTATACATTGCAATATTATCACATCCGTTAGGCACTATAAGTATGTCGTATTCTGCAAAAGACGGATCAAAATCCTTGGTTATTTCTATCAGGGAATATTCAATTTTTGAGGAGGATTTGAACATATTTTCAATTCCTTCAACATGATTGGAAATTACGGCAGCTTTTAACATTTTTAATTAGTATTGATATAAAGGTAATGCAATAAACATTTCATTCTCTGGTTTAACATGATGCTGAAAAAAATGATCGCAATACAAACAAATATTTTTTAATTCTAAAGTTTTATTTTTGGCTTCTTCCTCTGTAATTCCAAGATGTTCACCCATTTTCCAGGGCTCTCCTTTATTTAAGGCCTGATAGATCTTATTTTTTGACATCTTCTCTAATACATCACTAATTTTTTCCACTCTGGCATCACCCATAGGATAATACGTTCCGGGACAACATGGATTTATTTTCCATAATTGGATTGAAATTTCCTGTGGTATTTTTTCACTACCACCCAAAAACCCAATTGCTCCTGACAAAATTGCACAAAAATTATGACTAGGATCTCTCAGCCAAATATCTTTTTCCATAGCTCTTCCCCTGGCCCAGTTTCCGCCAAGCCACATGTCGTCATTTGCCCCCCAAAACCCAAAACTCAGATCCTTATGCAGGTAAGTTTTTTTTTCTATAAGAGGTTTTGTTTCGTCATCCGTCATTCCTCTCGACAAAAATAATTCCTTCAAAAATCCTATTCTGTCGCCTTTCTTTTTATGATAACGATCAATACTGGCAATATCAATTCGCGAAACGCCTTTTAATATTAATTCATCCAATACCTTTTCATTCATCAGATCACCATTTGTTTGTAACATGATCTGTATATTACCCTTATATTTTATACTTAAATTATCCAGTATTAAATATAATTTCTTTTTATCGGCTAATGGTTCTCCGCCTGAAAGAATTATTCTGTCTACGGAATCCGGAAGGTTTTCAATAACCTGTAAACATTCTTCTTCACTTATTCTAGCTCCATCAGGCCCTGAAAGGTTATAACAATGATCACACTTATCGTTACACAACTGAGTAAAAACCCAATAAATGGACTCACAATGATTAAAATCGGATTTTGTATTCATGATTCAGATATTTTTCCAAAAAAGCAATTCATTTTTAACTCCTGTTAACTCATCATTTACAAAATCTTGTTTATTTGCAAAATTGGTTAATTTACCATCGCTCATTAGTGAAAAATTATCTCCAACGATTAATGCTTCTTTAAGGTCATGTGTAACAAACAAAGAACTTATGTGATATGTTCCACAAATTCTTTTAAATAATTGTTGCATGCTTGCCCGTGTTTCTGTGTCGAGGTTTCCAAAGGGTTCATCCAAAAGCAATATTTTAGGATTTACAATTATTGCCCTTCCAAAGGCCGTTCTCTGTCGTTGTCCGCCCGATAGTTGTGCGGGCATTTTTTTTGTTTGTGGTTGCAGTTCCAATTCATCAATCAATTTATGTACTTTTTCCTGTATAAACGATGTTTCTTTATTTCGCAAACGCATTCCAAAGGCAATATTTTCAAAAACATTCAAATGTGGAAATAAAAGTGGTTCCTGATAAATATAAATGATATCCCGATGTTGGGGAACAACCAAATTAATATTTTGATCATTCAAGATAATTTCCCCCGAATCTTGAAGTTTTAATCCGGCAATGATCTTTAATAGGGTAGATTTACCGCATCCGGACTTTCCTAAAATACTACGTGTTTCTTTATAGGTTAAAGAAAATGAAACGTCTTTTAACACCTGTTCCTCTCCAAATTTTTTTCTAATATTTTTTACTTCCAGTAACATATCAATGGGTATAAAATACAATTCTTCTGTTCAAAAATAATAAAATTAAAGGGGGAATCATAAGTAAAAGGCTGCTATATGCTGCAAGGTGAATATTAGCCTCCCCAATAGACTGATACACTTTTATTGTAAGTGTTTGAATTTGGGCGGTTCCGATAAAGTAAGTCAATCCAAATTCGAACCAGGAAATTAAAAAACTTTGGAATAATGCAACAAATAAAACCGGAATTGAAACAGGAACCAAAACCTTCCAAAAGGTTTGCCTGGTGCTTCCACCCATAGTGCTCACTAATTCTGCATATGATTGCATTCGTATGTTCCAATGAGAGAGGAATAAAATAATATTAAAGGGAAAAATTATAATGAACTGAGCCAACATCACTCCGAAAACCGTTCCTCCTAATCCTGCAACCACAAAAAAATAATTTAAACATGCGGCATAGATCACAGGCGATAAAACAAATGGCAAATATGCAAGAAATGACCAAAGTCGTTTTTTTTCATGATAGGCAATGGTTTTAGAAAAGTAGAATCCCAACGCAACTGAAAATACAGACACTACAGTGGAAATAAATAAAGATATACCAATTGTAGCAAGGAGGTTCGTATTATTATCAACGATCGCAATAAAAACATTTATATTGAAATTTTTGGCCACTACATCGGGAAAACGCCAAACTTCAGACAAGCTGAGCATTAATAAAAATAAAACAGGCAGAAGCCCGATTATCCATAATAAAATTTTAGTTGCTAACCTAATCAACTTCATTATTTAGCATTTTCCTTTTATATAAAATAAATAATACAGTAGAAACCAGAATTGTATAAATAAAAGCCATACAGTAAGCTATAGGCACATCAAAAATATTATACTTTTGAAATTTTTGTGCAATTGCAACGGAAATCATTTGAGGTTCTTGCCTTCCCAAGAGCATTGGCAATTCATAGGAGCCCAAAATAAAGATTCCATAAAGTATAATTGTAGGAGTTGCCTTTGAGAGCATTATAGGCAGGTAAATTTTTCTTCTGTAATATCCATTGCCAGCACCTAAAGTTTTTGAAAGTACTTTCAGTTGCGAAATATTTTCGTTGCGAAAAACATTTGTGAAGTGTATGGTAAAAAAGGAAGTGGAAATCAAGACATGCGTAAAAACAATTCCGATAGAAAAGGCATCATTAACCATATCTGGAAATTGTGATGTATCTTTTATCAAATGGAGATTATAGGCAATTCTTGAAAAAAGTCCCGATTGTCCTAATATCTGATAAGTAAGAAATCCAGCAACGATCAATGGAGTGGCCAATGGGATATAAAATAGGAGTGAAAACTTTGATATTCCGACTTTGGTTTGGAGAAATTCGCAAAAGATTAAAGCAAAAATTACCGCAAAAAAAAGCACGATTAGGGTAATTGTAACACTGTAGGCAATTGATTGAAAAAAATCGTTTGTTCCAAAAATAATTCTCCAGTTTTCAAGCGTAAATCCATCTGCAAGTATTCCTGCCAATCCAATACTGTTTAATAACGCATAAATTAATCCGGCAACAAGTGGTAAAATTGTTATTGTCAGAAAAATTAAAATGGGTAGTATTTTGAATTTATTTTTCAATTACATATTTTCTAAAATCATCAAACATTCTTATCATATATTCCGGTGCAATTTCCATTAAGGCATATTGTTGAATATCACTTCTTTTGGGTGCGTATTTCCGCGTTGGAATATTTTCAAATTTTTGTTGCCAATCAGGGGATAGTTTATTCAAATCTATGATAGTTCCATCGCCCCATATTTCAGGTTTCATTTTTTCATATTGGGCCTCTGCGCTCATCAAAAAGTTACAGACCACCATTGAAGCTGCTTTATTAGGAGCATTAAAGAATATGCCCATATAATGTGAATTCTGAATTGAGCCACTTGATAAAACATACGCCTTTGATGATTCAGGAAATAATTTCTGCAAAACTTTATTGTCAACTTCTGCATCATTGTTACTCATTGTAAAACTTACTTCACCGTTTGAAAACATCTGGTGTAATTGGGAAAGTGTATTCGGAAATGTATTTCCTTTCTTCCATAAATATGGTTTCATTTCATTTATCTTATTCCATAATATTGAAGAGTACTGCTGATATTTTATTTCATTAAAATCTCCGCTTAATGACCCCTCTCCACCTGCAATTGCTATAAGCCAGCTTTTTAAAAGTGTTAGTCCCGTAAACTCATAAGGAATGGTAAATTTTCCTGGATTTGATTTTACAAATACAATAAATTCATCCAGTGTAGTTGGTGGATGTGGAACTTTAATTGTATCGTAGATCAACGTAGACTGCACATTTCCCCAAGGGCTTTCATATCCCTCAATTTTTTGCTGAAAATCAATTCCAATAAAAGGATTTTCAAAATTTACATACGCAGAATTAGGAAGTTTATTTACAAATGGGCCAAATAATCCTTCAGTTTGACGCAATTGGTAGAATGTTTCTCCATTTATCCAACACATATCAATTTTTCCTACCGTTTGACCTGCTTCCTTTGAGGTCATTGTCATTTTAACGATATCATTTCCCTGTCCCGGCGAAATATTTAAATCAATATTATACTTTTCTTTCAGGGTTGGAACAACGTATTGATCCATATATTTATTAATGAAGGGATCACCCTGCCACATAACGAGATTTACATCGGTTCCCTCTGAATATTGTAAAATTGTATCCCAGGGGGTTTCCAGAATATTTGTCTCAGACAATACTTTTTTTTCCTGTTTGCAAGAAAACAGACACAGTGAAATACAAATTAATAAATAAACGATTTTCATTTTTAGCAAGTAAAAAATACCGACACTTAGTTTAGAAAAAGTGTCGGTATTATTATGACAAATTTAATTAAAATTGTACAATAAACTGAATTGAAACTGCCTTGGTGGTGCCGAATTTTTAATTTGCAAATTTCCGGTCTCTGATGGTCCAATCTGAATTTGATTACTTTGCGTCGCATTGTTTGAATAACCGCTAAGATTTTCAGCATTTAAAATATTAAATACATCCGCTCTTAATTGCAAAGCACCTTCACCAACCTTAAAATCATATTGCGCTCCAAGATCAAACAAGGTATTCCAGGGCAATCTTCCGCTGTTTCTTTCTTCACCTGGTGAACGATCACTGTTCCCAACATATGCATTTCCAAAAGAGCGGCCATCGCCGTTCAAATCAGTTGTTCCATAAACAGATGCGTCTGGAATTCTGTTTATTGGTTGTCCGCTTTGCAACAAACCGGCTACAGTCACAGAAAAATTCTTACAAGGGTACAATGTATAAATAGTATTTATAACATGGGTCCTGTCATTAATGGATGGGCCCCATTCATTATCAAAATTATTAGCATCCATCGCCTTAAAGTTGATATCTTCTGTATTGTTCTCCAATAAGGATAGCGTATAAATGATACGCAATGCATAATTATCCTCTGCTCTGTCTTTTTGAAAATTAAAACTTGCAGCATAATATTTTGATTCACCTGCAGTTTCGGTCATAACAATATTTTTAGCAATACCATTTAAAGTATCACCATTTATTATAGCATAATTTCCATAAATAGGGATAGGTCTTGTTAGATCTGCTTCCGATTGAGGCCGAACATCCGAAGGATCAAAATTTTCATCAATCAAATATGCTTCAGGTGAGTTTAAGTCAACTAATCGGAATAAATTATAAGAACGATTATACACCAGATCAATATAAAATAACTTATTATCGCTGATCTGATATTGATATCCAATCATAAATTGATGAGCGTAAGGGTTTTGATAACCATTTGGATTTAAAATTCTTCTTTCATAACTGAAAAGATCTTCTCTTTGACCTTGAAGTTCTTCAGCACCTGGGCCCTCAAGATATGTTACAGGTGAAAAGGAAGCCGATAAGTTGCCATCATAGGTAATAAGATCGAGATCGGTTTCAGCAGGTAAAATACCTTGATCAATAAGTTCCTGTAATTGTGCTTTATAATCAGCATTGGTAGAATTTTGTTGCAACGCGTCACTGTAAAGCGCGTAATTAATTTTGTCGTAAAATATACCATAACCCAATCTTATGCTGTTGTGATTATTAATTTTATAATTAGCACTCAATCTTGGTCCTATATTATTGAGATCAAGTTTTGTTCCACCGCCTTTACTTAAATTATCTACATCGTAACGCACCCCAATTGTGATGTTCAGTTTATTACTAACTTTTACTTCATCCTCCGCGTATAAACTAAAAATTGTTTGTGTTGCGCCAAACGACTTTGGCATTAATTCAATACTATAATTTAAAACTTCCACATCCGTAGGAATGTCATCCACATTCAAATCCGCACCTACACCGGATGCTACAATGACATCTAATTGGTCTTGAGTAAGTTTAACAGTATAAAATCCGGAAGGAGTTCCACCACCAAAAAGATCGTGTTTTGTACTTAAAACCTCAGCACCTGTTTTTATCGTATGTTTATTTAAATAGAAATTAAATTTTTGCTGAAACTGATTTGTAGTTCCTAATTCATTGAACATATATCCGGGATGACCAATTTGCGCAATACTAACATCATCGGGGCCTATTACCAATACGCCGGGGTTGTCTGGAAAATTAGCATTTGAATAATTCCAACGGAAACGTCCAAATAAATAATTTGTTTCCATACTAAATTTGTCACCTACATAATTATTTTTTAATGCAATATTTGCAGAATTTCTATCCTGTTCATCACCTGCTGATGGGAATAAAATTCCTCCTGTTAATCCACCTCCCTGTCTGTCAATATTAACAACACCGGTATTTACTCTTAAGGAAGATCGAAATTTATTTGTCCAGTTGTGATCAATTTTTCCTGAAATATAGGTAAAATTATTTTCTCCTCTCACGGTTTCATTTACTCCGAGTTCGGGTGAATTTAAGAAATTGTCTTTAATATCCTTTGTATATTCAACATTGAAATAATAAAAGGTTTTATCGGGTTTAATTGCTCCTCCAAAACCAAATCCTGCCTGGTATCGCTGAAATCCTTCCAATACCTGATTACCACTTAAATCCCTTTGTGCATAAGGACTTTCAGCATCTATAACTGCACCAGGCCTGGTAATTAAAAATGCTTCACCGGAAAAATTATTACTTCCACTTTTTGATGTAATATTTACTATTCCGTTTGCAGTTAAGCCATACTCTGCCGAAAAATTATTCGTGAGAACTGTGATGTTTTGAGTAAAACCAACAGGCATAGCAAATCGTTGTCCTCCAAGAAAATGTTCATTATTATCAAGTCCATCAATTAAATAATTTGTGAATAATCCATTTGAACCATTAATAGAAACATTTGGTGCTTCCGGAAAAAATCCGGTTGCTTGCGTAACATTTGGCAATCTGTATAAAACTCTAGTGATATCACGACCTTCTACCGGAATACTTTTTATTTCTTCAATTTTAAGTTCGCTCGAAACTTCTGCATTAACAGTATTTATTTGGTTGGGCCTCGCACTTTTTATTGAAACAACATCCAATGCGATGTCTGCTTTTTTTGAAAGCGTGATAATAAATTCCGGATTAAAATTTGAACGCAAAGTTATATTACTTATACTATTTGAATAATATTCAGAACTTTCACTAATTGTTATAGTATATTTTCCGGAAGTTGACAAACCCCGAAATGTGGTTTTGCCTTCTGTTGAACTAACTAAAGACTGAGTAAATCCAATAGATTCATTTGTAACAATAACAGATATATTCGAAATAGGCGTTGAACCGGAAATATTATTTACAACCACTTCCATGTCAACCTGTGCATAAACGTTAATAGTAATACTTATAAATACGACAAAGGGTAAGAAATATTTCATATCCAATTTTTTTTTAAATGAAAAAATAATAAACAAAATAAGATCCGCCTCTGGCAGGAATCCTTTCAGGAAAGAAAGCGTGGCGGTCCCCTGAGGGCTAAATTGAAGGATAATTTTGTAAACTGCGTATTATGTTTGTAAGTATAAAAAATGATGCCTAAAATTGAAAGTATACTTTTTATAATGTAGATAAATTGCAATGGAATCGATCGATTGAAATTAAACTGTTGAAAATCAGTTGTGGTATCAATGTCGTGATACTTTTTTAATAGAACTATCGATGAACCAATATTATTTAAATATAATAATAGTCCGCAGCCCAGATTTCCTGTTTCCCAATTCAGTTCTGCAAATAATTGCGGTTGAAAATCAGTTTTTTTTAATCCAATCAGGTAAACCCCACCATCAGCGGAGGGTCCAACAATGGCATTGTTTTTTTGTAATTCGGCATTTGCTCTTTGAAGATCCTGAGATCTTAATTGCGGTGTATCATTTCCTATCGCAATTACACTTTCATAACCCTCATTAAATATTGTTATAAAGGCATTGGATAGCCGATGACCAAAGTTTTCTCCTTGTTGGCTTTCCGACTTGAAAATAAAATAGGGCAATCCTGATGCCTTAACTGTATCAATGGTATGGTTATAAAAAGTAGAAGCCAATTGAATTCTTAGCTTTTTAGATCCTTTGGCTAAAAATTTCTTGTTCTCAGCTTCCTCACAAACTGAACGCGTAAAAATTAATATTGCAGATTTTGGTTCCAATAAATGAATTATGCAACAAATATATCTAAAAGATGTTGGGATTATCAAATTTTAGCAATTTTAACAGTCCTTTTTGTTCGATTAACTACGCAGGAAGCGCCGTCCCAGTTTATTATGTTTAATAGCACTTGCCTATATTTGCAAACGGTATTAAAGGAAACCACTGAATTTGTGGTTTGGTAAAAATGCAATAACTTAAAAATTCAACACAATAATTGCTTGCATTTATAGACGATAAAAAAATAAATAAAATGTCAAATAATAAAGCACTTGTTATTCTTTTGAAAAATCCCATAAAGGGAACTGTTAAAACCCGTTTAGCAAAGGATGTTGGTGATGATGTTGCATTGGATGTATACAAAAAATTATTAGATCATACACAAAAAATAACTTCAGTAATTGAGGCTGATAAATATATATTTTATTCAGATCTGGTAGAAAGAAATGACATTTTTGAAAATACTATTTATAAAAAATATGTGCAATGCAGTGGCGATCTTGGAGTGCGCATGGATTATGGATTTTCCATACCATTTAAAAATGAATATAAAGAGGTTGTGATGATCGGGGTAGATTGTTATGCACTTACTTCAGAACATATTAATAAAGCTTTTCAAGGTTTACAGGATAACGACTTTGTAATTGGTCCTGCAACCGATGGAGGTTACTATTTGATAGGCATGAAAAAGTGGAACCGATGGATTTTACAAAATAAAAAATGGAGCACAGCGCATCTTTTTAACGAATCTAAAACCGAGATTGAGAATAATAATGGTAAATTATTTATTCTGGAAACACTTTCTGATATAGATACCATTGAGGATCTTAATTTATTTCCTGACCTTAAACATGTGAAAACATGATTGCAATTATCATTCTTTTAGCAGCGTGTTTTCTTGCATTTTCAAATGGAGCTAACGATAATTTTAAAAGTGTTTTCACATTATTTGGGAGTGGGACAACTGATTATAAAAAAGCAATTAATTGGGGAACGATAACTACACTCGCACGGTGTTTATTTACAATTTATATAGCCCAGGGATTAATGAAAAATTTTTAGGTTAAATGTTCAATTCCCGATGAAGCATTAAAAGATCCTTCTCTGGCAATAGCTGTTGCATTAGGTGCTGCCACAACAGTTTTTTTAGCAACAAAAATTGGGATTCCCATTTCCACTACGCATTCCATTGTTGGCGCATTGATAGGTGCCGGGTTTATGGCAGTAGGTAACGAATTAAATTTAACGCAATTAAGTGATGTATTTCTCAAACCACTATTATTAAGCCCGTTTATTGCGTGTGCTGCAAGTATTATTTCTTCAGGGAAGTCAGGATTTAAAATATCTTTCCAATCTAAGACTTTCGTCCATTCTATTCCGTCGTTTGTTGTCTTGTAAATTCCCGAAGAGTTATAACCGGTCGATTGGAAAGGAGCGTTATTTCTTCCTGTCGAAATTAAAATTTCGTTTAGATTGTCTGGATTGATAGCTATCGCAGCCACACCAATTTTATCCAATTGGTCTGTTCCCATAAGGGTATTAATACCTAAATCCTCATACCATGTCCACAATCCACCGGTTTCACTTCTGGTGAAAATATAATTTATATCAGTAGGATGAACAGCAGCAGCCTGCAATCTGCCAATCCCATTATTAGGCGCTTCTGGTAGCGCGCCTGTAGGACCAATTATTTGCCAGTTAGCATCTAAACATTGTCCACTAAGATGAATGAAACGGCAAGAGAAAATACAAATAATAATTAAGTATTTAGTTTTCATAGTTAAAAATTTTAATGTTGAATAATCATCTTTTTAAGAAAAATTAATTCATTTAAAGTAAAAATTTTTACTAAATAAATTCCGGAATTCAATTGATCAGTATGAACGCTATTTAATTTACTATTCATAAACAATTGTTTTAGAATAGTTTTTCCGGACATATCAAAAATCTCAACATACATTCCATTTTTATTTTGCACTATGTGGTTTTCCAGATTAATAATTGCATCAGCCGGTTGCGGGTAGATAGTAAAATTATTGGGCAATACTGTATTTGAAAGATTACCTCCTATATTAGTATCTATAAAAATGGAATCGCAGCTATGCCAGTTGTGTTCGTTGTTAAATATTTCTATATTGCTATTAAATACACATGTTAAAATATCAGCTGCATACTGTCCAGTGACATTTAAAGGCACCTGATATTTTAAAGAGAATCCGATTGTGCTTCCAATACCTTCAATCCAATATAATGTGTCAATACTAATTGGCTCTCTTTCACACTGAAACAATTCATATTGAATAGCTATTCTCCTTCGGTATGAGCCTTCAATATTTACGGAGTCAATACCAATAACTATTGAATTACCAGGGTAATCGTCAGGGAAAGCTAACAATTCATAGAAATCGTCCACACTTGACCCTTGTTCTTTATTAAAGTCATAAAGCAAGGTATCAGTAGTTATTGGGTGGTCAATATCAGAAGGGTCATGGGTAACCAAGTAGATTTTTCAATTTACGGAATCTTCATAAAAAACCCTCTCAAATGAAAATCATCATGTAATGCATTCGTTAGATAAACTTTTCTATACTTTTTTCCAACCACTGTAGTATCGCCAAATATTGTATAGTAAGTAAAAAAAGCAGCATTTGTATCTAAACCACCTACTTTGCAAATAGCCTCTAAATCTATTATATTCCAATAATACTCAACCAGATAAAAGTAAACGATATTATCCGTATTAATACATTAACACAATCACGATTTTTAACTTTACCACCATTCATAACCTCATTTACTTATTCTTTTACCCTTCAAATTTTCCAATCGTTTTCCTTCCAATCCTCAAAATCCTTATCTTTCGCAAAAATTTGATACATGCCCACAAATTGGTCCAACAATAATATCATCCGAGCTACATTACTCATATTGATCACCCTTGCATTAGTATTTGGTCTGGTTTGGCTCATCTTGCAAATCACCACTATATTATTTTATTTTATAATTGCAGCAATTATTTCCATTATAGGAAAACCCATCTGCGATTTTTTGGAAAAATTTAAAATCGGAAAATTCAAAATCCCAAATGTACTTTCCTCCTTAATTACTATTTCCGTTTTATTCGGGATCATATTTGGTATTGTTAAAATGTTTACTCCTTTAGTTGTGGAACAAACTAATAATATCAGCAACCTCAATACAGAACAGGTTGCCATGGGACTTCAGCAACAAATGGAAGCCCTCGATTCTTTGGTGGTGCGTTTTCAGGATCCTAATGTTCCACAACAATCTGTTGATCAGATTATAAACGATAATTTAAAAAATTGGATAAACGTAACATCCATCACCCATATTTTTAATAATATTTTAGGAGGTCTCGGAAATATTATCGTTGCGTTATTCTCCATCACCTTTATTTCCTTTTTCTTTTTGCGAGATGAAAAATTATTTTACAATATCGTGATGATACTCACCCCAACAAAATTTGAACCCAATGCAAAACGGATTTTACATTCCAGTAAAAAATATCTTACCAGATATTTTGTGGGTTTAATAATTCAATCGCTGATCGTATTTATATTAATTGCCGGAGGATTATTGGCACTGGGCTTTGGACCAAACAGCTGGTTGATCGCTCTATTTGCAGGTATCATAAATATCATCCCTTACATAGGTCCTATTATAGGAATGTTATTTGGAATGTTTATAGGCATTGCCACTAATTTAAGTGTGGATCCCAATTTTGATATCACTCCAATGTTAATTCAATTATTTATTCTGTTCCAGGGTGTGCAACTCATCGATAATTTTATTTCGCAACCTATTATTTATTCCAATTCCATAAAAGCACATCCATTAGAAGTATTTTTTGTGGTATTGGTTTTTGGATCACTCGCAGGAGTTCCGGGAATGATTGCCGCGATGCCGGTTTATGCATTCTTTCGTATTATAGCTAAGGAGTTTTTTAGTGAATTAAAAATTGTACGCAAAATGACGCAGGGAATTGATTAGCATTCATAAGAATTTTGGAGAAGGCTCAAAAAAATTGCCGCGAAGTCACGAAGGCACAAAGGATTCACTAAGTTTGGATTTGTATAAAAATGACATAGGAAATCGAACATAAGATTTGCTCATCTACGTATTTAAATTTCAATTTCTATTTCAAACAATTGAACCGTTTGGCGGAAAAATAGACTTTCACTTTACTAAAACTTCTTTGTGCCATCTTTGTGCCTTAGTGGCAAATGAGGACACAGAATCTTTATAATACAACGCTTTCAACCATTCAACCGTCATAATTTATCCAACAGTTATACAAATTATTTGCAAAACTCAAAAATTAAATACACCTTTAGGTTTCATTCCTTCGGCATACATACACGCTTTTTTAATCCTAAAAAGTTCTGCTATGAGAAAATTATTTACCTCTTTACTTTCTGCATTAATGATTATTTGTGTTATTTGCAACACTTCATCAGCCCAAACTATGGCTTTAAAACCCATTGCAAAAATGATCAGCGATTCGAAAAATGCAAACATCCAATTTAAAAATACTGCCCTGTTTACAATAAATCCAATGGCGAATTTTAAATTAAATACGGATGCTTTCGCAAACAATATTACCTATGCAAAATTAGACATGGTGAAGATCGCATCATTACATAAAACTAAAAATGCCGCACTCGAGATTAGTATTCCCTACAAAAACAATATTATCTCTCTTGAGTTGGTAGAAGTAAATATTTTTGCCGAAGGATTTAAAATTAACACCGATATTCCGAATGAAGAAGCCGCTAATTATCAACCGGGAATTTATTACCAGGGCATTGTAAAAAATGATCCAAACTCTATCGTAGCTATCAGTATTTTTGAAAATGAAATAATGGGAATCATCTCAACAACTGCTGATGGAAATATTAATATTGGCAGATATAAAAAAGGAGAAACGGATGATTATATAATATTTTCAGACCGCGATATTTTAGTGGAAAATAATAACGCAGGTTGCGCAACAATAGAGGATGAAGCATATCTCGATCAATTTCACGAGATCATGTCGATAGAAGGTAGCCAGAGAATAACGGCTTGTCCGAAAATATATTTTGAAGCTGATTATCAGTTATATCAAAATAAAGGTTCCGTTACAAATACAACAAATTATATAACAGGTATTTATAATAATTCTGCGGTAATTTTTACAAACGAAAGTGTTCCTACACAAATTTCAGAAATATTTGTCTGGACATCCAGTGATGGATATTCTGCAGCATCTTCTTATGATGCGTTAAATGATTTTATGAATTATCGCACCACCTTTAATGGAAATATTGCACATCTTTTAACTCTGGACCCAGGTGGATTAGGTGGCGTTGCGGCAACTATTAATGGTTTGTGTAATCCCTATAAATATTGTTACAGCGACATAGATGCCAGCTATTCCGATTTTCCGACCTATAGCTGGACAGTAATGGTTGTTACACATGAAATGGGACATTTATTCGGGAGTTACCACACACAAAATTGTGCAGCATGGGTTGGTGGTGCATTAGATAATTGTTATACAACAGAAGGTGGTTGCGCCGCCGGTCCTCCGCCTGTGGATGGTGGAACAATCATGAGTTATTGTCACCTCACCGGTTATGGAATTAATTTCAATAACGGTTTTGGAACGCAGCCGGGAAATGCAATTAGAAATACAATTTCAGCAGCAGGTTGTGTAACCTCATGCGGTGGCGCACCAACATATTGCGCATCATTAGGATTAACTACTTCTGATGAATGGATACAAACAATAAATATTGCAGGAACGAATAATAATTCCGGAAATAACGGAGGTTACGAAGATTTTACTGCAATAACATTTAATTTAACTTCCGGAGGAACCGCATCGTTAACTTTAACACCGGGATTTTCCGGTTCAACCTATCCCGAATATTTTTCAATCTGGGTAGATCACAATAAAGATCTTGATTTTACGGATGCAGGTGAAAATGTTTATAATTCAGCCGCAGTTACTGCTGCTGTGAGTGGAAGTTTTTCTGTTCCTGCGGGATTAACAGGAACCACGCGTTTGCGCATCACTATGAAATATAATGCCCTTGCAACTTCTTGTGAAACATTTGATTATGGAGAAGTGGAGGATTATACAGCTTCCTTTACTCCGGCAGGAATATCCTATTGCAGCAGTTCCGGAACTTCCGGCACATCACGCCATATTGATTATGTTAAAATTGGAAGCATCACAAGAACATCCGGAAGCGACGGTGGATATTATGATGGCACAGCGCTTTCTACAAATGTTTCCAAAGGAAGTACCTATGCATTAAAATATAGTGCCGGTTTTTCAGGTACAATTTATCAAATGTATTGGAAGGGATGGATGGATTTTAATCGCGATGGTGATTTTGCGGATGCAGGGGAACAAATATTTCAAAAAGTAGCAACATCATCCGCAATTTTCAATAAAAATTTCAGCATTCCCTTATCCGCATCCACTGGCTTGACACGCATGCGCATAAGTTGCAAATATGGTGGATATCCTACTTCCTGCGAAACTTTCTCTAACGGTGAAGTGGAAGATTATACCCTGAATATTTTACCTGGTTTGCTCTTTGAAGAAACATCCGCCTTTTCTATGCATATTTATCCTAATCCTACAAACGGAATTTTCCAATTGGAATATATAAATGCCGGAACCAATGGATTACAAATTGAACTTTTTGATATTACCGGAAATAAAATTATAACTGATAATATTCAAGAGAAACTTGGTGTTATTAATTTGAATATCAGCAACGTAGCCCCCGGACTTTATTTTATAAAAGCAACGCTTGCAAATGGAGAAACGGTAATCAGGGAGATTATTAAAAATTAATTTTAATTCTTAAAAAAACACAGTATAAAGAATTTGTTTTTTTTCAGACTTCCCTGTTTCTATTGATATTAATTCACATCCCCGATGATTCGAAATTTGGGCTAAAGCCCGTAGGGCGGGTTGGCTTTTCCCTCCGGCTAAAGCCGGGGGTTATTTTTAGATTTTGCATTGGAATTAAAATGGTGTAATCCAATAAATAATAACATTTAGTTTCACCGATCAATATATTTTTCTTATTAGCCCTGGGTTATTTTTAGATTTTGCATTGGAATTAAAATGGTGCAATCCAATAAATAAATGATAACATTTAGTTTCATCGATCAATATATTTTTCTTATTAGCCCTGGGTTATTTTTAGATTTTGCATTGGAATTAAATTGGTGCAATCCAATAAATAAATGATAACATTTAGTTTTACCGATCCATATGTTTTTCCCAATAGCCGTGGGTTTTAACCCACGGATAAATAACGAACCTAATTCCGGGCTTTAGCCCAATAGAGGATGCTGCGGGATGAAATATCTTTGAATGTATGGAAATTAATATTTTGCATTTTCACAAAGTGCAGTTTTACATTTTCATTCTATGGATATTAATTCACATCCCCGATGATTCGAAATTTGGGCTAAAGCCCGTAGGTTGGATTGGCTTTCCCCACCGGCTAAAGCCGGGGGTTATTTTTAGATTTTGCATTGGAATTAAAATGGTGCAATCCAATAAATAATAACATTTAATTTCACCGATCAATATATTTTTCTTATTAGCCCTGGGTTGTTTTTAGATTTTGCATTGGAATTAAAATGGTGCAATCCAATAAATAATAACATTTAGTTTCACCGATCCATATGTTTTTCTCAATAGCCGTGGGTTTTAACCCACGGATAAATAACGAACCTAATTCCGGGCTTTAGCCCAATAGAGGATGCTGATGGATGAAATATCTTTGAATGTATGGAAATTTATATTGTGCGGTTTTATTTAAATCTGGTATTGCGATTTATTCGTATCTTTATTAAGTAAAATAATTTCTAATGCGCTCTATATTCGGTCTATCTATCCTATTTCTTTTAACTACATTGTTTTCCTGCAAAACCATCAATGGTATCCAAACAGATTCCAAACCAATAAGTCATGATATCTTTAATGGCCTTTTGAAAAAAAACGTAACTGAAACGGGATTTGTAAACTACGAAAACTTTATTGCCGATAGCCTAAAATTAAATTCTTACCTGCAATTAATAGAAACCAATTACCCAAATGAAAAAACCTGGAGCAGAGAAGAAATTATGGCTTATTGGATAAATGCCTATAATGCGTATACCATCCAACTCATTATCCGAAATTATCCGCTCGAGAGTATTAAAGACATTCAACCCGGTGTTGCATTTATTAATTCTGTTTGGGATATTAAATTTATTTCGATTGAAGGTCAAACCTTAGACCTGAATAATATTGAACATAATATTCTGCGCAAAATGGAGGAACCCCGAATCCACTTTGCCGTTAATTGTGCCAGCTATAGTTGTCCCAAATTATTAAATGAGGCATATACCGCAAATAAATTAGAAAAACAATTACAACAACAGGCGATTGACTTTATTAACGATGCCACCCGAAATAAAATCACCACAGAAAGCGCACAGATAAGTTCCATTTTCAATTGGTTTACCGGCGATTTTACTAAAAATGGGATTTTGAAAGAGTTTATTAATACCTATTCAGAGGTAAAAATTAGTGAAGACACTAAGATTGAGTTTATGGAGTATGATTGGAGGTTGAATGAAGTGAATTAGAGTTTAATATCATTTTATTTGACAAATAATAATTCAACGACTTTCAATCCAAATAAACCTTTTTGGTAAACCTCCCTTCCTCTGCAATTATTTCAACAAAATACATTCCTTTTGGTGCATTTACCGGAATTACCGTTGATAGGTTAGTCAGTTCGGACGTATAAATTTCTTTTCTAGTAAGATCGTAAACACTTACTTGTGCTTTTGGCATTATTACCGCCAACTGAATATAAATACTCTTCTCAAAACTGTAAACCTGGACAACGGTTAATGCATTTTCAATACCTGTGGCCGGATTTATTGCTGCCGAATCATACCCAAATGGCATATAACCTATGGTATCGCCTGCTATAATTTCATGCTCAATAAATTTTTCATACGCATAATCTTTAATTATTAATGTTCTGCCTTCATCTTTAACATCGCAGCGTATCCAACCGTAATGATAATCTGCATTTTCATCTATAAAATGAACACCGAGGTAATGGTCAAGTTTTTCGGGATACCATTCGCCTCCATAGCCT
>Ga0163152_10002608_pt1 | contig 25165 bp, 31 predicted proteins | sample OliLakLV19MP8IB2_FD_148635 | JGI IMG/M metagenome (GOLD analysis project Ga0163152, IMG submission 148635) | Freshwater microbial mat bacterial communities from Lake Vanda, McMurdo Dry Valleys, Antarctica - Oligotrophic Lake LV.19.MP8.IB-2 | ecosystem: Environmental > Aquatic > Freshwater >...
ATTTCAATAGGACGCCCGACGCACCGGAGTGGTTGATTTGTTTGAAGGCGCCGCCCGCTTGCGCGGGCCGGGCTCTCGCGCTTCGCGTCGAGCCGCGAAGAAGCAGAGATTGCGTGCGTCTCGCCCCTTCGGGCGTCGATCCCTGGCGCAACGCGGACAACGTCGGATATCGCATTGATCCCAGGAAGGGACAAGCGAGTTTCAGAGCCCCATAGCGGACGCTAGACCACGGAATCGCGCCTAATTCTCCGGCTGGAAGCTCGAATGCTCGTGACGCAGGCGCCAAGATTTGCCCTCTCGCGTCGCGCACCGGCGCCAGACGGATCACGGCGCAGAAGCGGCGGCGCTGAAGTCACCTAAAACCTGAATTAACTCACATTTCGGTGGCTTATCTATTGTCCGTACGTTGTACGGGTGCTATATCACCAATCCGGAGGAACATGGAAATGGCGACCGCGGCCAAATCAGAGCGCATCGAACTCAGGGTAACGACCAGGCAAAAGGACACTTTTGCCCGGGCGGCCGAAGCGCGCGGATCGACCATGACCGATTTCATTAATGACGCTGCGGCCATCGCGGCTGAAGAAGCACTCGCCAACCGCACGGCGTTTGCAGTCCCCTCCGGCAAATGGGCGGCGTTCGTGGCCGCTCTCGATCGCCCGGCCGCGCCTAAAAAGCGCCTGGCCAAACTTCTCAAGAAGAAGAGTATCCTTGATTGACCTCCAGCAAGAAAGGCGACTTCAGCGCCATTGAGCAGATCAATGCCGGTCACGTGACGACCGGGTTTGATTGCGGCTCGGAAGAACTGAACCGATATCTGCAAAAGCACGCTCTGCAGAACACCCGCGCCGATGGCGCCGTCTCCCGCGTCACCACAAGAAATGGGATTGTCGCCGGTTATTACTCGCTGGCTGCCGGCGCCGTCGAGCACGCGGGCGCCACGGCGCGCGTCCGCAAAGGCCTCGCCCGCCACCCCATCCCTCTCGTGATTTTGGCGCGGCTAGCTGTCGATAAGACCGCGCAAGGACAAGGCCTTGGCGAAGCGCTTCTCAAGGATGCCTTGGTCCGCACCGCGAAGGCCGCCGATCTGATCGGCGTCAGGGCGCTTATCGCGCACGCAAAGGACGAGAGCGCCAAAGCGTTCTACGAGCGCTTCGACTTCGAGGAAAGCCCGACTGATCCTCTGCACATGTTCCTCTTGATGAAGGACATCCGCCTCGCGCTGGAATGAACAATTCGCCCGCAACGCCACGCTAAAGCGCGAAAGCGATCGACGCCCGACGGGCCGAGACGCGTAAAAGACGCGGCTCGGTTCACGAGAGCGCGTCCGTGCGCCACGAGCGCGGTTCGCCCAGATCACACATCCGTCGTGATTCTTCGCCGACTTAAGCGTCACCACCGCGCAAGAGGCAGACTGAGGTGCTAGTGTTCGCTGACGCGAACCGGCTGGATCAACATCCGCGCGAGACGCAATTCCGCTGGGTCGCGAAATTGTTCGAGACCGATGGTCATATCATCATGACCGTCCGCCGGTTGGGCGCGGTAGGTGCCAAACAACCGGTCCCACCATGGCAGATTGAAACCGAAATTGCTGTTCGTCTCCTCACATCGCACCGAATGATGCACGCGGTGCATGTCGGGCGTGACGACAATCAGGCGCAACATCCGATCAAGCGACGCGGCGAGCTTGACGTTGGCGTGGTTGAACATCGTCGTGGCGTTGAGCAGCACCTCGAAGATGAAGACGGCGAGCGCGGGCGCGCCCAGCGCCAAGACTGCGCCTATCTTGATCAGCATCGAGAGCAAGATCTCGATCGGGTGAAACCGCACGCCGGTGGAGACGTCGAACTCAAGATCAGCGTGATGGAGCCGATGAAGCCGCCATAGCCAAGGCACGGCGTGAAACAGGCGGTGCTGCCAATAGATTACAAGATCAAGCGCGACCACTGAGCTCAAGATTGTAACCAGCGGTGGCGCGTCGATCGCCTGAAATAGCCCCCAGCCATGCGATTCAGCCAAGATCGCCGCACCGACAGCCGCCGCTGGAAAAGCGATGCGGAGCAAGACGGTGTTGATGACAGAAAGGCCTAGGTTTCCTGGCCATCTGCTTGATCTAGCAACGGCCTGAGACCGTCTGGGCGACATGAGCTCCCAGATGGCCATGACCGCGAACACGCCAACAAAAGCGCCGAGACGGATGAACGGCTCATTTGTCACCACCGCCTGTTCACTCCAATTGGCTTTGAAAGGCGCGGATGCGCGCTGCATTCGCGCCAAGGTCGGATATGCCAACGCGCGACGTCGATCGCACATCAATGCGCGATCCGGCCGCCGCCGGCGACACCTGCACCACCAAATCATCGACAAAGCCGAACCACAAAGAGCGCACGCTCGCTTCGATGCGGCCGCTAGCCGGCTCGGCCGCATCAATGCTCCATCCCTGGGCCCGTGCGGCGGCCAACGCGACCTCGAACGCTTCAGCGGGCTGTTGATCGAGCAAGATGGGCTGGATGTCGGGATAGGCGTTCTGTTGTAGCGCGCGCGCGGATTGGCCGGCCGCTGCGCCGAAGCGTGGATCGTCGGGGACGCGCGGATCAGCTTCGACCGGGTTGCCGCCCGGCACAGCGGCGCGCAGCTGCAAGACCCGCTCCGAGAACACCAAGGGCGCGGCGGGATCGGAGACGATGTCGTGGATCGGCGGAATTGAAGCGGCTTGGTTGCGTACGTATCCGGCATAGCCTAGCGCCAGGGCGGGAATGGCGAGCGCCAGCAGCGCGCTGCCTATACCTGCGCGAGGTTTTACAAAAACCGCCAGCACCAGCGCCAGCAGCGCGAGCCCGGCTGCACCCATCAGCAGCATCGGTCCATAGCCCAGTGTAAGCGTGCCAAATCCGAGACGCCAATCGATCACACCAAAGCGCGTCGCAAGCGCTGCAGCGGCAAAATAGGACCGGCAGAGCCAGCGACACAAAAAGCGACGCACCCACTAGAAAAGACTTAAACTTAGTCATCAGCTCCACCGCCTCGCCGCCCTCTGGCTCGCTACCCTTTGGCGCCAGCGCCGATAGCTTGCGCCGTCGTCAACGTCTTCCAGTTCACGCAACATCTCAACGCGCTTGCCGGTCAAGTTACGCAGCGTATCGGCGCGCGCATGCGGCGTCGACCAGCGGACACGCGCAAACGGCAATTGCTGGCGCTGGGCTTGCGTAAAACCGATCAACCAATAGCCGCCATCGAGCGCGGGGCCGAGCACACAATCGGTCCGCGTCAATGCATCGAAGGCCGCCGCGATGTCATCGCTCGCGATTTCAGGCGTATCGCTGCCAATAATGACGAGCGGCCCAGGCGCCAATCGCTCAGCCAGACCGGTCATGCGCTCGCCAAGATCGCCCTCACCTTGACCAACCACGTGCAAAACGCCCGGAAACTGCGCTGGCTCATCAGGCGTGATGGCCAGGCAAAGCCGCCAACGCGGGTCGGCGCTTAAGCGGGCCAGAAGCCGTCCCAGGGCGATGCGCTGAAAGCGGTGCGCGGCAATATCGCCTACATCTGCTGCAAGCCGGCGCTTGCCCTGGCCAAGCACGGGCCTGCGCGCCATCAAAGCCAGATGACGCTCAACGCTCATAGAAGCGTGCAATGCGTTCGATCGGCGCGCCCATGCTGAACATAGTGAGACAGGCAAGGTTGCGCGCGCTCCGCGCCATCCACCCATCATCGCGCCAGCGCTGCGCTGAAGTCATCGCCGCGCATGGCAACCTCCGCAGTCTGTGTCGGCCAATGCGGCGCACAAAATCGACATCCTCCATCAGCGGCAACGGCCTAAAGCCGCCAAGCGCCGCGTAGAGGCGCCGATGGATCAACAAGCCCTGATCTCCATAGGGAAGCGCAAAGAGCAAAACCCGCAAAGCGACGAGCGCTTCTAGAGCGCGCGCTTGCCAGGTGGCGTCGTCAAGCTTGAAGCGAAACACGCCCACGATCTCGTCCGCGTTCGCGCCGTCAATATGCGCATCGACATGCGACCGCCAATCCCGCGCGAGGCTCGTGTCGGCATGCAAAAAGAGCAGCCAGTCCTCCGTCGCCGCTTCAGCACCAGCATGCATTTGCTGTCCGCGGCCCCGCGCCGCGTTGATGACGCGGACGCCGCCGGCCCGGGCCAGGCGCAAAGTCGCGTCCTCAGAACCGCCATCGACGACGATGATCTCTTCGGCCGCCGCGACCGACCGGAGCGTCTCCGGCAGGCTCGCTTCGGCGTTTAGCGTGGGGATTAAGATCGAAACACCCATTGGCCTTACATGGTCGCTCCAGTTCGGGCTTGGCAAGAGCGGCGGTTGCTGCGACCGCTGGCTGCAGGCTGTAACCCCGTCACGGCGAGCGCGTATCCAGATTAGGTGCGCTCGTGCCTTATGGGTTCGGGAGGATGAAGCGTGACAGATAGCGATCAAGCAGCGCCGGCGCGGCGCGGCGTGATGGGGCGAGTGGCGCTGGTTGGCGTGCTGGCGCTCGCGCTCCTTGCGGCGTGGCAATTCGGCCTCTTCGACTATCTCAACTTCGAAGCCCTCCGCGCGCAACGCGAGGACTTGTCCGCCTTCGTTGCCGCCAATCGGGTTCTGGCGTTCGCCGCCTTTGTTGCGGTCTATGTGCTGGTGACGGCGCTCGCATTTCCAGGCGCGTTCTGGGTCACCATCCTGGGCGGCTATTTATTTGGTCTGGCCGGCGGCGCTATCGCGACGACAATTGGCGCCACTTTAGGCGCGACGGCGTTGTTTGTGATCGCGCGTTATCTGCTTGCCGATACATTGCGCGCGCGCGCCGGCCCTTTTCTGAAGCGCTTGGAAGCCGGCTTCCAGGAAAACGCCGTCAGCTATTTGCTGACGCTGCGCCTTGTTCCGATCGTGCCGTTCTTTATCGCCAATGTCGCGCCCGCCTTTCTCGGTGCGCGTTTGGCCACATTCGTGTGGACAACGGCCGTCGGCATCATTCCCGGCGTCATTGCTTACACCTGGATCGGCGCAGGCCTCGGCGCAGCCTTCGACGCGGGCCAAGCGCCCGATCTCGCCGCCTTCGCGCGGGAACTGGCCCCGGCTTTCATCGCGTTGGCGCTGCTTGCCATTGCGCCGGCGATCTATCGCCGGTTCAAACGCCCAAGCGCCGCCACCTAGGAACACGTCTCGATGGAAAGTATCAAAGCCGATATCGCCATCATCGGCGCCGGCTCGGCCGGGCTGGTTGCAGCCTCGGGCGCCGCACAGCTCGGCCAGAGAGTCGTGCTGTTCGAGACTGGTAAAATGGGCGGCGACTGCCTGAACTATGGTTGCGTGCCTTCAAAATCGCTGATCGCTGCGGCGCGCGCAGCTGAAAGCGCGCGCGTCTCCAGCCGCCTCGGCTTGGAGATGGCGCCGGCACGGGCAGACTGGCCTCGCGTCAAAGCCCACGTCCATGGCGTGATCGGCACAATCGCGCCGATCGACAGCCAAGAGCGCTTCGAGGGCCTGGGCGTGCGGGTCGTGCGCGAACGCGCGCGCTTTGCCGACCCGCGCACGATCGTCTCAGAGAGCGTGCGCGTGCGCGCGCGCATCATGGTGATCGCCACTGGCGCACGCGCCGGCGCTCCGCCCATTCCGGGCTTGAACGAAGTCCCCTATCTCACCAACGAAACCATCTTCGACATCGAGACGCTGCCCGCTCATCTTCTGATCCTGGGCGCAGGCGCGATTGGCTTAGAACTTGGACAAGCGTTTCGCCGCCTTGGGTCAGAAGTCACTTTGATCGAGGCCGGCACGCTCTTCGCGGGCAAGGATGAAGAAGCCGCCCACGTACTGCGTGCGAAACTGGGTGCGGAGGGCGTCACGCTGCTTGAATCATCGCAGGTGCAGCGGCTTGACGGCGCGCCGGGCGCAATCGCCGCGCTCGTCGAAAGCGGTGGCGCCACAACGCGCATCGAGGGAACGCACCTTCTCGTCGCCGCGGGGCGTAAACCAAATGTCGAAGACTTAGGGCTGGAGGCCGCCGGGATTGCCTACGACAAACGAGGCGTGACCACGGATGCATATCTGCGAGCCACCAATCGACGCGTCTATGCCTTGGGCGACGTCGCCTCGCGCGAGCAATTCACGCATGCTGCGGGCCTCCATGGCTCATTGTTTGTACGCAACGCCCTCTTCAAACTCTCGCCCGGCCGCGCCGACGGCGCACCCATCCCCCGCGTTATCTACACGGAACCGGAATACGCCGCTGTCGGCCTTTCAGAATCCGAGGCGCGCGAACTCTGGCGCGACAAGGTGCGCGTGCTGAATGTGCCGATGCACGACAATGACCGCGCCCAGACGGAACGCGACACCGAAGGCTTTGCCCGCATCATCGTCCGCACCGATGGCGAGATCCTCGGCGCCGTGATCGTCGGCGCGCATGCCGGCGAGACAATAGCAACGGTCGCACTGGCGATGGCCAACAAGCTCACAATAGCCGCCTTCACCTCAAGCTTTGTGCCCGCCTATCCGACCCGCGCGGAAATCTTGAAGCGCGCCGCGGGCCAGTTCTACACCGAGAGCCTATTTTCGCCGCGCACCAAGCTTTTGGTGCGCCTGCTCGCACATCTGCCTTGAGAGGAATCCGATGACCACATGGCGCTTGGGCGTAATCGGCGGTTCGGGGCTCTATGACATCGACGCCATCGAGGACCGGCGCTGGACGCGCATCGCCAGTCCCTGGGGCGAAGCGTCGGATGAGGTGCTAAGCGGCGTTCTACACGGCGTGCCGCTCGCATTTCTGCCAAGGCACGGCAGAGGCCACAGACTTGCGCCGTCAGCCATCAATGCGCGCGCCAATATCGACGTGCTGAAGCGTGCGGGCTGCACCGACATTCTCTCCATCGCAGCAGTAGGATCTTTGCGCGAAGATCTGCCGCCGGGTGCGTTCGTGCTCGCGGACCAATATATCGATCGCACCCACGCCCGCCCGCAGAGTTTCTTTGGCGAAGGGCTCGTTGCACATGTCTCAATGGCCGACCCGGTCTGTCCACGGCTCTCGGCGCTAGTGCGCGAGGCCGGCGCCAGCGCCGATGTCGGCGACGGCGCCACCTATTTGGCAATGGAGGGTCCGCAATTTTCCACTCGGGCGGAAAGCCGTCTTTACCGCAGCTGGGGATGCGACGTCATTGGCATGACGGCGATGCCCGAAGCACGCTTGGCGCGCGAGGCTGAGCTTCCTTATGCAGCACTTTGCATGGTCACCGATTACGATTGCTGGCGCACAGATGATGCGGATGTCGATGTCGGCGCAATCCTTTCGGTGATGCACGCCAACGCCGAGACTGCCCGCCGCGTGATTGCCGAACTGGCGCGGCGTCTCAGTCAAACCAAACGCCCGTCTTCGCCGATCGACACCGTACTTGATCAGGCGATCGTCACCGATCCTGCGATTTGGGACCGGGCCCTCATGAGCAAGCTGGATGCGATCTGCGCGCGTCGGTTCGCGAAACCATGAAAGTCTCTCGTTGGAGCGTCGCCGCTCTATTTTGGCCGACCTGTAACCCCGCCCACCGCGCCTGCGTAGTCCCAGCACTTGCCGTCAGACACGGACAATTCAGCCATTAGGGGTGAGGAATGAAACGCCTGCTGAGCTTGGTCGCCATGGCGCTTAGCGCTTTTGCTCTGTTCGCGAGCCCCGCAGCTGCCGAGCGCTTGGCGTCCGGCGGATTTTCCAACCAAGCGCAGCGGATCACGGGTGGCTGGAGCATCGAACGCGAAGCTGATGGCGTCTATCTCGTTCTCTCCCAGGACTTTCGCACGCGCGCGGCGCCGGACCTGAAGTTCTTCGTCCACACTTTACCCGCTGCCCAAATCACAGCGCAAAACGCCACGCGCGGTGTCTTGATCGGTGAGCTTCCAAGCGCCCGTGGCGCTCAACGTATCCGCCTCCCCGCCAACGTCGATCTCTCGAGCTTCCGCTCGCTCGTGCTCCACTGCGAGCAGTACACCGTGCTTTGGGGCGCAGGCGACCTGCGCTAGCGCCTGCGGACGCCCCACGGAGAAGCTGATGAAGCCCGATCGTATCGCATCGTGGGCGCTTGGCCTTGGATTTGCGGGCGCCTTGATTGGCCTCGTGGCGCTTCCAAAATTTTTCGGTCCAGATCCCAATCCGATCTTCGCCATCATAGCTGGGCGCTCTGGGATCATGTTATTTGAGCCGGCGGTGCGCCATCTCGTCGGCTTAGCCGAGTTGGTCTCCGCTCTGCTCCTCATCCTGCCGGCGACACGCGGGGCGGGCGCGCTCCTGGCTGGCGGCGTCACACTCGGCGCGATCGGTTTTCACCTGTCGCCTTGGCTTGGCGTGGCGGTTCCAGACACAAATCGCGTCGTCGTAGAACTAAAGGCCGGGCGCACCATCGCCGAAATTGATACTTTGGGTCTTGCTACGGACGCGGGCGCGCTCTTCGTCACGGCGCTGGTTTTCCTCGCTCTGGCGGCGGCGATCGCTGTGTTGGAGCGACAGTCGCTCGCAGCGCATACGCGGCGGCTAGGCTTCAGTCGTTAGGCGATACCATATGAAAAGCGAGACTGTGAGTTTCCCGGGCGCGCTTGGCGAAGAACTCTCCGCGCGGCTGGAATTACCCGGCGCCACGCCGCGCGCCTACGCCATCTTCGCGCACTGTTTTACCTGCGGCAAAGACTCAACCGCGGCGGTGCGCGTCTCACGTGCGCTAGCAGCCTGCGGCGTGGCTGTGTTGCGGTTTGACTTCACCGGCTTAGGCAAGAGCGGCGGCGACTTCGCCGACACCAATTTCTCCTCCAACGTCGCCGATCTTGTCGCCGCCGCAGAGTTTCTGCGCATCCATTTCGAAGCGCCCGCCCTACTTGTGGGGCACAGCTTAGGCGGCGCGGCTGTAATTGCCGCAGCGCACGCAATGCCCGGAGTGCGCGCGGTCGCAACGATCGGAGCTCCGGCCGAAGTAGCTCATGTGGCGCACCAACTGGATGGCCAACAAGATGAAATTGCCAAGACAGGTGAAGCGCGTGTGCTGCTCGCCGGTCGCCGCTTCCGATTCAAAAGCCAATTTCTTGAGGACCTCGCCGCCCACGACCAGGCTTCGCGCATAGCTGAGTTGAAGCGTCCGCTGCTGGTCCTGCATGCGCCGCGCGACGAGGTTGTGGGCGTCGACAACGCCGCGCGCATCTTCACCGCCGCCAAACACCCAAAGAGTTTCGTTTCTCTTGACGCCGCGGATCACTTGCTGTTGCGCGCCGAAGACGCCCAGTACGCCGCTGAAGTCATCGCGGCATGGGCGGCGCGCTATCTGCCGGCGGCGGCGCCAATCGAAGACATCGGCACAGGCGTGCTTGTTGAAGAATCAAGCGCCGGCAAGTTTGTCCAGCGCGTACGCGTCGGCCGTCACGAGATTGTCGCGGACGAACCCATCGCCTTTGGCGGCGTGGATGCGGGCCTAAGCCCCTACCAGCTGCTCGCCGCAGCCCTCGGTAGCTGTAAATCCATGACGCTGCGTATCTATGCGACGCGACAGGATTGGAAACTCGACAAGATCGCTGTGCGGGTACGGCACGAGAAAGTCGATGCGCCGGATGGCAAGCGCGACGTTTTCCGCGCCGAAGTCGCGCTTATTGGAGATCTGAGCGCCGAACAGCGGGTGCGCTTGCTGGAGGTCGCCGATCGTTGCCCGGTTCACCGCACTTTGTCCGGCAGCGCCACAGTGGAAACGTATCTGGTCGATCCAAGATCATGACCTCGCGCCGCTATGCGCTTGTCACAGGCGCCTCCTCCGGTATCGGCGCCGCGTTCGCGCGACTGGCGGTTCGCGAGAACTGCGACGTTGGCTTGGTGGCGCGGCGCATCGACCGGCTTGAAACCCTAGCGATCGAACTTCGCGGATCAGGCGCCGCCGTAGATGTCTTGCCCGCAGACCTTTCAGCAGCGGGCGCGGGCGATGCATTGGCAGAGCGCGTGCGCGAGCTTGCGCGCGGCGTCGACATTCTCGTGAACAATGCGGGGGCCACCCTCCCCAAAGGATTTGCGGGGACCGCTCTCGCGGACCAGCACGCCTTCATCGACCTGACCGTGGTGACGCCGGTCGTGCTTACACATGCAGTCTTGCCAGGGATGCTGGAACGCCGTTTCGGACGCATCATCAATGTCGGATCGATTGCCTCACTTTCCTCCGGCGCCAAGGGCAATACGCTTTATCCGGCCGGCAAGTCGTTCTTGCTCAAGTTTTCGCAATCGCTCGACGCCGAGGTCAAGGGTCGCGGCGTCTTCGTCACCGCGGTGTTGCCCGGCTTTGTGGCGACTGAGTTCCAAAAGGCAAACGGCATCCCAATCGGCGAGGCCAGCGCAACGCGGCGTTTCTCGCAGAGCGCTGAAGACGTGGCGGAAGAAGCTTGGGCGCGTAACCAAAAGGGCCACGAGATCGTAGTCCCAGGCGCGCTGCCAAAGGCAGCCGCAGCGCTAATGCGCTTTCTACCCGAGCCAATAATGCGTGCACTCACGCGCGCCGCTGCGGAGAAGTATTATGTCGGCGAGTGAGCCCGCGCGCGCGGACAAGAGTTACGACCTGGTCGTCATCGGTTCGGGCGCGGGCGGGGCAACGCTCGCGCAACGTTTGGCTGAGACCGGCAAGTCCATCCTCATCATCGAGCGCGGCGAGCGTCTGCCGGTGGAGCCGCAGAATTGGAGCCCCAAGGAAGTGTTTCTTCGCCATCGATACAAGGCCAAAGAAACTTGGCGCGATCGCAACGGGCGACCGTTCCAACCCAACATCCATTATTGGGTAGGCGGCAACACGATCTTCTACGGCGCGGCGCTCTACCGCTTCCGCAAACGAGATTTTGAAGAGACGACACATTGCGGCGGCAAGATCTCGCCAGGCTGGCCCATACGGTACGACGACTTGGCGCCCTATTACACCGAGGCCGAGCTCTTATGGAACGTGCACGGAAAGCGAGGCGCTGATCCCACAGATGACGCAGACGCACCGCCCTATGGGCATCCGCCGATGCGGCACGATCCCGAGATCGCGGAGCTCAAGTCGCGATTGACCCTACAAGGGTATCGTCCGTTCGAAATGCCGATCGCGGCTGAACGGGACGACATCAACATCGCTCAAAGCCCCTGCGTACGCTGCCGCACCTGTGGCGGCTTTCCGTGCCTACGCGAAGCCAAGTCCGACGGGCGAAAAATGGTTAGCCGCGCCTTGATGCACGCCAATGTCGAGATCGTCACGGGCGCGAAGGTCACGCGCCTTGAGACGGCGCCTGGCGGCAAGGCTGTATCAGCCGTGGTGTTCGAGACCGCCGACGGCGAGCAGCGTGTCCGCGGCGACATCGTCGTGCTGGCCGCCGGCGCCGCGAACTCCGCCGCCATCCTCCTGCGATCGGCGAATGGTGATCACCCCAAAGGGCTTGCCAACAGTTCCGATCAAGTCGGACGCAATTATATGTTTCACACCGCGTCGGCATCGCTTTCATTCGCCTGGCCCAAAATCGACACCGACTTTCCCAAGACCATGGCGATCAACGATTTCTATTGGGCGATCCCGACGGCAAGTTTCCCCATCCGATGGGCCATATCCAATTGCTCGAATACCTCTCGGGCGATGTGATCCGCGGTCAGCTCTCTCAGACGCTGCCATCTTGGATGATCCCGCAGGCATTCGCCGACTTCATGGGAGACCGCATCCTTGCGTTTCTCATCATGACCGAGGATTTGCCCGAGGCCCGCAACCGGGTGCGGCTTGATTCTGACGGCGCGATCAGGCTCGATTATTGGCACAACAATCTCAAAGCGCACAGCCGCCTCATCGGCAAGTTTCACAAAGCCATGGCTAAGGCGGGGCGCACTTGCCGGTGCATGCGCGGCTACCGCGCTCAGATGGACCAGATCCTGCCGCTTTACGGCACGGCGCATCAATGCGGCACACTCAGGATGGGCGACGACGCTGCCTCATCGGTTGTGGACGCCAATTGCAAGGCCCACGAACTCGACAACCTCTACGTCGCCGACACCAGCGTCTTTGTCTCCAGCGCGGCTGTGAACCCTGCGTTGACCTGCATTGCCAATAGCCTGCGCGTCGCTGATACGATCTCAGCGCGGCTCAATTGACTCCGATCGAGCACTGGCTGGTAATGATGGTGTGGAGCTTTCATGACGGAGCGCGCGGCCGAACTGATCTGGTTTTCGCTCGGCGCTTATTTGAGCGTGGGGCTGATCATCGCTCTGACAACGCTCGCGTTCGGCTTGAAACGGATTGAGCCGGGCGCTGCGGACATGCCGTTGCGCGTGCGGTTCCTGATCACGCCTGGGCTCGCGGCTCTGTGGCCGTTTATCCTGGTCCGTCTCGCAGGTCAGCGCGCCAAGGAAGACCGCACATGAACCGCAATCAGCGACGCGCCCATGCCACGCTCTGGCCGGTTCTGCTCCTGCTTATGATCACAATCGGCGGCGGCGCGCTTTTCGCCAAGGCGCGGATCGAGAACGCCGCCACAGAGCTTGGCGCAAACGACTAGAGGCGGTGATGGCGCACGGCTACAAAATCGTCCAATGGACACCGTTCAAGCAGAGCTACGATCTGGTCCTGCTGCTCGGGCTTGGCGTCTTCATCGGCGCCTATATCGGCGTAGGGCTGTCATTGCCATCGCCAGGCGAAAGTGTGTTGCCAATTCAAATGACGTTGCGGGCGCTCGGCGCATGCGCCTTCGCGTTGTTGACGGTGATCTTGGCTGTCGGTCCGCTGGCGCGGCTGTCGCCCCGGTTTCTGCCGCTCCTGTATAATCGCCGCCACCTAGGCGTGGCGTGCTTTCTTGTGGCGCTAGCGCATGGCGCCCTTGTGCTGCTTTGGTACCACGGCTTCGGCATTCTCAACCCGCTCATTTCACTGCTCGTCTCCAACCCGCGCTATGATTCCATCCAAGGGTTTCCGTTCGAGAGTCTGGGTCTTGCCGCGCTCATCGTTCTCTTTGTGATGGCCGCAACCAGCCACGATTTTTGGAACAACATGCTCGGCCCCAACATGTGGAAGGCGCTCCATATGCTGGTCTATTGGGCCTATGCGCTCATCGTCGCGCACGTCATGCTGGGGGCTGTGCAAGGCGAAAAAAGCCCGCTTTACGCTGTTCTTGTCGGCGGCGGCGCAGCGCTCGTCGCGCTGCTTCACATCGTTGCTGGCGCGCGCGAAGCGAAACGAGACAACTCCGCCCAAGACTTAGAAGCCGATGGCTGGCTGCGCGCTGGATCGGCGATCGACATTCCTGATGGCCGCGCGCAGATCGTAACGCCGCCGAGCGGCGAGCGCATCGCCGTGTTTCGCGACGGCGTCCACATCTACGCGCTCAGCAATGTCTGCCGCCATCAAGGCGGGCCGTTGGGAGAAGGCCGCATCGTCGATGGTTGCGTCACCTGCCCTTGGCACGGCTTTCAGTATCACCCGCAAGACGGTCGCGCGCCTGCGCCGTTCACCGAGCGCATCGCCACCTATCGCACCCGCATCGCAGCGGGCATCGCATTCGTGTTTCCCGAGCCGATTATGAGCGACGAGCCGACGCCGCCATCGGTGATCGAAGGAGCATCGCCATGAGCAAGCGCGAGGATTTTTTTATTGGCTGGAACGCCGAGACGCCAAGGGTCGATCGCCGCTTCATGCTGGGCGCCAGCCTCGCGCTCATCGCCGGCGGCGGCGCTATGGGCGGGACGCTTGCTGCGGACCGTCCGCCGGTCGGCGCTGGGGTTTGGGAACAGGGCGAGGCCCGTTCGCTGAACGGTCTTCTCTCGCTTGCCCCCTACCCGTCGCTGCGCACGATTGATCTCGACGGCGCGCCGCGCACCGTCTTCCTCGCCACCTCTGGCAAGACAGCGCCACGCATCGCCGCGTCGCTTGCAAACCGGATGGTGCGGATCGACGGCACGCTCATTCAGCGCGGGCGCCAAGCAATGATGGCGGTTGACGAACTGCGGCCCTCTGCGGCCGCACACAACCTTGCCGATTTGACGCCGCCCGTTGCGGTCGATCGCGGGCCGGTCCTGCTCGTCGGCGAAATCCTGGACGCCAAGTGCTGGTTCGGCGCCATGCGGCCTGGCTATGGCAAGACTCACAAGGCGTGCGCCGCGCTCTGCGCGCGCGGCGGCTTGCCGCTCGCCTTCTGCCAGTTAGGCGCTTGCGGCGACGGCGCGGAGGCGCCGCTCTTGCTGGACCAGGACGGACGAGCGTTTGGACGCGCGGTGCTGCCACTGGTCGCCGATCCCGTTGTGCTGCGCGGGCGCATGCTCGAAGCCGGTGACGTGATGCAAGCGCGGGCTTCGCTCAACGATATCCGCCGGCTTTAGGAGCGCTTCGCCTCATGCTCGACTTCACTGGTCAGGCCATCATCGTCACCGGCGCGACAGGCAATCTGGGCGCGGCCATCGCCGAGACCTTGGCGCGGCTTGGGGCAAACCTGGCGCTCGCCGACATGCGCGAGGATGCGTTGCAAGCCTTGGCCAAGCGGATCGGCGGCGCGCCGCTGCTGGTCGCGGGCGCCGACGTGCGAACTAAGGAAGGCGCAGACCGCATCGCCACTGCGTGCGTCAGCCGTTTCAGCCGCATCGATGGCCTCGCCAACACCGTCGGCGCTTTCAAGATGGCCGAAGTGACAGCCGGCGCCGCTGCTGATTGGTCTTTTCTGATGGATCTCAACGCGCTCTCGGCCTTACGTCTTTCGGAAGCGGTGCTGCCGGCGATGCACGACCAGAATTACGGCCGCATCGTCCACGTCGCGGCTGGCGCTGGCGCGCGAAGCTTTGCCGGCGCCAGCGTCTATTCGGCGTCGAAGGCCGCTGTGATGCGCATCACCGAAGCCATCTCGGAAGAGAACAAGAGCAAAGGCGTCACCGCCAACTGCATCATGCCTGGTACGATCGACACGCCGCAAAACCGCGCCGCCATGCCCGACGCTGATCATGGATCATGGGTGCATCCCGGCGACGTCGCAGCGCTTGCCACCTTCTTGCTTTCGCGCCAAGCCAGCGCGGTCACCGGCGCGGCAATCCCTGTCACTGGGAGGCAGTGATCACGAGCGCTGGCGCGCGCCCGGTCGAGAAACACGCGATCTCTGCGCCCAAAATCCAAACGCGATGGTAGCGATCATCGCCGCGTAGGCGACGAACGCAACGGGCTGCAGGAGCGGCATGCCCAAAAGCACCAACGCATCGTTGCCGCCAGGAATGAGAGCTGCGCCTACGCCCATGATCGCGCCAGCGGCGGACCTTACGCCCCAATCGATGATTGTCCCGGTTCGCAGTTTGAATCGTCCTGCGGTCAGGGCGCCGACGACGCCGCCACCCAGGAGAAACAAGGCAAAAAAGACGCGCGTCGCGTCCCCATTGTGCCGACCGGTTGCAATGTCCACCAGCAAGCTTGTGTAGGGCCAGTTGGGCGCCACCAGAATTAGTCCCACATTGGCAAGCGCGATGATGAACATCGCCAGCGCCGGCGGCCATACCGGCGCCCGGAGCCTCGCGACCATCGCGCGCGGTCCCGCGCCAAGCGCAAGCAGGCCGGCGGCGCGCCAGAGCGCGAAGCTGCAAACGCCAATCACCGCGAGCAAGAATACCGGACCCATAACAAAGGCCAACGCCGCGTGGGCTGTCTCGGCGCGGGTCATGAGATGTTGCGCGACAGCCGCACCGCCAACGAAGCCGGCGATGAGGGCTGCAAACGAGATTTCTCCCGCCGTCAGCCGGCTGGCCGAACCGAACGCGCACGCTCCGTTCAAGAGAGCGCCCGCACCAAACAGCACGCCGCCCGCCGCCGCATTGGGAAGCAAGGTTGGCCAGGTCCACGTTTGAAGCGGCTTCACCATTATTGCATCGGCAATAAGCAATCCGAGCATCGCCCACGCCGCGCACTCTAGAAAGCTCTGAAATCGCGCCCAACGCCCTGTTTCAATCAGTTCGCGCGCCGCCAGCACGGCGCAAATGCCTCCGCGTTGCATCGCGTAGCCAACGATAAACGCCAAAGGCAAGAACATGACCGCCGCGTTCGAGATCATGCTGGCCGCGACTGCCAATGCTCATCCGCTCGGCGAATATGCTCCGTCAGCTTTCGCTCCCACTCCCCTTGAATATGTGGGTTCAAATTGAAGAAGAGCCTGCCCCCGACGATCCGATAGACTTTGGGATCGGCGCGCACGTGCTTGCCTTGCGCCATCGCGAACGCGCAATGACCGCCGTACTGGGGTAGATAATTTTCCGGGTTCACGAGGAACGCCTCGCGGTTCGCGGCATTTGCGAAGTGATACGCGCGCCCATCATGCTCGGCTGTGTATTGCAACGCGCCTTGAACCGGATCGCCGCAAAAATAACTCGCCAGATCGTAACCACCGGCGGCGGGCATCAGCGCTTTCATCGCTGCGTGATCGTGCTCGAACACCTCCGGCGCGTCACGGCGGCCGAGGCCGCCGCTTTCGAGCCAGGTGCGCGTCACCTCCGCCGCGCGTTCGATCAACTCGCCGGAGCGCGTGAAATCGAACGGAGAAACGTCGAGTGGGCAAAGGTGCGGCGCGACATGCACATCGACTTTGCCCTCCAGCAAGCGCAGATCGCGCTCCATCTGGTTTGAGATGAGCAAGGTGAGCGCATGCATGCCGCGCCCAACTGCGCCCTTTGGCGGGCCGGTGAGCGAGCAAGCATAGCCGGTTTGCAGAACGATGATGCGCGCGGCGCCCAATTCAGCCGCGGTGAGGATTGGTGTGTTGCCGGCGATGGCGCCATCCATCAAGTGCTCGCTCCCGACCTGCACCATCGGAAATGCAATCGGGATCGCCGCGCTCGCCAGCACTGCATCAACAGCGGGCCCTTTGGAAAAACACACTGGCGCGCCGCTTAGATTGGTGGCGACGACATGAACTGGGAGTGCCGCGTCTTCCAGATCACGCAACGGCAAATGCCGCTCCGCCAAGGCCCGCAGCGCCGCCGACTCGAAAATGCTGCCGCCGCCGCCCAACCAACCTAACGCGCCGCGTAAGGTAATCGGGAAAATGTTCTGTCGCCTCAAGTTGAGCCATATCTGCTCAAGCGCAGCGACGCCCTCCTCGTCGGGGCGCGCGGCGAAAAAGCAAGCATTGAGCGCGCCTACGGAAGCGCCAACCACAAAGTCGGGTCTCTCGCCCGTGCGCACGAGTTCGCGCAACGCCCCAACCTGGATCGCGCCAAGGCTGCCGCCGCCCGCAAACACAAAGGCTGTTGTCACGCGGTCACCCTATCATGACTTTAATCTGCGTCGCCGCGATAGCGGCACGGCGCTGGGCGTTTCGCGCGGAACCGGCGGGAGGGCTATCGATCAGCCAGAACAGCTGCCGCCGCCAAGCACGCAAAATTTGGCGCAGTGCCGGTGATTGAGCCTCACAGGCGCTAGTGCGCCCTCAAGCGTTGGGCCAAGTTCGAATCCGGGATCGTAAGGCAACAAGGTGCAGGCAAGCACAGCCGGGGTGGACGCGCCGGCGCGCTTGACCAGCATGCGCGCGCTCGCACACATCATCGCGCTGGGATCGACGTTCAGAATGCCCCAGCACGCGTTGCTGATTTCCGGCACATCGACGGTTTCGTCCATCTCGGGAAAGAGAATGAGTTGCGCCGGATCGTCAGCATCTATGCCCCAGCCATGCGCGGTGATCAGGCGTGCGTAGCCGGCGCGTGCTTCAACTTCGCTTTCATGCCAAGAAGATCGGCCGGCAAGCGAAACCACAAATCCATTGCCGACCAGCCAAGCGATGCCTTCAAGAGTTTCTTCAAAGCCGCCGGACCCTCGCTCTTCGTCATGGCGTGCAGCGTCAAAGTGATCAAGGCTCACCCGAAGCGCCAGTTGCGAAGCGTAAGCTTCCCGTAGTGCAAGGAGGGCAGCACGCTGTCTGGGCCGCATCATCGGCCGCATCGCGTTGGTGAGAATTAGCACCCGATGCCCACGCGCCAGCGCCATCTCGGCGAGTTCACCCATGTGCGGGTTCATGAAGGGCTCGCCGCCAGTGAACCCCACTTCAATGGGCTCGGGGCTTAGAGCTCCGGCCTCCGCCAGGAACGGCGCGAGGTCGGCAGGCGTGAAATAGCTCAGCCGGTCATTGGTAGGCGAACTCTCGATGTAGCAGTTTGCGCACGTGATGTTGCAGAGCGTGCCGGTATTGACCCAGAGCGTCTTCAAGCTGTCGAACGCCACAGCGGCGCGCGCCTCACCCTTGGCGGTGACGTCGGGATCGGCAAACTTACCGGCGCCGCTCTCACGGATTTGTACGTCTAAAGTCATCAACAACATCCAGGCGCAGGTATTGCCATGGCCTCAGCCTTCGCGAATGGCGCCTCGGCGCCGCAGCCAGGAAATATCCCAAAATGCCGCGCGAAATCGCCAATGAAGTCGAAGTGCGGCGCAAAGCGGCTTTCCCGCAGCATCCGCCAGGTGTTGCCGCATACGGCGAAGACCTTGCCGGTCTCGATCTGGTGATGCGCATCAAGCTCAAACACAGTCTCCGCTCCAGAGACGCCGCCGCGATAGATGACGGCCTGTCCGTAGTCTTCGCACGCAGGCTCTAAATCTGGAATGTTGAAGAGCCGGTAAGTCGCCGAGTAAAAGCGGGCAGCGCCCAGCGATGCCGCGAGCGCGGGATCGCCAATGGCGAGCGGCCTCGATTTCACAAGCCGAGGATCTGGAAATCCGCTCGCGCGCGCCAAGTGCTGAAAGTCGTTCCAGTAGAGCGCGCCCGCCAAACATTCGCCGTGGAGCACCGGATCGGTCTTCAACGCTTCGGGCAGACGCCGTTCAGCATAGACATCAGCGAAATAGAACTCACCGCCGGGTTTAAGGAGCGCACGCGCCGCCGCGAACACCGCAGCCTTGTTCTCAACCAGATTGATCACACAATTGGAGACGATCACATCAAAGAGCTCTGGTGGGAGCCCAAGGGTGTCCAATTGGGTGATATCGCCGTCCACGAAATCCACGTTGGACCGGCAATAGCCGAACTGTTCGCGGTGCCACTCGCCATGGTCGCGGGCGATGCTCAGTTGCTCGGGTGTTGCATCGACTCCAACGACCGCGCCGCCGGCCCCGACAAGTTGCGCCAACACGTACACATCTCGACCCGCGCCGCAGCCCAGATCGAGAACGCGCGCGCCCTCCAGCTTCTCTGGCGCAACAAGTCCGCAGCCATAATAGCGGGCCTCCACCTCGGGATGGACCCGTCGAAGCGCCGCTTCGACCAGGACGCCCGGTCGCTCGGCGGTCGAGCAGGCGTCTGTACGCAGGTCACGCGACCCGCCCAGCACCTTGCCGTAATAGTCGCGCGCATTGGCGAGCCCACCATCTTCCATCGACACATCTCCGCTTTGTTTTCATTGAATACGGGCAGCGGGCGCCAACGGTTTCTGGGAGTAGCTCGCCGAACCCAATCGAAACCGAACGGCCGGCTCGCGCGTAATAGTTCCTATATGGCGCGATCGGCATGTTTATAGGAGTATTGGCTTGAAACGGCGTCATCTGCTTGCGGCGATCGCCCTTCTATTGGCGCCTTCAGCAGCGTTCGCTGCCGATAATGCGCCCTTCGATACATTACTGACGCGCTATGTGGTTGCCTCGCCTGACGGTGTGAACCGGGTCCGATATCGCGCCTGGGCTGCAAACACCGCCGACCGGGCCGCGCTCGACGCGTATGTGGCCGCGCTCGAACGCGAAACGCCCTCCCAGATGGCGCGCAATGAGGCCTTTGCCTATTGGGCCAATCTCTACAATGCGGTCACGCTTCAGATCGTGCTGGAGAATTATCCGATCCGCTCGATCCGCGATGTTCGCAGCCGCACGCTCGATCCGCGCGGACTGATTGGTCCGTGGAGAACCGAGCGCGTTCGCGTTGAGGGCCGGCGCCTTACGCTTGACGCCATCGAACATGACATCCTGCGGCCGACCTTTGGCGATCCGCGCGTGCATTATGCGGTCAATTGCGCCTCGATTGGCTGCCCCAACCTGCAGCGGCGCGCCTGGCACGCGGCAACGCTCGATTCTGACCTCGATGCAGCGGCGCGCGCCTATGTCAATCACAGCCGCGGCGCGCGGTTTGACGCCAATGGCCGGTTGCAAGTGTCTAGCATCTATCGCTGGTTTGCTGTCGATTTCGGCGGCTCACCAAACGGCGTGCTCGCGCATTTGCGCGCCTACGCCGCGCCTGCGCTTTCGGAGCGCCTGCGATCGACAAGCGTCGTCGCTGGCCATTCCTATAATTGGTCATTGAATGAGGCGAACTAGCCATACGAGTAGGTCTCGCTCACTCACGTTCATCCCGCTCGGGCCGATACCATCGTTCGAGCCGCTCTGGCGGAACGCCCATGTGATAGAGCGCGACGAGGATTGCGCTCATCAGTTCACGCCGCGCCACGCCGTCGCGCAAGAACCGCCGCGCTGAAGTGGTCATCGGCGCGCGGAGCTTCACAATCCGCCCGGCCCGGCGCAGCCGCCCGAGAATCTCGACGTCCTCGAAGAGCGGCAGGTCGCGATAGCCGCCGATCCGCTCATAGGTTTCTCGCTTTAGAAACAAACCCTGGTCGCCGTAAGTGAAGAGGCTCATGTTGACGCGGCTCATCAAAGCGTAAATCCCGAGCAAGGGATGAGCGTGATCGAAGGCGAGGCTGAAACATCCCGCGCTCACGCCGGGGTCTGCGAGCGCGGTCTCGATCAGGGCGCATGCTAGAGGTGGCGGCGCCGAGTCGGCATGCACAAAAAAGAGCACGTCGCCGGAGGCCGCACGCGCGCCGGAGGCCAGCTGGCGGCCGCGGCCCCGCTCACCCCTAATGAAAGCTGCGCCAGCGGCGATAGTCTCAGCTTGGGTCGCGTCCCGCGACCCGCCGTCAGCCACGACGATGTCGTCGAAGCCATGTGCTCGTAGCGCCGCGATAAGCGACCCGATGCGCTCGCCTTCATCCAGTGCCGGAATGACAACGCTGATGCGCATCCTAAAACTGCGACACGCGCATGACCTCCGCCCTCACCGCTTCCAGCACGCGCGGCGCGTCGCGCCGCATGCCTGCGCGGACAAGCCCAGATGGCAGCGGCGTGCGCGGTGCAAGATAGAAATTGACCGGCCCCCACTCGCGCGTCCGGGTTCAATGTTAGTTCATCGCGGCCTCCATTTCTAGTTTTCCGACGAGGCGCAGCGGCCAAGCCGGCACGACGATGGTCTCCGGCGCGGGTGGTTTCCAACCGAGCGCAGAGTGGGGACGCACGCCGTTGTAGTGACGACGCCAAGCTTCGATCAGCACCTGCGCTTCCTTCAGCGTGTAGAAGATCTCGCGGTTCAAAAGCTCATCGCGCAGCTTGCCGTTGAAGCTCTCGACGTAGCCGTTCTCCCACGGGCTGCCGGGCTCGATGTAGGCCGTCTTGGCGCCGACCTTGGCGATCCACTCGCGCACGGCGATGGCGACAAACTCCGGGCCGTTGTCGCTTCTCACATGCTCGGGCGTGCCGCGCGTGATCATTAGATCGGCCAACACGTCAATCACATCGTTCGACCTAAGCCGCCGCGCCACCCGGATGGCGATCGCTTCGCGGGTAAACTCATCGACCACGCAAAGCATGCGGATTTTCCGTCCATCATGGGTGCGCTCCTCGACGAAGTCGTAGGCCCAGACGTGATTGCGCCGCTCCGCGCGCAGCCGCACACACGAGCCGTCGTTCAGCCACAGACGGCCGCGTTTCGGCTGCTTCAACGGTACTTTCAACCCCTCGCGCCGCCAGATACGTGCGACGCGCTTGACGCTCACCTCCCAGCCGGCGGCCTCCAGCATCGCCCGGATGCGGCGATACCCGTAGCGGCCATAGGTGCGCGCCAGTTCGACAATGTCCTCAATCAGCCCCGCTTCATCGTCGGGCGTCTTCGGCGTCCGGCGCTGCGTCGAGCGATAATGTCCAAGCGCCGCGCACGCGCGACGCTCCGAAATATCCAGCTTCTGCTGTACGTGCTCGACGCAGGCCCGGCGACGGGCGGGGCTTAGAAGTTTCCCGAGGCGGCTTCCTTGAGGATCAATTTGTCGAGCGTCAGATCACTCACGGCCTTCCGTAGCCGTAAATTCTCCGTCTCCAATTCCTTGATCCGCTTCACCTGGTCGGTCCGCAGCCCGCCGTACTCTCGTCGCCAGCGATAGTAACTCACCTCCGTCACGCCGATGCTCTTCACAGCATCGCCGACAGAGCCACCTTGCGCCGTCATCACTTCAACCTGCCGCAACTTCGCGACGATTTCCTCGGGCGTGTAACGCTTCCGGGGCATGATTTCCCTCCAAAATCCAGTCCATCCTAACTCTCAGGCTGGACGCGTTTGAAGGGGCTGGGTCATGGCGGCTCAACAGAAGCAGGTAGCGCGGTGTTAGGCGACGCACGGCATAGAGACCTTGAGCCTTGAGTTACTCCGTCGCCTCGTGCTCTATCGTGATAAGTCCACGCACCGGGATTGGCACTAGGTCGCGGCAAACCGCTCGCGTGGCCAGCATTCGAGGATCGCCCGTGTCGTCAGCACTTGCCGCAACTTCGAACTCGTTGAACCAAGTAAGCGCGCCAGGACGTACGCTGGGCTGGCGGTTTGCTGGTCTGGCTGATCAGTCTGAACCGTCTGCGCCCGGCACATGATTATTCCCGCCGAAGCAGACAGCATCAATGACGCCGCAAGGCTGCTCGCCGCTGGCGAGATTGTCGCGTTTCCGACCGAGACCGTCTACGCACTGGGCGCTGACAGCGCCAACCCTGATGCCGTTGCGAAAATTTTCGCGGCCAAGGATCGGGCGCACTTCAATCCGCTCATCAGCCACGCCGCCGACATCAGCCTGCTGCGCACGGAAGTGCTCTTTGACGATCGCGCAGAGCTTCTCGCCGCGCATTTCTGGCCGGGCCCGCTGACACTGGTGCTCAACAAGCATCCTTCGGCGCGGGGCGCGAGCATCACGCACGCAGGCTTGCCGTCCATCAGCGTGCGCATACCGGCGCATCCGGTCGCGTTGGCTATGCTCGAAGAGTTCGCGCGTATAAGCAGCGGCCTCGTGGCGGCGCCTTCTGCGAACCGTTCCAACATGCTGTCGCCGACAACTGCACAACATGTCGCTGCGAGCCTCGGCGGCCGCGCACCATTCATCCTCGACGGGGGCCGGACGGGTGTCGGGGTTGAATCCACCATCATCGATCTGACGGGCGATGTGGCCCGCGTCTTGCGGCCTGGCGGACTTGCGCTGGAGTCCATCGAGGCGCTGATCGGTCCCTGCGCCCGCGCGGCTCCAGGTGATAAGCCAATCGCGCCCGGCATGCTGGCGCGTCATTACGCGCCGAAAAAGCCCATGAGGCTGAACGCCACGCACGCGACCGACGACGAAGCCTTTCTGCTCTTCGGGTCAGCGACGGCTAACTTTGGCGGCAGGCTGCGGCTCAACCTTTCGGAGTCCGGCGACGCCGTAGAAGCCGCCGCCAACCTATTCGACCACCTTCACTGGCTGGAACTGTCGGACGTGGCGGCGATCGCCGTCATGCCCATTCCTGACATCGGCCTCGGCGTTGCCATCAACGACTGTCAATCGGCGTTGAAAACTGACCCCACAAGTGATGTACTTTTGGTCCGGCGTTGATAGAGCTAATTTAGCTCATTTCATTGGACTCTGCAAATGCTCTCTGGGGCCCAACTTCGCGCCGGTCGCGCCCTCTTGGGTATCTCGTCAAAAGAGCTATCGGACCTTTCCGGCGTCGGCTGGGCCACCATTCGACGATTGGAAATCGCCGATGGAGATCCCGGAGGTCGCGACGCCACGCTGATAAAATTGAAGCGCGCCCTCGAAGCCGAAGGTATCGAGTTCATCGGTGACCCCGTGAAATCTCCTGGTGTGCGCCTTAAGCCAAAGCGCTAAACCGTAGGCGCTCTTCCGCGGGTCTCCGCGATCACCTCATGATCAATCCGCGAGCCGGAAGAGCAACGGAATGCGCACGCGCCGACCGACTGTCGCAACGCCATCCACTGTCGTCGGCGCGGCTCTAAACGATGACGACAACCGCAGAGCGGCGTCACCGAAGCCCGCGCCCGCAGGCTCTTCGGATACGAGTGAGCAATTCAACCGGCCGTCTCTAAGAACACTGCATTCGAGCAACGCCCGCCCCTCTAGGCCTCGCGCGGCGGCATCGCGTGGATAGTGACGTTCAAAATCGCGAGCGCTGGGCTGCTCAAGCCAACGTGGATTGGTAACAAGCTCCCCAACGACCGGCTGTTCGATTTCGCCCGGACCGACCGCTGCTGCCGCCTCTTGTATGCGCCACATGACCGGGAGCCGCAGACTGCGGCCCGCCGAAGCCTCGCCGGTTCGCGTTGTGGGCGCCAACCTGAACAGGCTGGCCAAGCGCAGCGTCGCATCGCCAAATTCCCAACCTTTGGGCTCTTCCGATGCAACCGAGCAGCTCAGTCTTCCATCTGCTGCCGACGTACAGTCGAGTTCGACGCGCGCTTCGATGCGCTGTTCAAGCGCCCGCGGCGGATAGTGGCGCGCGAAGTCGGGCGCGGTGGGGCGTTCCAACCAAATAATTCCTGTCAACGACGCAGGTTCAACACTGGTGACACCTTCAGCCTCGACCACAGTTGGCAGATCAGTCGTCCGCACCTCAAGTTCACTGACGAAGCCCTGTCCTACAACCGGGACCACTAATGTGATTGCGCTGTTCCCAGCCAGGAACATCAGCAAGAATCCCATGAGCACCGCCGCCAGGCCGGCGAGCTGAAGTATCCGTTCGAGGAAGCGGGTCACGAGCATCGACCCGAAGCCGCCGAACTCTTCGAGGCCGGCCACATTGCGGCGAAGAAACCGACGTCGGCCAACGGCATATAACGCCACCAAGCCAGCCATCAAAAGGCCGAAGCCAATGGTCGTGGCAGCGGTGTCGGTGAACTGGTAGAACATGACAATTCCTCCTTCCAGTGATAGCGCCCCAGCACTACAGGTGGTCTACAAAGTAGCCGACAGCTACCGTTCGATCGCCTCACGAGCCCGCTGGGGTGGCTCGAAGAGCTAAGCGCGAAAGTTGGTGACGGCGTGAAGGGGTGAAGCGGCGTATCGTGGCGGTGTCGAGCCTCCACTTTCCATCGAAGGAAGATACGCCGTGTCGAAGACTAATGTGATTGCGCTGTCCCAG
>Ga0163152_10002610_pt1 | contig 25159 bp, 21 predicted proteins | sample OliLakLV19MP8IB2_FD_148635 | JGI IMG/M metagenome (GOLD analysis project Ga0163152, IMG submission 148635) | Freshwater microbial mat bacterial communities from Lake Vanda, McMurdo Dry Valleys, Antarctica - Oligotrophic Lake LV.19.MP8.IB-2 | ecosystem: Environmental > Aquatic > Freshwater >...
CGTCGCGCCCGGTCGCGTTTCCTGACTATCAACTCAAGACGCTGGCCAACGGCCTCCAGGTGCTGGCCGTGCCGCAGAAGGAACAACCGGCGGTCAGCTTCCGCCTGTTGATTCGCGCCGGCGCCGCCAACGACGTCGCCGCCAAACCCGGCGTGGCGAGTTTTGTCGCCGCGCTCCTTGACCAGGGCACGACGACGATGTCGGCGGAAGTGATCGCCAACACGATCGAGTCGGCAGGCGGGTTGTTGTCGGTCGGCGCGGGCAACGAGGTGACGTTTGTCAACGGCGCGGTCGTCAAGGACAAGGTCGCGCTGGCGTTGTCGCTCGCGGCAGATGTCGCGCAGCGACCCGCGTTTGCGTCCGCTGAGATTCAGCGGCAGAAAGACGCGGCTATCTCCGGGCTGCAGGTCAGTGCCGAGGACCCCGAGTACATCGCCAACAGCCTGATCGATCGTCTCGTGTTCGGCTTTCATCCGTACGGTCGGCCGGGCCCGACGACGCCTCAGCAGATTCAGCAGATCTCGCGTGAGGATTTGGTGGCGTTCCATCGCATGTGGTTTGTGCCCAACAACGCGCTGGTGGCCATTGTTGGCGACCTCACGGCCGACGAAGCGTTTGCCGCCGCCGAGAAGGCGTTTGGTGCCTGGGCGCGTCGCGATGTCCCGGCCGTGACCTTTGACGACCCGCCGCCTCCCACTCGCCGCGTGATCGTGGTTGATCGCCCCGGTGCGGTGCAGACGGAGATTCGTGTCGGCCAGATTGGGGTGAGTCGCACACATCCCGAGTACACGGCCGTTGATTTGATGATGCGCATCCTCGGTGGTGAGGGGGCGAACCGGCTCTTTGGTGTGCTGCGCGGCGACCGGGGGTTGACCTACGGCGCCTCGGCCAGCTTCCGGGCGTTCAAGTACAGCGGCAGTTTTGTCGCCGAGACCGACACACGGTCCGATGCGACCGGTGAGGTGCTGAAGTTGACGATAGGGGAAATCCAGCGGCTCCAGCGCGAGGCGGTGGACCCGCGCGAACTGCGGGGTGCGCAAGATTACATGTCGGGCAGTTTTCCGCTCACGATCGAGTCGCCGTCCGCCATTGCCATGCAGGTACTCAATCAGCTGTTCTTCGGTCTCTCGCTTGACCAACTGGAGAACTATCGCGAGGAGGTCGACCGGATCTCCCCGGCCGATGTGCAACGGGTGGCGAAACAGTTCCTCTTTCCCGAGCGGCTCTCGATCGTGCTGGTGGGCGACGCCTCCACGTTTGTCGCGCAGCTGAAGGCGGCCGGTATCGATGCCTTCGAACGCATCCCCGCGAACGAACTCGACCTCAGCGCACCGAGTCTGCGCAAGCCGGCGCGGTGACGCGCCGGGTCATGCTCTCGTGCGGCGAGGCCTCCGGCGACTTGTACGCCGGTGCGCTGATCCGCGCGCTGAACGCACGTGAATCCGTGGAGGTCTTTGGCTTCGGCGGCGACCAGATGCGCGCGGCCGGTGCCGACATGGTCGGCGACTATCGCGGATTCAGCGTGACCGGCCTCACCGAAGCCCTGTCGGTGGTGCGCCGCTCATGGGCGATGCTGGGCACACTCACCGGCACCGCCCGCGACCGTCGGCCCGACGTGTTTGTCGCCCTCGACTTTCCCGACTTCAACTTCCGACTGCTTCCGCGCATCAGGGCGCTCGGCATTCCGATCGTCTACTACATCAGTCCGCAGCTCTGGGCCTGGCGACCGGGCCGGCTCAAGACGATCAAAAAGTACGTCGACCGCATGCTGGTGATCTTTCCCTTTGAGGAAGCGATCTACCGCGACGCGGGGATTCCGGTCACCTTCGTCGGACATCCCCTGATTGACATCGCGATTCCGCAGCGATCCCGCGAGACGACGTGTCGCGCTGCGGGACTCGATCCGTCAAAGCCGGTCGTTGCGCTGCTGCCAGGCAGCCGTCCGAACGAACTGCGTTTGCTCACGCCGGTCCTTCTCGAGGCCGCGCGTCGTCTGTCGTCCTCGCTCCCGGGCGTCCAGTTTCTGGTCGCGCGCGCGCCGTCACTCGACGATGAGTTGTTTGCGGGGCTTGAAGGACTTCGATCCGATGGGGTTCCCCTCGGTGTGGTATCGGACTCCGCTGATGACGTGCTCACGGCCGCCGATGTCGTTGTCACCGCCTCAGGCACGGCGACCGTGCAGACAGCGCTGCACGGTAAACCCATGGTCATCGTGTACCGCGTGTCGCCACTGACCTATGCGATTGGCAAACGTGTGGTCACGCTGCCGCATTACGGCATGGTGAATCTGGTCTCCGGCCGGGCGATCGTGACCGAATTGATTCAGGACGACTGCACACCTGAGCGGGTGTCTGAAGAAACCCGGATATTGCTGACCGATCAGGCACGCGCCTCGGTCATGCGGAAGGACTTGACCGAGGTGGTCCGGCGATTGGGCGGTGCCGGCGCCTCTGAACGCGCAGCTGAAGCTGTGCTTTCGACTGCCCGCACACGCGAGGAATGAATCATGTTGCGAATCAATGACACAGTGCCGAATTTTGAAGCCATGACGACGCAGGGACCAATTCGTTTTCATGAGTGGATCGGCGACTCATGGGCGATTCTGTTTTCGCACCCGAAAAATTTCACACCGGTCTGCACGACCGAACTCGGATCGATGGCCGGCCTTGAGCCGGAGTTCACCCGGCGCGGCTGCAAAATTCTCGGTCTCAGCGTTGACCCCGTCGACCAGCACGAGAAGTGGGCGCAGGACATCGAGGAGACACAGGGCCACAAGGTCAACTTTCCGATGATCGGGGATCCTGATCTGAAGGTGGCCAAGTTGTTCGGCATGTTGCCGGCCGATGCCGGTGACACCTCCGAAGGGCGCACCGCGATGAACAACCAGACGGTTCGCACGGTGTTTGTCATCGGACCGGACAAAAAAATCAAGTTGATGCTCGCGTATCCCATGACGACGGGCCGTAACTTCGCCGAAGTCCTGCGCGTGCTTGATTCGATGCAGTTGACGGCCGCGCACAAGGTGGCCACGCCCGCGAATTGGCAGCCGGGTGACGATGTGATCATCGCCGGCTCGGTGTCCGACGACGAGGCGAAGCAGAAGTATCCGGCCGGATGGAAGACGCTCAAGCCGTACCTCCGGGTCGTGAAGCAGCCGCAGTAATGACACGCCGGCACCTGCATCGATGGTGGACCGTGGTCGTCGCCGGCGTGTGCCTGGCCGTGACCACGTCCGCGTCCACGCTGCTGCCGGCGGACTTCCGCACGACGGTGCTCGACGCCACGGTGATCGTGCGCGGAAGAATCACTGATGTGCGGGCGGTCCGATCCGCCGTAGGCGACGTGGAGACGGTGGCCACCGTGGCCGTCGACGCGGTGCTCAAGGGGCAGGCGACCACGTTCGTCTCGATGCGTATTCCAGGCGGGACCATCGGCCGGTATCGCACCCTCATGCCCGGCGCCCCGAGCGTGGCGAGGGGCGAGGCTGGCGTGTTTTTTCTCAAGCGCGCACCGGGGGGCGTCCTCTGGCCGGTGGGCCTGTCCTCGGGCATCTACCGTGTCGCCACAGCCCAGGGCCGCGCGATGGTCGCGCCACCGGTCATGCCGGGCGTGACGACGGCGACGACGGGGCGCGTGGTGCGAGGCGATACACGGCGGCGGATGTTGCCGCTCTCCGAGTTCGAGTCCCTTGTGGCGCTGGTCCTGGGCGGGTCACAGGGAGCGGCCCGATGACGCGCAGGCTGTGCGGCCTGTTGACGCTGGCTGTCGCCGTGTTCTGCGCCTCACCCTCGCTTGAGGCGTACCTCAAACTCGGCGTGTCGATCGGGGGACGACTGGTCGGCCTGCGATGGGATCGGCCGATTGAATATTTCGTGACCAACCGCGACGTGCCTGGTGTGACCGCGCCGCAACTGCAGGCGGCGATTGGGCGCGCGTTTGCCACCTGGGCAGGCGTGCCACGCACGGCCCTGACGCATGCGTTCGTCGGTATTACGGGCGCCCAGCCTGTCGGCGGCGATGGGATCTCCGTGGTCGGGTTTCGCGCACGGCCTGAACTGGAACGCACGTTGGCCGCAGCCTCCTTCGAGATTGACGATGTCACCGGGCGAATTCTTGAGGTGGATATCTTCTTCAACACCACAGTGGCGTGGTCGGTGGCGATCGCGGGGCAATCGGGCGCGTTTGACGTCGAGTCGGTCGGGCTCCATGAGGTGGGGCACCTGCTCGGGTTGGGGCATTCAGCACTCGGCGAGACGGAGATTCGCGCGGAAGGCGGGCGCCGTGTGCTTGGCAAACGCGCCGTCATGTTTCCCATCGCGTATCCGGCCGGCAACATCGAGGATCGCACGCTGGAGGCCGACGATCGCGCCGCCATCACCGACGTGTATGGCACCAACGAGGCCGATCGGAACACCGGGAGCGTCAGCGGTCGTGTCACCCTGGCCGGTCAGGGGATCTTCGGGGCCCACGTTACCGCCACGCACACGGCCACCGGCGAGATGGTGGGTGGCTTCTCCCTCACTGCACGTGGCGACTTTGTGATCGGCGGGCTTCCCGCTGGGCTGTATATCGTGCGCGTCGAGCCGCTTGACGACGCCGACATCGAAAGCTTTTTTGACGACGACGGCAGCGTGAATATCAATTTTTCGCCCGCGTATCACTCCCGCCTTGTCGCCGTGCCGCGTGGTGGGTCTGGGCCGGCCATTGAGATTGTGGTGAAGGCCAAATGACGCGGATGGGTGTCTTCACGTTCGCTGCCGCGGCGGCGTTGTTGCCGGCTGCGGCCCAGGCCCAATCTCCGACGCTCGAGGTCACCGTGGGCGCCACGCTGCACGGCCCGTCATCGGCCGGCACCACTCGAGCCGAATTGCTCGACCCGGCCGGCAATCCGGTGACGCTCTTTGAAGCGAAACAACGAACGACGTCGGCTGTTGGTCTGGCAGGTGCCGTCAGCTACAGACTGCGCCCGCGGCTGGCACTGGAGCTGTCGGGCGGGTGGAGCAGACCCAACTTCGAGTCGCGGATTTCCGATGACTTCGAAGGCGTGGATGGTTCCACTTTGACGCTCGGCCTGCATCGGTTTATGGTCGAACTCGGCGCGGTGCGTCACTTCGGTCGCCGCGGTGCTCTCGAACCCTACGCGCGCATCGGTGCCGGTTGGCTTCGAGAGCTGACACGCGATCGCGCGTTGGTCGACGATGGCGTCGCCGCACATGTCGGTGGGGGATTCAAGTATTGGATGCGCGAGGGTCGGCCAGGGTGGCTGGGACACATTGCGCTCCGTGCCGACGTTCGCGTATCGGTTCGCCGTGGCGGCATTGAGCTGGGTGATGCCGGTACCCGGTGGTCGCCTGACGTGTTGGCCGGTCTGATTATTGCCCGCGTGCCCTGACATACCGCTCGCACGTGGGTGCACGCCGTGGGCGCGAAGGGTCGTAATTAGAGAGTATGCTTGCGGCATGACTTGGCTCACTTGGCTCCTGCTCGCCGTGATCATCGCCGCTGTGGCCGCGGTCACGGGTATCAAAGCCAAGGGCACGCGCCACGTCGCCGGCACCCGCCTCATGGGCGTCGCCCGCATCGTCCTCCTCATCATCGTCGCCATCATCGCCTACGCCGCATACCGCGCCCGCTTCGGCAGCTGACAGATGTCGGCCGTGGGCCGAGCGATCACAGACACATCCGCACGCGAAGAGGTCCCTATGGCATTCCCCACATCCGCTCCGAAACAGATCACGTGGATCATTTGTCTCGTGCTCTACGTCGTCGCCCTCGAGGCCCGTCAACCGGCCGGCCCGGATCGGCCCCCGATCATTGTCAGCACCGGCTCCGTGATCGTGGATTCTGGTGGGGACTGGACCGATGAAGGTGGGAACAAATTCGTTGAGAAACTCAAGGGCAAGAGCCTCAAGGACTACTCCGCCAGCACCGGTAGCGCCACCAACGGCACCGTCTGCACGGTCGCAGGCAAGACGATTGTGGTGACCTATGGTTCGTCAGACCTCACCGTCTCCCGAAAGCGGCGGTGGTCTTGGCCGGGTTCCAAGCATGACGCCAGCGTGCAGTTTCCGGCAGGGGCGACCGTCAGTCAGCCCTCACCCGGAGAGCTTGTGGTGACGACTGGCGATGCACTCGTGACGTTCAAAAACAACAATGGCGACAGCTGCACGGTGGTCGACCAGCGGATCGAGATTCGCCAGGTGCACTGACGTTTCCGGATGGGTGGGGTGCGGCGTGATACGGTGTGCCGCATTATGCCCCTGCTTCGACATGGTCTCTTGACGCTCGGCCTCTGCCTCTCCACGGCACTGAGTCCGGCCCTGATTCACGGTGACACGTACCCGCGCCAGCCGGGCGTTGACGCACAGCACTACCGCTTCCGCCTGACGCTTTTGACTGACCAGTCCAACGAGATTCAGGGCGAAGCCGCCGTGACACTGGCCCTGAGCCGCGACGATGTGCGGGAGGTGTTTCTGGATCTGGCGACTCGGACGGCCGATGGCAAGGGCATGACCGTCCAGACGGTCACGGCCGCTGGACGAGATGTCGCGTTCAGCCATGTCAACCATCGTCTGCGCCTGCCGGTGCCCGTCGGGGTGACGTCCGGGCAACTCGTGACCTTCACCATCGGCTACCGAGGCGTGCCGGCCAACGGACTGAGGCTGATCAACAACATCCACGGAGAGCGGACCGCCTTCAGCGAAAACTGGTACAACCGCGCCCGGCAATGGCTGCCGATGATTGATCACGTGGCTGACAAAGCCACCGGCGAGTTCATCATCACGACACGGGCCGAGTATCAGGTGGTCGCCAACGGGGCGCTGGTTGAGGTCGCCGACTTGCCGGCGGCGTTGCGTCGGACACATTGGCGCGAAGGCACTCCAATCTCCTCGTGGTTGTTCTGCGTGGGGATTGCCCGGTTCATCGTGCAGCACGAGGAGCCGGTGCGGGGCGTGCCCACCTCCTACTGGGCGTTTCCGCAGGACGCCCAGATCGGGCTTGCCGCGCTCTCGCGCGACGCACGTGGATCGTTCGAATTTTTCCTGGACCATGTGGGGCCGTATCCGTACGAAAAGCTTGCGCACGTGCAGGCGGCAGGTATGGGTGGAGGCACCGAACATGCGAGCAGCATTTTTTATGGCGAGAAGGGCGTTGCGGCCGGCAACGCACCCGTTGTCCACGAAATTGCCCATCAATGGTTTGGCAATGCGGTGACCGAAGCCGACTGGAACGATGTGTGGCTGAGCGAAGGGTTTGCCACCTACTTCACACTGCTGTACACCGAACACGCCCGTGGGAGGGACGCCTTCGCGGAGGGGCTGCGCCAGAGCCGGCAGACGGTGCTGCGTCTTGAACAATCGCTGCCGAATACGCCGGTCATCCACGTCAATCTCGATGACGCGACCACCAGCCCCAATAACGGTCTCGTGTATCAGAAAGGCGCCTGGATTCTGCACATGTTGCGGGATCAGATCGGGGTGGACGCGTTCTGGAAAGGCATCCGACTCTACTATCAGCGCCACTACAACGGTACTGCGATGACCGCCGACCTGCGCAGAGCCATGGAGCAGGTCTCAGGTCAACAGTTGGAGTGGTTCTTCGATCAGTGGCTGCGCCGCAGCGGCGTTCCCGTCATTGCACACGAGTGGCGATATGACAACGCCGCGAAGGAGATTGTCATCACGGTACGGCAGACACAGCCGGGCGATCCGTACCGGCTGAGTGTCGATGTGGGCCTGTCGCCGCCCACAGGCAGTGCCCAGATCGTGACCGTGGACATGACCGGCCGCGAGGCGACAGTGCGCGTGGCCGCTGACGCCGCGCCCGCGCGACTCAGCGTGGATCCCCAGGTGTGGCTGCTCGCTGATATTCGGCCCTGATTGAGTGGCCGGCGCCGGGTGGAGATGCGGTCGCGCGCAACGGCGCCTCGAGATAGATCACCGGCCGACATGGCCTACCAGCGAAACAGGCGCGTGACCTTGACGACGATGGACCGGTTCTCGAGTGTGGACGGGAATCGGCCCTCGGACGCCGAGCGGCCATCGCTGTAGACCAGAAACAGGTCGCTCCCAGGCGCGTACTCCCACCGGAAGCGGGCATTGGCGGTCATCGTGCGGCTGTCGGCACGGTACTGCACCAACGCCGAGAGGAACATTCGAGGCGTGAGGGTGAACGTGGTCCGGCCACCGAAGAGATGACTGTTGCTGTTGCCAAACGGCGTGCGCACCCGATTCACCGAGAGCGAGGGCTCGACAAAGAATCTGGACGACAGTTCCACACGGCCGCGCCACGACGCTTCGGTGATGGTGCCACCGTAGAAGCCTCCGTGCGCCACGGCCAGGAATCCGGATAAGGGGCGCGACGGGGACAGTTCGTAAAAGACTCTGGCCTGGCGAAAGTCGTATCGACCGACGGGGACCGTGACCCCGAGATTCACCTCGGTGTCGAGCTGCTCGATCGAATCGATCACCTGTATCGACACCCTGTCGGTGTTCGTGAACTCGAGGCGGAACGTGCCCTTCAAGTGAACGAGACTCGAGATCTCCCGCCGGGTCGGCGTAGTAGTCGATCTTGCTTTCGAAAAAGATCTTGCGCACGGGGCCGAGATTGGCCGGCCTCGGGCTGTAGCGACCCTCAGAAAACGACCGACGGAACGCGGTGCGCCGCAGGAATCCGACTTCCGGGTTGAAGTTGGCGCCCACCAGTATGTGTTCAGCACCGAATCCAAAACGATCGGAGTTGTAGTTCAGCTTCGCGCGATAACTGGTGGTGTCATTTTTCGCCTGCTGGTCGTGCGTCCCGGCCCAGTACGCCGACGCCGTGAACGTCGTCGTGAGGTTCAACGCCAGATCAGCGCCATAGGTGTAGTTCGTGGCGGCGCTTCCTGAAGCGGGCACGCCGCGGCGCGTGGCGAGCAGGCCAATGCGGCTACGACTCAGGAGATCGCGACTGATGCGAACGACGGAGTAGTCAGTTGGACGCGCGTCGGCGATTGCGGACTCGCCCGTCCGGATGTGCAAGGCGCCGATCTGGAAGCCGCCCGCACGCCCAACCACCCTGCCACCGCCGACGATCGGCACAGCCCGACCATTGGCCAGGCCAATGCGTCGGCTGTAGAAGAGCACTGGGGCGTTGCCGGGACCGAATCCGCCACCGCCACCGCCGCCACCGCCGAAGCCGTCACCGCCGAAGCTGAAGGAATCCTGTCCCTCAAGGAAGAACTCGCGCTTCTCCGGGAAGAAGACGCTGAACCTCGTCAGGTTCACCTGTGCCTCATCGTCTTCGACCTGCGCGAAGTCGGTGTTGTACGTCAGGTCGGCCACCACATTTTGTTTCACGCCCCACTTGACGTCCACGCCGACGTCGCCGTTGCGTTGGCCGGTGATGGGCGGGGCAGCGGTGCGGTTGGTGAGGCGCGAACCTGAAAGGTAGGGTTTCACGTCGATGTTGCGAAGGCCTTGCGGAGGCTCGAGGCCGACCACCGTGCCGGCCAGAGACACGCGCAGCAATCCCGAGCGACCGATCGACCGGGCGATCGGTGTCAGGAATGAGACTTCGTTCTTCCAGCGGACGATCCGCCTGAAGTTGATGCCCCACGCGGTTCCGGACTCGTCGAACCGCACCGATCGGAACGGGAACTTGAATTCGATCGTCCACCCCCCGTCAAAATTTGCCGTGCGGACCTCCCACAGGCCGTTCCAGTTGGAGTTGGGAGACTCGTTCCCGATCTGTCCATCGCTCATGCCGCCCTGCGCGTTCGCGTAGAAGTAGTAGCCGTTACGGTGATCGCGAAAGGTGTCGAACATCACGCCGAAGTGATCGTTGTTGTAAAGGTTGCGTGCGTCGCGCTGCATGTCGCTCATCACCCGCCGCCCAGTGTTTGTTTCCCAGTTGCGCGCGCTCACGTAGACGTGGTCGGCGTCGAAGAACACCCAGACGTCCGTCCGTTCGGTGGCCGGCATCCCATCAAACGGTTCCTGTTGCACGAAGTCGCTGATGAATCGTGTGGACCTGTACAACTCCTCGTCGAGCCGGCCGTCCAGGACGAAGGGGCCCGTCAGCCGCGTGGCCCGGATGGTGGCGTTGCCGTGCGCGTCGCGGTTGACGACCTCGGGTGCGACCGGCGCAGCGGGTAGGTCGCCCAGCGCGTTGGCGAGCAGGCCAGGTGGGTCCTGCGCTGCGGCGGGACTGGAAACGACGGTCAGTAATAGCAGGAAAACAACGACTCGCATTGGGCAGCACCGATCATATGCGTTCGCGGTGCTGCGCACAGGGTGCGATTTACCGGCCCGTGGCTGCCGCTGTCGTCCAGTTGGTCACCAGCGTCAGGAACTGCGCGCTGCGCTCTTTGAGCACACTGAGCGCAAAGCGCTGACCGTCGGGCATCGGCGCGTACGGCCGCTGCACGAAATCGTCGGTTCCGGTCCAGTTGAAGATTGCCCTGAACAGCTCGCGTGCCGTCGAATGGCGAAACGTGGCGCCGGCTTCAACGTCCACGACCATCAACCGGTTCTGAGGGCCAATAAAGTACAGCTCCCGGCCATCCCGGCGCCATAACGGCATCGCCCCGCCTTGTGTGGAGACCTGCCACCGGCTGCTGTCTGACAGCGAGGTCACGTAGACCTCTCGGCGTCCCGTCTGGTCGCTGCTGTACGCGAGCAGCCGGTCGTCCGGCGAGAGCGCGCCCGTCACATCGCTGAACGGCGTCTGCACCAACGGTGTGAGTTTCTGTTCCTTGATGTCGAAACGAAGCAGGTCGAGGCCCGTCGCGTTGTTGACCGCGCCGACAACGAGCCAGGCACGATCGCGAGACCAGTCGAAGGACCAGAAGCCTGCAGCGAGCCGCCGTCGGTCTGCGCAAGCGCAGTAGGCGTGCTGCTGGCCAGCTCACGAATCCAGAGCGATGACACGCCGGTCTCCTGATTGATGGCGGTGAGCACGAGCCGCTGCCCGTCAGGTGACAGCGCGAACCCCGCGCCGATCGTGGAGCCCGGTGGAGGCGCGAGCAGGGCTTCGACGCGCGCGCTCGTGGGCGACTTCGAGAACCCCGTGAGCCACAGCGCTCCAAAGACTGCAGCGGCGATCGCAGCGACACCGGCCACTGCCCAGCCAGTGCGCGAACCACCGGATCGGGTGACCGGCGCTGCGGCCTCCGCCGGTCGTCCGCTCATCGTCTGGGGATTACTCAGCAGCAAGCGTGCTTCGCCGATGTCGCGCAGGCGCTGCTTCGGATCGCGTTCGAGGCAGCGCTGAATCAAGGTCACGAGCGCGGGAGGTGTGTTCGCCGGCAGCGCGGTCCAGTCGGGCTCACGCATCAACACGGCGGCCAGCGTGGTCGAGATATCCTCGCCTTCGAACGCGCGGCGGCCGGTCAGCATTTCGTAGAGCACCACGCCGAAGGCCCAGATGTCGGCGCGCCGGTCGACCGCCTTGCCCTTGGCCTGCTCGGGCGACATGTAGGCGGCCGTACCGATGATCATGCCCATCTGCGTGGCGCGGGCCGTGAGCGTGGGGGAGTTGGACGCGTTCCCCGCCGCGCTGGCCCCGGCCGGGTCCATCGCCTTGGCCAATCCGAAGTCGAGCACCTTGACCGTGCCGTCGGGGCGCACCTTGACGTTGGCGGGTTTCAGGTCGCGATGGACGATGCCCTGTTCGTGGGCGGCTTCGAGCGCATCGGCGATCTGCCGCGCGATGGGCAGCATGTCGGACAGCGGTATCGCACCGCGCGCGATGATCGCCGACAGGTCTTCGCCCTCGACCAGTTCCATGATGAGCGCCCGTACGACGACCTCAGAGGTCGTTTCCTCTATCCCATAAATCGCGGCGATGTTGGGGTGGTTCAGGGCGGCGAGGCTTTTGGCTTCGCGCTCGAAGCGGGCCAGACGCTCGGGGTCCTGGGCGAACAGGTCGGGCAGGATCTTGATCGCCACGTCGCGATCGAGTCGGGCGTCGCGCGCGCGATAGACTTCGCCCATGCCGCCGGCCCCAAGGGGCGCCAGAATTTCGTAAGGACCAAGTTTTGTGCCGGGGGCCAGGCTCATCGGGTGGCTGATTATAGCGGCTTGACCTCGTTCATTGCCCGACCTATGGCGATCACCCGGCGGTGTTATCCTTCCGCCTCATGCCCACGCGACGCGACGTACTCAAGGCTTCACTGGCATTCCCGCTGTCGACCGTGCGCCGCTCGTCGTGGCTGGGGGGGCAGGGGGCGCAGGGCCCGCGCGTGGTGGTGGTGGGTGCCGGCGCCTTCGGCGGGTGGACGGCCCTTGAGCTGCAGCGGCTCGGCGCCAGGGTGACACTGGTGGACGCGTGGGGCCCGGGCCATACACGCGCCAGCTCCGGCGGCGAGACGCGAGTCATTCGCACCACGTACGGCACACGCGTCATCTATACCCGGATGGCCGCCAGAGCCCTGACACTCTGGCGCGAGTATGAAGCGCGCTGGCAGCGACAGTTCCTGACAAAGACAGGTGCCCTCTGGATGTTCGGTGCCGATGACAGCTTCGGCCGTGCGTCCGCGTCGGTGCTCAGGGCCGAGGGGCTCGCGGTGGAGGAACTCACGCCTGCTGACGCCGCGCGACGTTATCCGCAGATCAGCTTTGACGGCGTCCGCTCCGTGCTGTTCGAGGCAGATGCCGGCTCGTTGTTGGCGCGTCGATCGTGTGAACACGTCGTGGCGCAGTTTGTGGCTGCCGGTGGCGACTACCGGCTCGCGTCGGTGGTCTCACCGGCGACGGTCGACCGACCGCTGCAGTCCGTGCCTCTCGATGGCGGTGGTCGTCTTGACGCCGACGCGTTTGTCTTCGCGTGCGGCCCCTGGCTCGGCCATCTGTTCCCTGATGTCATTGGCGCCCGTGTGACGCCGACACGACAGGAAGTGCACTATTTCGGGACGCCGGCCGGCGACGATCGATTCCTTGAGTCGCGTTTTCCGGTCTGGGTCGACTACGGCGATGCCCTGATCTACGGCATCCCCGGGAACGTGAATCGTGGATTCAAAGTCGCCAACGACGCGGCCGGACCGGTGTTTGATCCGACGCTGGGGTCGCGCGAGCCGTCGCCGGTGAGTGTGGCGTCGGCCCGGGCCTTTGTCGCGAGACGTTTCCCCCTGCTGAAGGATGCGCCGTACCTCGGGTCCGAGGTCTGCCAGTATGAGGCCTCACCAGACTCGCACTTCATCGTGGACACCCACCCGCGCGCGGCCAACACCTGGATTGTTGGCGGCGGCTCCGGCCACGGATTCAAGATGGGGCCGGCCATGGGAGAGCTGGTGGCCGCGCAGGTCCTTGGCCAGCGCGCCAAGGAGCCGACCTTCAGCCTCTCGCGTTTCAAGGAGAACCGGTCATGAGACAGACGGCACGTCGGATGCCTACGGGGCGTGTCTTCGCCATCGCCTGCGTCCTGTTCCTGGGCGCAGCGCCGTTGTGGTCGGCGTCGCAGGAGATCTCCGGAGACAGCGCGACACTGCGCGCATTGGAGGCTGAGTTCACGTCATCCCCATCATCGGGCGCTGCCGCGCGGCGCGGACCGATGGGCGATGGACTCACGGCCTCGCTGGAGGCTGCGCGTGAACAGTCAGCCTGGGCCGCGGGGTTTCTGAAGAAGCTGGGCGGAATCAATGCCGCGCGTTTGAGCCATGACGACTGGATCCTGCACGCGCTGATGACGTACGAAGCGGGCATCGCCGCCGAGGCCGATCGGTTTTTCTGGCAGGGGTTTGAGGTCACGCCGTACTCGTCGCCCCTGCGAACGATCGCTCCGCGGTTTGGGGCATTGCCGATCTCCACCGATGCCGAGCGCCTGGCGTATCTGGACGCCCTCCATCAGATTCCTGCCGCCATGGCCGCGTACGAGGCACGACTGCGCAGTCAGGCGGCACGTGGCATCATCGTGCCCGCGCCCGAACTTGATCTGGTCGTCCCATTTGTCCGGACACTGGTGGCCGACCCGGCATCGAGTGCGTTCGCGCTGGCGCCAGCCCGCCTTGCGTCACTACCCGCAGCCGTGCGTGAACCGTTCGAGTCGCGCGTGAGGACGACGCTGTCAGAGACGGTCGTGCCGTCGGTGGAGCGTCTCGCGGCGTTTCTGAACGGGCCGTATCGCGCGATGGCGCCCTCAACTGTTGGCTTGTCACAATACCCGGGCGGGCGCGATTACTACGCGCATCTCATCCGGCGCCACACGGGGATCGACGCCGCGCCAGAAGAAATTCACCGCATCGGCCTTGCCGAGGTCGCTCGCCTGAATGCCGAGCTGGACACGGTGCGGCGCGATGCCGGGTTCGTGGGATCGCTCGACGAGTTTCGCAAATACCTGAAGACTGATCGTCGGCTGTTTCCCGCGACCAGTGCGGAAATTGGCGAGACGATGATGGCGGCGATTCGCCGGATCGAACCCAAGGTCTCCGAGTTTTTTGTGACCCAACCTGCAGCGCCGTATGGGGTCCTTCGCCTTGACGCGTCGCTGGAGGCGTCGATGACGTACGGCTTCTATCAGTTGCCGTCGTCGGGCGAGCCGCGCGGCCTGTATCGCTTTAACGGTTCGAATCACGAGGAGCGATCGCTGTTGATGGCTGCGGCGACGATCTACCATGAACTCGTACCCGGCCATCATTTTCAGATGGGCCTGCGCGCCCAGAACACGGCGCTTCGGGGGCTTCGGCGGACCGCCATGTACTCGACATTCACGGAAGGCTGGGCCGAATATGCCTCTGACCTTGCGGGCGAGATGGGGATGTATGCGGACCCTCTCGCACGGGCCGGGCGCCTCGCCATGGATCTGTTTCTCTCGACGCGTCTCGTCGTGGATACCGGGATGAACGCGCTGGGCTGGTCGCGTGATCGCGCGATGGCGTTCATGCGCGAGCACACGCTGGAGTCGGAGCTCCAGATCTCCACTGAAACCTTGCGGTATTCAACCGACTTGCCGGGGCAGGCGCTGGCGTACAAGCTGGGCGCCCTCAAGATCCATGAATTGCGCCGCGTCGCGAACCAGAGGCTGGCAGACCGGTTCGACCTGCGCCGTTTCCACGAATATCTGCTCGCGTCCGGCTCGTTGCCGCTGAGCATCCTCGACGAACATCTCAAGTGCCTGGGCGGCGAGCGCCATCCGCTTGTGAAGTAGAGAAAGAGCGCTACGTGTCACCAAGGCGTTCGGTCGATCCCACGAGGCGCGTAATCGTCTCGACATAGCGCTGCGTTTCCTTGAACGGTGGGATGCCCTTGTACCGTGCCACATTGCCGGGACCGGCGTTGTAGCTGGCCAGCGCCAACGGCAGGTTGCCGTCATGATCTCGAAGCAGCCTGCTCAGATACCGGGAGCCCGCCATGATGTTCTGCCGCGGATCAAACGCGTCGGCCACGCCGAGTTCCTCAGCCAGGGCCGGCATCAGTTGCATCAGCCCCTGCGCGCCCGCACGTGAGACCGCGAGGGAATCGAACGCAGACTCCGTGCGAATCACGGCGCGGATGAGCGCGGTCGACAGTCCGTACCGGCGCGAGGCTTCTTCGATCAGTCGATCAAATTCGTGTTCCCCTGCCAGCCGAAACCGCGACGTCTTGGTGACCAGCCCGACGGGGGTTTTCTCGACCTGAATCAATTTGATCGGTGCTGAAGGAGGCACGGGAGGCGCGCCGGCATGCGGGGCGAAGAACGCCGCGCCGGCCAATAACACCGAGTGCACCTGCCGGCGGCGATGTTGTCGCTGCCGACGTGTGTGCGCATGGCGCGCATGGTGCGTCGGCGGGTGATGCGGTGTGGGTCGATCGCGACGCCTCATTGTGTTTGTCCCGTCCGTTGCGACAACACAACACTACCGCCGACGCACTGACACGATCTGCTGTCCTTCCACCTCACACGAGGCATGCACGGCCCCGGCCCTTGAGAAGCCGGTCACGAGAATGTGACCAGAGTCGACGTCAGTAGAGCTCACACCGATGGCCACGACTCTCGCGTCGCGTAGGGTATCGGCCGCGCGAGTCAGGCAGGTGCGGATGATAGGAAACCCGATCTGCGTCCGGGGATCCGCTCCTCGTGCAGGTCGGCGGTCCGCGTAGGTGAATGTGACGCGGTCACCCTCACACTGGTACGAGAGGTTCCGCGAGCCCTCGGACTCGTCAACGGCGGTCCCGGAGATGCCACGGGTGTTGCCTGCGACCTGGGGCGGTTGCTCGAAGTTGAGCAGCACCCGCCCGGGCGCGACATCACTGACGGCATCCACCACATTCGAGTGGCAGACCAGGACGGACTCAGCCAACGCACTGTCTCCACTCGCCAGCCCGCCGGCTTCGCGTTCCACGGTCGCCATGAACTCCGGAGATTCCACCATCTCTGTCAGGACGGCGGCGTACGCGCGCCTATCCAGCTGCGGCAGAAAAATGGACATCCCCGTGGGGTCGGGTGATCGACCGTGCAGTCCCTGATAGAACTGTTCCAGGACGTCGGCGGACCGCATACGGGCGGTGGTGTTGCGAAAGTCCTGACTGTTGACCACCGTGTTGACGGCGCGCTGCAGGTTACCGTTTTCGATTTGCTGCGCCGCCAGGGCGACGGCGGCACGGTCACCATCACGTCCCAAGGCAGTCCGGTACAATTGCTCTGCGACATATCGGGCTTCCGCGGTGGCGGTCACGGCCTGCTGCGCTTGACGAGATCGACCCAAAATCTGCTCGGCTTGGACCGACGAAGACAGTCCCGCGGCGAGAACCAGCGCTGCGACAGACCAAGACAGGAGACCACGGTAAATGCTCATGGCCTCACCGTAACAAGGTGCGGCTCGCGTCGCAGTGCCGAACTGCACAACGGCTGTCACGCGACCGATACCGATCACCCTCCTTGCTGGGGGCCGGGGCGCTCGTATAATCAGCCCATGGACGAGCACGCGCTGGCATCGCTTCCGGGCGGGGACCTGGTGCTCCGGGGACTGCACGACCTGCGCGCCGGGATCGAGTCGATCGAGGCCCTGCTCGTCCAGGTCGGAGCGACCAATCTTCGACTGCGCGGCCTCGATGTGCCGGTGTCGCAGGGCACGGACGCGCCCGAACACCGCCTGTACGCCCGTCTCCGGCAGCAGCACGGCAGTGCCGCGCACAGTCGTCACAACGCGCTGGTACGCCGCCTTGTGAGTTTTGAACGGGCGCTGCCATGCGTGCCCCGGTAGACGCCGCGCGACTGCGCGCGTTCATGCGTGCGGTGGCGCTGGCCGCGCGCGGCCCGCTCCAGGTGTATCTCGTCGGTGGCGCCACGGCGGTCGCCGAGGGGTGGCGGGACGCCACGATCGATATCGACGTGGCGTTCGGGCCGGACCACGACGCCGTGCTCAGAGCGATCCCGGCAATCAAGGAGGCGTTGGACGTGAACGTGGAACTGGCGTCGCCGGCGGACTTCATTCCCGTCAAGCCCGGCTGGCAGGATCGCAGTCCCTTCGTCGCGCAAGAGGGGGCGGTCACCTTTCGGCATTTCGATCTGTACGCGCAGGCGTTGGCCAAAATCGAGCGGGGCCACGAAATCGATCGCACCGATGTGACACAACTTCTCGCTCGCGGGCTGGTCGAGCGTGGCCGGCTGCTTGAGTATTTCGCTTCGATTGAGCCGGATCTCTATCGGTTCCCAGCCATCGATCCGGCGACATTTCGGCGCGCGGTGGAGACTGCGGTCGAAGACGGCGACCGCTGAACAGGGCGGAGATCATTGTTGTCGGGCAATTGTGTGTCCACCGCATTTGACGTCAACGTGATCCCTCAGGGAACGCCGGACAGCGCCGAGGGCATTGCGCTTGGCCGCCTGTCGCTCGCCAGGCAGTTCCACGGAGATCTCGAGGAGACGAGCAAAGGCGAAATGCTGGCGTCTGGTCAGGAATCTGACGGTCGCGGTGGTGCCAGATTCGGGGATCGGTCAATTCGCCGGACTTATCGGCACCATGACCATCACCATCATCGACAAGAAACACCTCTACGAGTTCTCATATTCGCTGCCGGCGCGATAGACGTCGCCCCCCGCGGCACACGCACGAGAACCGAGACGCAGGGCGAGCTCATGAATCATGCTGCTGTTCAAGCCGACCGTTCGGGGCCGGTCGTCTCGGATTGGCGCTGGTTGACGATGAGGTCGCCGCGAATGTCGGCGGGGGACTAAAATACGGGGTGCATGTCACTGAACAGCTTTAAGACCCGCCAGACCCTGACCGTTGGGACCGAGACGCTGGATTATTACAGCCTGCCGGCCTTGGAGGCCGCCGGGTTCCCCGGTGTGGCCCGCCTGCCGTTTTCCCTCAAGATCCTGCTCGAGAATCTGCTGCGGCGCGAGGACAACGCGTTTGTGAAGGCGGAGGACATCCGCGCGCTGGCGTCGTGGGATCTCAAGAAGGGCGGCGAAACCGAACTGTCGTTCATGCCCGCCCGTGTGCTGCTGCAGGACTTCACTGGTGTGCCCTGTGTGGTCGATCTCGCGGCCATGCGCGACGGCATCGTCGGCCTGGGCGGTCGCCCCGAGCAGGTCAACCCCCTGCAACCGGTGGAACTGGTCATTGACCATTCCGTGCAGGTCGATCACTTCGGCCGCCCCGATGCGATGCAGCTCAACGCGGAGCTGGAATACTCCCGCAATCGCGAGCGGTACGTGTTTCTCCGCTGGGGCCAGGATGCCTTCGACAATTTCCGCGTGGTGCCGCCCGAGACGGGCATCGTGCACCAGGTCAACATCGAATACCTCGCACGTGTGGTGTGTCGCGATGTGAGCGGCGGCCGGCCGCTGGCATATCCAGACACTGTGTTTGGCACCGACTCCCACACGACGATGGTGAATGGACTGGGCGTGGTGGGATGGGGCGTCGGCGGCATCGAAGCCGAGGCGGCCATGCTTGGCCAGCCCAGCTCGATGTTGATTCCCCCGGTCATCGGATGCCGACTGTCTGGTCAACTGCGTGAAGGGGTGACGGCCACCGACCTCGTGCTGACAATCACCGAGGCCCTTCGCAAGAAGAAAGTCGTCGGCACCTTCGTCGAGTTCTTCGGCCCCGGGCTGAAGCACCTGACGATCGCGGATCGGGTGACCCTCGGCAACATGTGCCCGGAATACGGATCCACGGTGGCGATCTTCCCGATCGACGACATGACGCTGGACTATCTGCGCTTCACCGCGCGTGACGCCCATCAGGTCGAACTGGTCGAAGCGTACGCCAAGGCGCAGGGCCTCTTCCGCACCGACACCACCCCGGACGCGGACTACACCGACACGCTGGACGTCGATCTCGACGGCGTGGTGCCGAGTCTCGCCGGCCCTCGTCGTCCTCAGGACCGGGTGTCGCTGGATGCCGCCAAGACGTCGTTTGCTGCGGCGCTCGGCGAACTCAAAATGGGTGTGCATGCGACCCCGTCGACGGGCGCAGGGGCTGCCGCGGCCGTCGCGACGGCGACGCAACTGGAACACGGGTCCGTCGTCATTGCGGCGATTACGAGCTGCACAAACACGTCGAACCCCAGTGTGATGATTGCGGCCGGTCTGGTTGCCAAGAAGGCGCACGAACGTGGTCTGCAGCGTCAGCCGTGGGTCAAGACAAGTCTGGCGCCCGGGTCGAAGGTGGTCACCGAGTACCTCAACCGTGCGGGTCTGAGCGCGCATCTCGACGCGCTGGGCTTCAACCTGGTGGGGTACGGTTGCACGACGTGCATCGGCAACTCTGGTCCGCTCCCAGAGGATGTCTCCGCAGAAATCCGTGATCGCGGCCTCGTGGTGGCGTCGGTACTCTCGGGCAACCGCAACTTCGAGGGCCGCATCCAGCAGGATGTGCGCGCCAACTACCTCGCGTCGCCACCACTGGTCGTCGCCTACGCGATCGCCGGCACGATGAACATCGACCTGACGACCGAGCCTCTCGGGGTCGACCAGCACGGCGGACCCGTGTATCTGCGCGACATCTGGCCGACGCAGCAGGAGATTCAGCAGACGATGCTGGGCGCGTTGTCAGCGGAGATGTTCCGTGAGCAGTATGCCAAGGTGTTTGAGGGTGACGTGCGCTGGCAAACCCTGCCAGTCCCCACCGGCGATCGCTTTGCCTGGGAACCCGACTCCACCTACATCCGTCGTCCGCCATTTCTCGAGAACTTGACGGCAGAACCTGGGGCGCCGACCGAGATCGCGGGCGCACGCGCGCTCGCGCTGCTCGGCGATTCGATCACGACCGACCACATCTCGCCGGCCGGGTCGATCAAGAAGGACAGTCCGGCGGGGGCGTACCTGATGGCGCAGGGCGTGGACCCGAAAGACTTCAACTCCTACGGCGCGCGTCGCGGCAACCATGAAGTGATGATGCGCGGCACGTTTGCGAATGTGCGCCTGAAGAATCAGCTCGCGCCAGGCACCGAAGGCGGATGGACAACGTTCCTGACGTCACCGGAACCGGCGGTCATGTCGATCTTTGATGCGTCCGAACGGTACCGTGCCGCCGGCGTGCCCTTGATCGTGCTTGCGGGCAAGGAATATGGGTCGGGGTCGTCGCGCGACTGGGCGGCCAAGGGCACGATGTTGCTTGGCGTGAAGGCGGTCGTCGCCGAGAGCTACGAGCGTATTCACCGCAGCAATCTGGTGAACATGGGCGTGCTTCCGCTCGAGTTCCGCAACGGTGAAACTCCCACGACGCTTGGGTTGACCGGGCACGAGACGTTCGATTTGATCGGCTCCGGCGCCGCGCTCTCCTCACGCGGCACCGTCACCGTGCGTGCAACGGCGCCCGATGGCACCGACACGGAGTTTGTGGCGCTGGTGCGGATTGATACGCCGGAGGAACTGGTCGCCTTCCGGCACGGGGGCATCCTGCCGTACGTGCTGCGACGACTGGCGCTACGCAAGTAGCAAGTGACTACCGCTGCCGCCATTATAGCCCGTGCGAAGGAGTGCGGGTTTGATCTGTGCGGCATAGCGCGGGCCGACCGGCATCCCAAGCTCGCGAAACTCGCGGAGTGGGTCGCGCAGGGGCGAGCCGGTGAGATGACGTACCTCGCCGAGTCGCTCGACGAACGGAGCGACGTCAGGCGCACGCTCTTCTCGGCGCGGTCAGTCATCTCCGTCGCGGTCGTCTACAACACCGAGTCCGCGATGGAGGCGCAGTCACCCTCACCTGACGAGGTCGTCGTCGCGCGGTATGCCCGTGGTGATGACTATCACGCCGTATTGCGCACGCGGCTTCGCGAGTTATTGCGATGGTTGGCGGATGTCTCAGGCCCGGGTCTTGAGGCGGTCACGTGTGTGGACGATGGCCCCGTGCAGGAGCGTGTCTATGCGGAGGCTGCGGGACTCGGGTGGATTGGGAAAAACACCTGCGTGATCAATCCGACGCTCGGGTCGTGGCTGTTTCTCGGCGAAATCATCACCAACCTGGACTTGGAGCCGGACCTTCCAGGTGTCGATCAATGCGGCACGTGTACACGCTGTCTTGACGCCTGCCCGACGGGCGCGATTGTGGCGCCCTACGAACTGGACGCCACTCGGTGTGTCTCCTACCTGACCATCGAGGTGCGTGGCGCCGTTGATGAGGACTGGCGGGACGGGTTGTCGTCGCGCATCTTTGGGTGCGACATCTGTCAGGACGTCTGTCCCTGGAATCGCAAGGCTGCCATCAGCGACGATCCGGCGTGGCAGCCGCGGGAGGACCTGCCGCGACTGCGGCTCATTGATGCGTGCCGGCTGACTGACGATGGGTGGATTGCCCGGTTGAAGGGCAGTGCCATGAAACGCGCAGGCATTCATCGGCTGCGGCGTTCGATGGCGTACGCGACCAGCGCCCTGCCGGCCACCGAGCGCATCGAGGCATTGGACGCGATGCAGCAGCACCCGTCGGCCGAGGTGCCCGTGGTCAGCGATGCGATCCGGTGGGCGCGGTCGCGTTAGAATTCCTGTATGACTCTCGCACCCGCGCTGCTTATCTCGATGCCGCAACTGACCGACCCGAACTTCGCGCGGACCGTGGTGCTGTTGTGTGAGCACGGCCCCGAGGGGGCGCTGGGGCTGGTGGTGAATCGGACGGCCGAAGTCGGCGCGGCCGAGGCCGTCGAGTTTGAGCCACCCCTGGAAACACCGAACCAGATTCCGCTGTACCTGGGAGGTCCGGTCGAGCCCGAGCGCGGCTGGATCCTGACGACCCAGAAGCCCGACGTCGAACACAAGGATCTGGGCGGTGGACTCTATCTCGCCGCGTCTCCGGAATTGCTGCGGGAAACGCTCGAGTCCTCGTCGCTGCCGCGCAGGACGATGGTGCTGGCCGGATATGCGGGATGGTCAGCGGGGCAGCTCGACGCGGAGTTATCGGAGTCGGCCTGGCTCATCGCGCCACTCGAACTGGATTTGATCTTCGAGATTCCTCCGGCGGCGTCCTGGGAGATGGCCATTCGCCGCATGGGCGCGGACCCCGCGCTGCTCCAGATGGGGCACGGGGTCCACTGACTGGGTTCAAGGTTCAGGGTTACTTCGTGATGATGCCTGAGAGGAACTGAAGGGCGCGGGGGTCGCGCGATTGACCGAGACCCTGCATGGCTTCGCGGCGGATGGCGGTGTGAAACGGCGATGGTGAGGTGACCGACGCCATGTCGATCAGGGTGGCGACGGCGCTGGCGTCGCGGTGCAAGGCAATGCCGCGGACGGCGGCGGAAGAAATGCTCGACCGCACATCCACGTCCATCTTTTCATTGAGCGCGAGCTGCTTCAGGAATGCCACTGAGTCCGCGCCGTTGACTCCCGTCAGCCACCTGACTTCGCGGCCCCCAGCGTCCACGGGACAGTCGTTCGACAACAGGCGCATGCGCTCGATGCGTTTGTCGACGAGTCGCACAAAGACCGTCAGCGACGTGCCGGCTTCAAGCTGCACCGGTCCACTGGGAGCGGGGAAGTCGGGCGCCTTTCGCGTGGCGTTCGACACAGTCGGGTCCGACGGTTCCATCGTGCAGCCCCGCACGGCATTGACCATGCCGTCGTTGTAGTACGTGCAACACAGCCCCCGTTCGCCGTCGATCATCGGGACCTGCCACGCCACCCACTGGGGCGTCGTGGTGGCCTGGGCCGTGAGCGCGGCCACGTCGCGTGAGAGCGACGTGACCGCACGGGATTCCACCCGGCCGTTTTGTATCTGCGGCGTCTGGGCGATCGCACCCACCACCGCAACGAGAATCACAAGGACCTGGCTTGATTTCGCCATGCGTGAACCCCTGGACTACTTCAGAATCTCCGCCATGTAATCCATGGCGACCTTGTTGCGGGTCATGCCCGACAGACGCTGGACGATTTCGCGCTTCATCGAGAGGTCGCTTTCCTTGCGAGCGAGGGCGACCAGCGCCTCACCGTTCTGCTGACCGGAGAGGGCCGAAATGATGGCCTTTTTGTTGTCGGCGTCGGTCTCGCGGCCATACAGCTCCGACAAGATGGCGCCGGACTTGTCGGCGCGCATGTTGCCGAGGCTGCGGATGGCGCGGCGTCGTACGTCGGCATCCTTCTCCGAGCGGACCACATCCATCAGTCGCTCCGAGGAACCGAGCGACCCGAGGCGCGACAGGATGCTCATGCGCAGTTCCTTGTCCGCTTCCTTCTGATAGATGGCCCACAGGGCATCTGCGGCGCCGGGATCGTTCATGCGGTTGAGCGCCGTCGTGCGCAGCGCCATGTCGGCGCTGCCGGAGACCACCGTCGCGAGGTGATTCATCTCGCCCATCGTGCCCCACGCGCTGATCACCGCACGTTTGATCTCGGGATCCGAGGTTGCGTCATAAATCTCCTTGAGCTCGGCGCTGGTGACTCGCGCCCGGCCGCGGGTCGAGAGGTACTGAATCGCCGACCGCTGCAGATCAGGATTGCCTCCGCCCTTCGCCAGGCTCATGAGGATCTCCCTGGCGCGCGGCTGACTGCTCTGCGCGAGCACAAACAACGCGCGGGTCTTGAGCTGCAGCGAGTTCGCGCCGCCATTGAGCACACCTTCCAGCAGCGGTAGCGCCTGCTCCGGATCGGTGTGCACCAGCGCGTTGATGGCGAGCAACTTGATCTCCTCGTCATCGGAGGCTTCCGGCCGCGGCGGCTGGCCATTGGAGGCACGGATGGTCGTCTCCAGCGCGCTGGCATCCTTCAGGTACCGGCTCTGCGAATGGTTCTTGCGCAGATCCGCCAGCGTGGTCGAGGCTTCGTTCCCTCGGCCGATCCGGTAGAGCGCGTAGGCCTTGTGATACAACGCGCCGTCGGCGCGTGACCCCTTGGCCGTCACCACCTGGTCAAAGCGGGCGATGGCCTTTTCGTAGTCGCGGCGCGACATCATTTGCAGGCCCGCTTCGTAGGCGCCGTTGGCACCGCTCGACGTGCCAAAGACGTTCTGGAATTCGCTGAACGCCACGCGGTTGGCTTCCAGCGCGTACCGGCTGTCCTCGAGGACCTGGCGACTCATTGCGCGCGCCTGCTCGGCGTGAATCACCTGGATGTCCGCAGGAAAACCTGGCGGCGGCACAGGGGGCACGGGAAACGTCTGCGCCATCGCAGAGGCCGGAATCACGAGTACGGCGGCAGTCAGCATCAGTGTGATCATGGTCGGCGTTTTTTTCATAGGTCTCCCTCACTCACGGTCGCAATGGCCTGTTGCCGTTTGCGGACTTCGTCGGTCACGACACGCACCTTGAAGAGCAGGTCGTCGTCGGTGATGCGGGTCCGCAGGGCGTCCAGGTCGTTCGGTTTCAGTTCTCGTGGCCCGCGAGCAAGCTCGACGAGCACGCGTTCAAGGTCTTCGAGCATCGAGGCCAGTTCGGTGTAGCCCGTGTGCGTGGCGGTCTGTCGATACAACCGGCTTGAGAGGAGCAGGTCATCGGCCGCTGCGGGTTCAAATCCCGGCTGGTCCGTGTTCATCAACTCCACGAGCAACAACTCACTGCGCTCGAGGTGTTCATCCATGGCGACCAGCAGCGCACGTTCGGGCTGCGTGGAGGCACTGGTGTCGTGTGTGCCCGGCGTGGGGACATCCGCACCCGGCATCATCTGTGTGCCGATGACCACCGCGATGACTACCGCCGCCAGCGACGCCGCCGGCATCCAAAATCGTGGCGCCCACCATCGCGTGACCGGCTGCATGTGGCCAATCTCGTGCTGGACCTTGGCCCACATGACACGCTCGAAGTCCGCAGGTGGCTCAGGAATCCCTGCG
>Ga0163152_10002615_pt1 | contig 25124 bp, 20 predicted proteins | sample OliLakLV19MP8IB2_FD_148635 | JGI IMG/M metagenome (GOLD analysis project Ga0163152, IMG submission 148635) | Freshwater microbial mat bacterial communities from Lake Vanda, McMurdo Dry Valleys, Antarctica - Oligotrophic Lake LV.19.MP8.IB-2 | ecosystem: Environmental > Aquatic > Freshwater >...
CGCGATTCGATACCGTCTGAAGTGTATCGGCTTCGGCAGAGGCGCTCGGACAACCAACGCCATTGCTCAAACAAATCGCTTGGCCAGAGACCGTGGCCGTGGCGAATGTAGCGCTGTTGGCTTGGAGCGTAGAAGCCGTCGCATTGTTGGCGGTAAGGGTACCCGTGACGGTCGTTGAAGCCGCGAGGAGATTGGTGGTCGTAACGGAGACAGCGCTCAAGGAAGTGATGGTGCCATTGGTCGAAACCAGCGTATTAATCGTGCCATTGGTTGCCGTGAGAAGCGTGACAAACAAGGAAGAACCGGTGGCATTCGTGAAGGTGGTGTTCTGAAGATTGCTCGCACCATTCGCTGTGAAGACACCGTTCACGGTAGCACTCGTATTGAAGACAAAGTTTCCAGTCGATGTCCCGCCCGCAAACTGGATGGCATTCGTCGTGGTATTGCCGGCATTTGTGACGGTCTGAAGATTAGACGTGGTGCCCGTCGGACAGTTGGTGCCACTCGCAAGACACACCGCAATTCCATTCACAAACATGGCTGTCGAAGAAACCGTGTTCGCTTGAATCGTAGAAGCGTAGAGAGATGAGCCTGTGGCGTTCTCAAAGTTGAAGGTGGCGATCGTGCCACTCGTGGAAGTGAGGGTCGTAATCGAGCCATTCACACTGGTGAGTGTGTTGATGTTCGCAATGTTGGAATTGAGGCTGTTGCCGGTAGCACTTGTGAAACCAAAGGTGGTGGCAAAGAGATTGGTGCTGGTCGTGTTGGTACCCGTGGCATTCACCCAAGTGATATTCGTGAGATTGAGTGGTGAACCAAGCACGAGGTTGGTGATGGTAGCCGTGGTGGCGGTCAGATTCGTAACCGTGGAGCTGGTGAAGGTGGCCGATGGTGAGAAAAGATTGGTGATGGTACCACTCGTCGATGTGAAGTTGTTGATGGTGCCTGTTCCTGCAAGGAAATTGGTAACAAACAAATTGGTACCGGTAGCGTTGGCAAACAAGAAGTTGCTGATGGTGCCTGAAGAGGCGCTGAAGGTGGTAACGCCCAGGGTATTGATGAAGGCATTTGTGGCGGAAAGATTCGTGGTTGTGACATTTGTGCTCGTCACATTCCCAAGACTCGCATTCCAACGATTAGTGGCTGTGCCGAGGGTGAAGGCGAGGTCGGCCGCAGGCACGAGGTTGCTGTTCACGAAGTTCGTAACAGCAAAGTTGGTCGTGGTGCCATTGGTAATGGTGGTGTTTTGAAGAGAGGTCGTACCGGTCGCCGTGAGGTTAGAAGTGGTCAGTCCCCCAAACAACGACAGCGTCGTGGTCGTAAAGCTTCCGCGATTCGATACCGTCTGAAGTGTATCGGCTTCGGCAGAGGCGCTCGGACAACCAACGCCATTGCTCAAACAAATCGCTTGGCCAGAGACCGTGGCCGTGGCGAATGTAGCGCTGTTGGCTTGGAGGGTTGAACCTGATGCATTCAAAAATGTTGTCGTTCCCTGCAAATCCGTCGTACCCGTAACCATTAAATTTGCGCTAACCAAACCGCCATAAAGCGTAACCGTGGCCGTCGCAACCGCTCCTCTATTTGTAACCGTAAGCAAGCTGTCCGTCCCGGAAGCTGTGAAACAATTTGTCCCATCTTCAAGACAGACGGCTCGTCCACCGACAAACAAGTTGGTCGTTGTAACAGTCGTTGCATTCAAAGTCCCTCCTGTTGCATTGCTAAATACCAACGATTGAACAGTCCCATTGGTTGAGTTGAGACTGATAATTGTGGACGTATTCGCAAAAAAGAACGTACTTGTGGTGTTGGTACCCGTCGCATTCACCCATACAAGATTCGTGACTCCAATCGAACTAAAATTACCAATAGTCGCTGACAAAACATCCGTGTAAAAATTACTACTTGTAACGTTCACGCTTGTAACGTTCCCAAAATTGGCATTCCATCGATTTGCAGACGAGCCCAGCGCATATGCAAGATCAACCGATGGAACAAGGTCTGTATTAAAACGACCATTTACTGTTACTAAATCAGACGACGAGTCACCAATTGTTGTGTTCCCAGCAATCGATAAGTTCCCTCCAATCGTATTATTGGCCGTTGAAGAGCTCATGTTGAAGTAACCTCCAAGGAATCCGCCAGTCAAAATATCAAAATTCAAGTTAGAGTCGAGCGCCAGCAACGTATTAGCAGCAGCCGTTGAGGAAGCCGAGAAGGTATCGACAGCATCCGAGTTCAACGCGTACTGAAAAGCGCCTAACAATACACGCGGCGTTGCTTCTGCATCACTTTCGATACGGACTCCAAGATACAAGGGCTGATTCCAATCGATATAAGACGGAAAACTGACACAAGACCCAAGCTGCACAGCAAAATATCCATCAGCATCAGGCAAAACTTTGGCACAAGCACCTCCATTACGGACCTCTTTCCACAAAACAGGTCCTACGGCTGAAGCTGGGTCAGTATAAGTGCCACCTGAAATGTCGTTATAAAGAGTGAATTGAATCGTCGTTGATGCCGTAATAGGAGATAACGTGCTATTTCTCAAACGTGATTGATAATTAATCACCTGAGGAATAGCCGCATGTGCTTCGGGAGCGACAAATACCCCCAAACTCAGCGTCACCGCCAGTATCGAGAAAGCGACTATTAATCCGCGTCCCTGATCTTGGGCGCCGAGAAATCGCTTAATGAAAGCAAATATCCCGCATGTGTATGCGAGTAAGGTTTCAATAAAGGTACGTTGCAAATGCACGTTAGAATCGACAGATGGCATAAAGCCTCAGTCGTAAGACAAAACTTCTTTACGCGTTCTCGCAGAAGAGCAGACCATTTTTCCTATAGCTTTCAATTCCCCAATCGAGAGCAGGAAACCCTCCTGTGTATATGCGTAAACAGTCGGCTTAGTGATAAATTCTAAAATAGAATCCCGTCAACTAAACCTTGTATGAAGTATAGAAACAAAAAAGCCTACTCAATATATTTGGTATGAATAGGCTTTTTTAAGAAATATCCGTAACTGCTAACACTGTGGATAAACTGTGTAGTTAAATTTTCTTTAGTGGAATGTGCTGATCGATAATCGCTTCCTTCTTTTTCGATAAATCTATGTCATCTGACTTATATTGGCTAAACCCTGGTCGTTGCGCGGTGAGGATATAGGTATTCTTTCCGGCAAAGAATCCATACTGACCTTTAGGATTTGTAATTTGCGTTTCCAGAAGCTTATTAAACTTACTATCAAAAATACGTACAATCGTGGATCCAAGAGGCTTTCTGGTACCCAAATCATATACAATACCCCATTCTTTTGGTTTTTTGGGTTGTGCTAGTCGCAAAAACAGTAAAAATGTCAGCACCTGAACAACAATTAAGACAGCAATCCACCAGCTTGGTGCGATGATGAATGCACCAATCGTAATGAAGACGCTAAATAAGCTAAAGAAATACTGAAATCGTCGAAGAAATCGCTTAAAATAGACAATACGCGGCGTATCCTCTTTAACATTCGGATCGAGCGGAATATTTACAGCGACATTAGCCTCCTCCTTCACGACAATCGGTTCCCCATGATAAAGATCAAGATAGTCCGTATCCTCTTTTTCATCCTTAAGATAGACCGTTGGAAACGTAAATCCTGGTTTAACTACCTCAATGCGATACGAACCTAGTTTAACACGGAAGGCAAAGCGACCTTTTGAATCCGTTACTCTTGTTTGCAAAACTCTGCGCGTCTCAGACTGAATTAAACGGACAGTAGCAAGTTCAATCGTTACTTTGGATAATGAATTATAGACAACGCCCCACTTCTCACGACGTTTTTTCCCTAAAAGCAGTGCCGGCTGTGTCAGCAGGAACCAAATATAATTCAACAAGCTAAATAGGGATGCCGCTGTAGCTAAGTTGGCGATTGCAAGAGCAAGCAAGATAGGTACGGTAATACTCGCTGCATTTCTTGCCGTTTCCGACTGCAAAAACTCTAAAATCGGACCGATGAATGGCATTTCAATTTGTGCCGGCATCACGATATCGATCGACGCATAATTACGTGTAACTCGAAATTCTTTCTCTTGAGTCACATAACCATCTTTTTCAACAACAACTCGATAGTCACCATTCCTTACGATAAATCCATAGAAACCCTGATCTGGAGTTTGTAACGGGTTAGCTTGTCCATAACGTAAGCCGTTCCATTCAACCCACGCGCCATTCACGCGTTCATACAAGATAACGGTAGCTCCCGGTAACGCTGTTAAATCCGATGTAATACCACGTCGCTCAAGAACGCGTCCTGAAGCACGCGTCTCAATGATCGTTGATGCACTGACAACTCGTCCATCAGACAAAGTAAATTGAACAGTCGCCGGAATACGCTCAACAGAACGAGAAGGAATAAACGTAGCACCCCACTCCGTTCCTCCCGGAAGTGGCGTTAACGCGTAAACCGATCCTCCTACTCTAATCACCGCACTCACAGGCGCAGAAGGCAATGACGTAACAGGAACACGTACTAAGACAGGAGCTCCTGGCGCTGTACCAACCGCACCTGACGCATCAGGCTCAAGCGGAATAGCTCCACCAGCTGCAAAATAAGAAGGCGTGATGGAAATACCTGGAGTAACCGGAATTTCAGGCGTGCTCGTCGGTGGCAAAACAATCGGTGGAGTCGATGTTGGCGGTAAAACAACAGGCGGCGTTGTTGTAGATCCTCCAACAGGAGGTGTAACCGGAGGAGTTACAGGAGGTGTAACCGGAGGGAGAATTGGTGGTGTACTCGTCGGTGGCAAAACATCCGCAAACGGTGTCGCTTGAGCAAAAGCACCGCTTGAATTATTACCAGCACCATCAAACGCATAGTTGGCGTAAAAATATGTCGTACCATTCACCAATCCCGTGTCTAAAAAACTAGTACCGCTACCTTGATACACAAAGCGACCATCATTAGGTCCTGCTGGATATCCATCGGTACGTGCGCGAATACGAACAAAAGCAAAATCAGGATCACTCGGCAAAGACCAATTTAATTGATTGCGTTGATCCCCTGCTGTTGCTGTAAATCCAAAGACATTTGATGGGGCCGTAACATCACCTGTTGTCGTAAATGTAAAATCCCCGGAAATGCTTTCTAACGAACCGGCCGGCTCTGTAGAACGGGCGCGAAGGTGATAAAGCGTTGCCGGTGACAAACCAAACAAATTTACAACGTGACTAGTAACATCACCCGGAGAGGAGGCAAAAGACCCATATCCACCTGTTAATCCAAATTCAACTAAGCTCGACGCAGGAATATTTGTATTCCAAGTAACAACCGCACTCGTATCCGTGATCGATATAATCTGAACATTGGAAATAATCGGGGCGACAGGTACCCCAATGGTCGTAAAGGTAAGATCTGGGCTATTTGTTGTATTTCCCGCAGGATCAACAGCAGTAATTCTAAAGTGAATAACCGTTCCCGGCGGTAGACTGCTCAGTGGCACCGAGTGACCAATTGTATAGCTCGGATTTGAATAGTTTCCTAAGGAATAAGAAACATCTGTTCCCCACACAATTTGCGTTGTCGCATTTTCACTTGTGTCCCAAGTCACCAAGGCTGTCGATGTCGTGATATTCAAAACCTGAATATTCAAAATCGTTGGCGGCGTTAAATCCGTACTAGAACCACCTCCGCCTCCGCCACCACCGCTACTCGGCGCTGGAACCGTTGCACTGATACCGATAGTCTCATTAACTCCGATAAAAATATCGATACCACCCACATCACCAAATGTCCCTCCGATTGAAATGGTCTTTGTTCCGCTATTTGTAGTCGTCGGGTTGATAATACGATTTACACCACCGACCGTATTTGTTCCGATGCGCAACTGAACGATATCGCTGGCTGAGATCTCTCCACCAGCGGCATCCGTCGGAGCTGTCAGCGTAAGTTGATTACCTGAAACCACAGCGCCCCAAACTCCTGCGGCAGCAGCGGCCGCAATCGTTTCATTTGTTTCAAAACCCGTTACGGCGCCGTGATAGAGATCAATATCCCCAAAACCGACACTCGATAAATCAAAACCAGTCGGATAATCGATCGTAATCGTATCACTTGGAGCGTCGACGCCCGTAGAGGTGATAAATCGAATCTCATGATTAGCTGCTTGCCCTGGAGTTTGTCGAGACATGATGTCCCGACGACCTGTGAGAACCGCTGCCGATACACCTGCAAACGGTCCAAACACAAGAACCGCGGTTGTAAGCGCGGCAAAAAAACGGGAAAGGCGACGTAACATAGAATAATCAATACCTTTGCAGCCAGTTCAGTCGCTCGATACATCGAGACACTGAATCGATCGCCAAGGCTACCTTTTTACAAACAAACCTCTCACAAGCTTCAAAGCGATAAATAGACAGACAAGCCCAGCTAATCCAACCAACGCCAAACGCCATGGCCAGACTTGAAAACGTATGATGGATTCACCAATTTCTCCTGACTTTTGTGTCGATGCTTTGACATCCGCTTCGTAAAAACCCAAACCAAAATTACTCCATTCTTGTTTAAGCCCTCCAAAAAAACCATTCTCTGTATTAGTCGCGTCCTTTTGCCAATCAAAAACAAAACGTCGACTCGAGCCTGGTAAAATACGACCGCCTTCTGGATTACCATCGATTTTAGCTACGGTATTTCCAAACATGTTCTTGATTTCAACCTGAACCTTTGGCTGTACATGCACATTCCCTTGATTCTCCAAGGCTAATCGAAAACGCACTGGTAAAGAGGCATAAACACTCTGATCAACGGACACGTCTTTTAAAACCGCACGTTCGTTCACAACGCCATTAACTGTCGTAAAAACAAGAACACCAATTCTAGGGATAGCGGAAACATTCTGGCCCGCCGCAGTATCAAGACTTGTCTGCGTTAAAAAAATCGCCGCATAATGTCCTCCTGGAGTTGCTTCATTAGGAACGCGCAAAGAAACGGGCACACGCTTTGACTCTCCCGGTCTAAGCGTTATCGTCGAACTATCAAGAAAAAGCCAGTCCGGAAGACCAGTTGTATCGGTAGTCGGTAAAAACTGCGTACGTCCCTCATCCCCTTGAGGAATAAACTTCTGAATCGTGAGAGCAAAACTCAAAGTCTCTGATTCTTCATTTGTAACGACAAAAGAAGAATCAGTAATCGCTCCAGCATCGGCCTGCATTTCAATAATCCCAGGACCAACACTAATCGCTTGTGCTGAACTAGCGCCTAAAAGGAGAAGCGCGGACAAAGAAAGAGCAAGACGCCATCGCATACTAGTAATTAGCCGTTAACGTGTAATACACGTTTTGTGAATATGTTCCTGGGTTTGTTGACGAGGTGATTGAAAGCTTATAAATCATTCCGATTTTGTCTGATACTGGTCCCGTCGATGCTGGCGCTTCCTGCACAACACGTTGTGTTGTCGTTACAGCGATATCAACTCCTGAAGAAAATGCGGAAGCCCCTGTCGTCTCTGCGCCATATTCTTCTGCCCCCAGGGTCACGCTTCCATCGGCTACACCGGCTAAAACTTGAGCCGAGCCATTTTGTAATTCTTGATTAGCGAGAATATAGACACTATATCCAGTCGATACATTTGTCAGAACCGATGTACCAACAATAGATGTATATGCAGTTCCTGCAGAAATAGAGCCAAAGTTAATCGAGTTTGAATTCAATGGATAGACAAAGTCGTCTCCTCCGGCAGGAGCAGGGCTCATACCTACGTCATCCCCTTCAAAGTCATCAACCGTAATCACTAAACCCGCAATATCAGTAATTCTTCCGACCGCTACAAGCTGCGAAAAACCCGTATTTTCGACAACGGCAATCAGGCTGCCTACGGAAAAACCTACAACAGAAGAAACGGTAACGGTATCAGCACCGTTACTAAAAGCAGAATATGCAGTACTAACCGTAGCCGACTTTGCCCTGACCTGAAGTGTAAGAGTATCAGCCCCTTCTGGTGCTCGATAACCTGCAGAAAGTTGAAAGTTTGAACTAGTGCTCGTACCTGATGCATTGTCACCTAGAGTGTCTCTGGATGAAAAGTTGCTACTGCTAGCATTATCCAAACCTCCAGAATTGACGTTATCCCAAGGAATAAGAAAATTCGTGCTAGACATAGCAAAAACCTTGCTCGCGCTCACTAAAAGAACAAAAGACAACATAAGGAACAACTTTTTACTCATTCGCACACCTTATATTATAGCAAAAAATTAAGTCTTAATCAAATAACTGCATTAAGCGTCGTAAAACATACATTTAAGCTTTCTTATTCAATATTTAAAATAATATACCAAATAACACAAATATAATTACATTTGTTTCACATGAAACAAAAATACAGCTTAAAGCTATAGCCGTCATATACATAAATGATATACATAAATTCAAGCCTGTAATAAATACTCTTTTTTGTATTTATGAGTAAAATATGCCACTAAACAACTTGATCAACAAAATGTTTCACGTGAAACATATAAAGTTGGCAATATCTACACTTAAAAAAAGTAAAACTGAAATTATGATAAGACTTAGAGTGAGTAAACTATAAAAATCTCAATTCTATTGAGAACAACCACTAAAAAAAATGCTTCTACCGCTTTGTTTCAAGTGAAACATTTTGAATTTATGACATATATGAATTCAGACTTAAGATGTTTCACGTGAAACAATATATAGAACGCAAAATATGTTTGAGAAACCTACCAACATATATATAATCTTTGATACAAAGAAACCATTTTAGATTCTGAACAATCAGGAGAATGGATAGGAGTAATATGTTTCACGTGAAACATTAAATCCGCCTTACGGCGGATTTAATGATGGTGGACCAAAGGAGATTCGAACTCCTGACCTCTGCAATGCGAATGCAGCGCTCTACCAACTGAGCTATTGGCCCATTGCGTTGTTACTGTCTTGTTTCACGTGAAACAATTTAAAAATCTTACTGCATTCTTAAAATTTTAGCTTCGAATGTTTCACGTGAAACATTCATACAATCATTTAAAGAAAAGCGCTTACGAAAGTTTTAAAATTGTTTCACGTGAAACAATTATTACATTGCTTCACCTGGTGCCTCCACGAGGAATTGAACCTCGATCTAGGGCTTAGGAGTCCCTCGTTCTATCCGTTGAACTATAGAAGCTTAAGTGTCGTAAAATATATTGACTAAACGACTTTAAAGCTTGAGAAGCGGGGATAGTATATTGTTTTTTATGAGTATCAGTCAACGTAAAACAACACATCCTTGACGGATTAAATGATCGAGGCTAATCTTAGGCAGATTCCTATGCCAAACAAGCATGCCGCAATCAAAGATTTGCGCAAAAACGAACGTCGTGCCGCCAGAAATGCGCGCATGAAGACTCATGTTAAGGCTCTTGCCAAGCAACTCAAGGAGTTGGTTAAGGCAGGCAAAAAGCCTGAAGCTGTCGAGGTTTCACAGAAACTGCAACAGGCCGCAGCAAAGGCCGCAAAAAACCATGTCTTCCCGCTAAACAAAACGCGTCGTATGACATCAGCAGCGCACAAGATGATCGCCGCAAAATAAAAAAAAGACTCCGACAAACGTCGGAGTCTTTTTTTATGGAATCAGTGTCGTTGATTCTTCTTCGTTAGAGAAACCCGCTCTTTGTAAAAAGAGCATTTTTAGTACAGCACCGAGCAAAACTTCTACATTCAAAATTTTTCCACTTTGTAATTTTCTTACAACAAACGGTGCGAGCCCTGCAACATCGCGATCTCTTACTCGTATTGCCGCTGTTGTCTGTTGCAACAAAACCGACATTTCAGAATAACCAAAATCATTTTTTGAAATTGCAAAATATTTTTCTTTGTCATTCTTAAGAATATGGTCAGCTATATCATAAACAGATTCATTCATGATTTTATTTTGACCCTCTAAAATGCCCCCAGCCGCGATTTTCAATCCTTCATTATGAAATGCCCAGCAATCACCTTCAAAACGGTCTGCTAGAGCATGCACTGTAATTTCATCAATGTTTCCAATGGTTTTTGCGTGCTCTTTTGCCCAGGCAATAAACTCCTTCCCACGTAAAAGGGGATACTCGCACACAACGATTTTAGGAAGATCTTCGTAATTCTTTAAAATGGAGGATGTTGGTTTTTCTTCCTCAACACTGACAACAATCATCGACTCTACATCTCTTGCAAGTGCATCATGCAATGTTTTTAATTTTGCTTTAGGACAATTGGAAATAATTCCGTCAGCACGTAAAAAACGTCTTGGTGAAAATAAGCTAGCGCCGGCTGCCTTGCTAACAACTTCATCAACTCCTTCTTTCCCTGATGTTAAATGTTCTACAGCATGTCCCTCCGGATCATGTTTTCGTTTAAACGCAAATTCAAGTTCTTTAGCCCTCGCCAAAGCCCTGAAACTATCTGGACCACAACATAAAATCAGCACCAAGCTATCGTGACGATAGGGGATGCGGCTGTCAAAAACCTATCGACCGATCGGATTCATCTCTTCCCAATTGTCACCAAATTTTGTCTCGACACCGATAGTTACTCCAACCTTCTCGATATTCTCCATAATATCCATCGCAAGTTTTGCTACGATTTCAACTTCCTTTTCTGGTACTTCAAACACTAATTCATCATGAACTTGAAGCAACATCCGTGCTTTTTTTGAAATCTTCGGCAACTCTTCCGCAAGCTTAATCATCGCAAGCTTAATGAGATCCGCCTCTGTCCCTTGAACCGGCATATTAATCGCCATCCGTTCCGCTTGAGCTCGCACCATTGGCAGAGAAGAATGAATCTCCGGTAAATGGCGTTTTCTTCCAAAAAGTGTTTCAACATAGCCAAGTTTATGTGCCAAGGCCTTAGTCTCAACCATGTAATTCTTGATACCCTTGTAGGCTAGAAAGTATTTATCGATAAATTCTCTCGCCTCCTTAAAAGAAATCCCTGCTGACTGCGATAATCCTTGCGGACCTTGGCCAAAAATCAGCCCAAAGTTAATGGCTTTTGCAATCCGTCTCTGGTCCTTTGTCACATCCTTAAGCTCAATCCCCCAAATAGAGGCCGCCGTAGCGGTATGAACATCTTCCCCTCGATCAAAAGCCTTCAACATCTCCTTATCTTTGGCGAGACTTGCAACCAATCGAAGCTCGATCTGCGTATAGTCACAAGACAACAATTTGAATCCGGGCTTTGCAATAAACGCGCGACGAATTTTTCTTCCGAGCTCGGTTCTGATCGGAATATTTTGCATGTTCGGATCATTCGATGACAATCGACCGGTTGCGGCAACCGCTTGATCATACGTCGTATGAATACGTCCTTCGTTGTCCGCGAGATCCGGCAATACATCAACGTACGTTGAAAGTAATTTTGAAACTTCTCGATAGTCCTCGATCATTTCAATAATAGGATGTGAGCCTCTCAACTTTTCTAGTTCTGGTGCGGCTGTCGAAAATCCTGTCTTACCTCGTTTCACACCTTTTGTTTCCAAACCGAGTTTTACAAAAAGTACTTCTGCGAGTTGTGTAGGTGACCCCGGATTAAAATCCGTTCCCGCTGTCTTGATCAGCTTCTTTTCTATCTCATGCTTGGACTTAGTCATCTCTTTTGAGAGTCTGCGCAGGTATTCACGGTTGATTAAAATCCCTTCACGCTCCATCGCACGCAACACAGGAAGCAAGGGCAATTCAAATCGATCTAGAATATTCGTGAGCGATTCTTCTTTGAGCTCTTTGCGTAAAGGCATCACACAAGCCCTGATAACACTCGCTTCCGCTAATGTATCAGAGTCTTGCTCAAGCTGAACGCCGATAAATTTTGCCGCGACAGCAGCCAAATCATGATTACGTTCTCCGGCACTCAAAAGATAAGCGGTTAGCATCGTATCAAAACTCCATTGTAAAACTTCGAGACCATTCGACTCGAGCAACTTCATGTCTTGTTTGGCATCATGTCCGATGAGCTTGATGCTCGTATCTGACAAAAAGTCTTGCATCCTGCTCTTCACCTTATCCAAAACACTTCCGGAGAAAACAAAAGCAACCTCATCGGAGGCGAGCACAAGTCCACCCGCTTCATTCCCAAAAAGAGAAGCTTGAGGATTTCTAACGGCACGGACAACAACATCATACGAAGACCGCAATATTTTAATCGCATGATCCACTTCTAATTCTTTCTCAACACGAACCTCCTTTAATAAAACTTTTTTTAGTGCGAGAGAAATCTCCGGCTTCACTTTTTTCTCCACGACTTCTTTTTTCTTTTTTGACTTCTCGACCAAGGTACGTGTCTCACCCGGAACTTTTGAAAGCAGTGACTTGAATCCGTTCTCCTGCAAGAAAGCAAAAAGTCCGTCCCGGTCTTTTGGAAATACTCCCATGGTGGGCTTCCATTCAATCGGAACATCCTTGTCGATCGTGACCAATTTCATGATTGCCGGCATCACATCTTCTGCGGAAAGCAACTTCTCGCGCGTACCTTCAGACATGTCAGATTTTTTATCATGCGCAGCCTTCAAAATTCCTTTAAGGTTGGCAAATTTTTGCAGCAATTCTGTGGCTCCTTTGTCTCCAATGCCGCGAATACCTGGAATATTATCGGATGGATCACCTCGCATTGCCTTATATTCCAAAAATTGTGCTGGTGTTAGCCCATATTCTTTATCTATCATTGCCTCGTCATACATCAACGTCTCGGTAACTCCTTTCTTGAAAGCCATAACCGAGATTCCTGGTCTCACGAGCTGAAGCGCATCACGATCACCAGTAACAATCACAACATCCCAACCAGCTTTTCTTGCTCGTTCCGCTAATGTTCCAATCAAATCGTCCGCCTCAAATCCATCTAATGCCAAAGAGGGGATGCCCAAAAGCTCAAAACCTTCTTTAACCCAAGGGATCTGAGCATATAACTCATCTTCTTTCTGAACACGATTTGCTTTATATGCCTTATACGCTTCATGCCTAAACGTCGGTGCCTCCGTGTCCCAACAAGCAATAAAGGCATCTGGTTTCCCCATCTCAATCAATTTCAATACCGACATCATCATTCCGTAGACACAATTCACCACCTCACCCTTGGGGTTTGTGAGCGGTCGTATCGCATGCCACGCACGATGTAATAACGCATTCGCATCCAATATATAGAGACGTTTCATGGGCACAGCATGACAGGAACTTACGACAAAAAGAAGAGACCTCCGGCCAAAGGATTGGCCGGAGGTCATAGACTGTCTGACTCTAGAGACTCGCCAGGAGATAGGCCCAGAATCCCAATGACTCAAAGCCGTGCGTAGGGTAACGAGTAATCAGGTAACCATCGACAACCCAAGTCTGCATCAGAATCGTATTTCGACCCTCCGCCCGGATCGGTGCACCTGACAACTTGAAAGACTCACCCCAAAACACTTTGCCATTGCGATCATGCGTGAACAAACGGCCTTCGTTCGACTCCAACGTCACCAAGGAGAGCACGTGACCTTCTTTGTCACGTACAAATCGACTAACGTCGATCAGTCGCTTCCCTTCCGGAATAAGACTGAGCGAACGCCACTCGAGCTTGCCACCCTCAACAACTTTCGTTGAGAGCAACTCAAGCGGAGCACCTTCCTCGCGCAAATGTATTGCATAAGCGACAGACTCGACGATATCGATACCAACCACTGCCGGTCCAACACCGCCGCTCGTCATGTCGCTCCAAATCCCATCGCGTCTAACCAGACAGCACTCAGCTTGCCCCGTGAGACGAATCTGCGACTTTGGCGACACCTGTCTCAGGATTCCGACGTCTCCGCAGCGTCTCCACGAGCCAATTCAGTGTCACTGGATCGACGAGAAGATTGCGCAATCCTGAGCTTCCGCAGAGAAAAACCGTTCTTCCGATCGCGTAATACCCACGGATCAAAATGTCGCCCTTGTGGCACTCCACGAACTGTGTCACGGGAACAGGTGACAACTGGGCGATCTCAACCACCCCATCAGGACGGGAGCCGCGCAAAGAAAACTGAATCACCTGATCATCGATGCCGTTCAGTGCAACACTCAAATCCACCAAAGCAACTCGTTGGACGGATGCGGTCTGAAACGGAATCGGAGTTTCACGTCTAGTGCCTATGAGCTCCATGCATTCTCCTGATAATGAGAAGGACTGACCATTCACCATACGGCAAACGGGCCCGCAGGATATAACACCTTGCGAAACTCGTAAAGGGTAGCTAATATCACGTCACATCGGCGTGGTAGCCAAGTGGTAAGGCAGGGGTCTGCAAAACCCTTATTCGTGGGTTCGATTCCCACTCACGCCTCCAAACAAAAAGACTCCCATCGGGAGTCTTTTTGTTTCTTAGCTCTGATCGTCGTTCTTAGCGATGATATATGGCTGGGCAAGCGGAGGAGCCGGCGGACCATACTTACCAACCTTATGAAGATCAGCTGTACGGCCATTCCACTGCGTCCAGTTCTTTACACCTGTACCCATTTCAATAACTTCAATCGGAATATTGCGCTTCAAACCATACTGAGTCATCTCTCCAACGTTATCCATCCAGATATCGACACGGTAGGAATAACGAGGATTCATACGATCATGCACCTCAAAAATCTTGTCACCAAACACCGTCGGAAGGCGGATCTTGGTACCGATAGGCAAGACGTTGGTAGCAACATAACCATCACGGACAACGGAACCGTCAGCCGTAATAAACGGGCTTCCGTCTGTTTCCTGGGGACGCGAAGTATAAGCCGTCGAGTCCATACGAATTGTCTTGATAGCAACCGGACGGGTTTTCTCCGGAATCACGAAGAACTCGTCATTCGTAACATTCGACTTCTTCATGAAGATACTCGGAATGAAGCTCGCACCCATGGCTACCGGAGCTCCGGCCTGTACGCCAACGAGAACGACCGCCATAATGGCAAGACACGTCTTTTTCGCCACGCTATACTTGTTACGGATTTTGATAGTCATAGTAGGGATTTCAATAATTAACGTAAAATCATAACATAATAAAGCCTTTTTGTCAAGGGTTTTACCCAATATAATGGCTAATATTAGCAAAATTTTAAGATACTGGCGCATGAAATTGCGTCCGTTAAGCCGAAAGCTCGGACCAAAAGCCTGGACTGCGCTAAAAATAGCCGTTTTAGGGGGTTTAGCCGTGGCTGTCATTGGCCTTTTTGGATTTACACTCTTTGCTGCTTGGGTAAGCCGTGATCTGCCTGATCCAAACTCCCTCATCAGCAGAAACGTCCCTCAGTCGACCAAAATCTACGATCGAACAGGTGAACATGTCCTTTATGAGATCCATGGCGATGAACGCCGCACCCTCATAAAGATTGAAGACATCCCAGAGTCGATGCAGAAAGCTGCCATCGCCATTGAAGACCGTCTTTTCTATGAACATAACGGCGTGTATTGGCGAGGCCTTGTCCGCGCTGCAGTCATGAGCGTTTTGCGTGGTCAAAAACTTCAGGGCACATCAACCCTGACCCAACAGCTCGTTCGTAACGCCATTCTGACAACCGAGCGATCCTACACGCGTAAAATTAAAGAGATCATTCTCTCGCTTCAGATCGAGCAAAAATATTCCAAGAATGAAATTCTCCAATTGTATTTAAATGAAATTCCATTTGGCTCCAACTTGTACGGCGTTGAAAGCGCGTCTCAAACATATTTTGGAAAACCCGCAAAAGAATTAACGCTAGACGAGTCAGCGCTCCTCGCCGCCATTATTCAACGTCCAGATTATTTCTCACCTTACGGTACGGGGATTAGCGGCGACCATCGTGAACAACTCGTCCAACGCCAACACACGGTTCTTGAAAAGATGGCAGCAGAGGGTTTCATTCAGAGAGAAGAAGCGGATGCGGCAGAAGAAGTAAAAACGTTGGAAAAGATTATTCCACGTCGTATCGGAAATATTGATGCGCCACACTTCGTTATGTATGTACGCGCTCTTCTAGAAGAAACATACGGCGACCGCACCGTGGCCCAAGGTGGACTAAAAGTAATCACGACTCTCGACTGGGACATGCAGCAAGCAGCCGAGGATGAAGTGAAGAAAGGCGTGGCAGCAAAAGGCGAACAATACAAATTCACAAACGCCGCCCTCATCGCTCTTGATCCAAAAACGGGCCAAGTCATGTCGATGGTCGGATCAAAAGATTTCTTTAACGATGAGCATGACGGTCAATTCAATGTGACATTGTCTAACCGTCAGCCTGGTTCTAGTTTCAAGCCGATCGTGTATGCAGCCGGCTTTATGCGTGGCTACACGCCAGAAACAAAGCTCTGGGATGTAAACACAACATTCAAAACCGACGTAGGCAAATACGAACCAAAAAACTACAACCTAAAAGAAAACGGACCAGTCTCGATTCGCCAAGCGCTCGCAGGATCGCTGAACATCCCAGCTGTAAAGATGCTCTACCTGGTCGGAGTCGGACGCGTCCTCGACTTTTCAGAATCCCTTGGCTACTCAACGCTTGAAGATCGCAGCCGCTTTGGCCTGTCATTAGTACTTGGAGGCGCAGAAGTAAAACCCATTGAACATGCCTCTGCTTTTGCTGCCTTTGCAACGGAAGGTGAGTCTCGTCCAACCTCGGCCTTACTCCGCGTTGAAGATGCCAACGGAAAGATTCTTGAAGAATGGAAAGAGCCGGAAGCACGCCGTGTTATGGACCAACAAATCGCACGTCTTATTAATGACGTTCTTTCCGATAACAATGCACGTTCCTACATTTTTGGCGGGCGCAACTTCTTAACGCTTCCCGACCGTCCTGTTGCCGCTAAAACCGGAACCACTAACAACAACCATGACGCTTGGACAGCAGGCTATACGCCAGACCTCGTCGCGGTTGTCTGGGTCGGAAACAATAACAACACAAAAATGAAAAGTGGTGCCGACGGCTCAATTGTTGCCGCACCAATCTGGCAAGGCTTTATGAAACGTGCAACTCAAGGAAAACCGGTTTCAAGGTTCACAAAACCAGCGCCTTCAGAAACAACTCGACCAATTTTGCTTGGAACGGTCTTTGAAAGAAAGATCAAAGTAAATCGTGAGAACGGTTTACTCGCCACAGATCAAACCCCTCCAGAACTCATTGAAGAACGCATCGGCCGCGAGGCTCACTCGATTCTCTATTATGTCGATATAGATGATCCGACCGGTCCACCACCATCCAATCCTGCGGATGACCCACAATTCAGCAACTGGGAATCCGCTGTTCAGGGTTGGGTCTCAAGAACCGGCTGGAATGCAACGAGCACCATTCCAACAGAAACGGACACCACCTACACGGAGGCAACACGCCCACAATTCACCATCCTTTCACCTAGCTCAAATAGCTCCGTTCTTTCTCGCCAAGTACAAGTCAGCTTGTCCATCAACTCGTTAAGACAGATTGTCCGCGCGGAAGCGTTTGTCGATGGAGTAGCCGTTGGATCTTCCAATACATCTCCAAGTAATTTCCAGATCCGCATTCCAAATGCGATCACAAAAGGATTCCGAACACTCACAGTTCGCGCTTACGATACGTTTGGACAATGGGGTGAAGCCAGTCACTCAATCAATCTGGAAGCGGATGCCGATCCAAATGAACCCACGATCTCAATTGTTGCACCGTCCAACGGTGAAACATGGGCACGCACCACATTCCCAAAAATCATTCGTATCCGCTTAGAAAACCCCTCTCAATACGACCGCGTCGATGTTAGTTTCATTGGTTCCGACTCTGTAGATCGACTCGTTGGAACACAATATTTACCAAACAACACCGAGCTCACAATCAGCGTTCCAGCAGGCCCTCCAACGGGACGATATGACCTCGTCGTAAAAGCAAAGAAAGCCAATCTCGACCAATACGATCGCGTACAAACATCGGTAACAATCACAGAATAAAAAGAACGCCTCCGATATCGGAGGCGTTCTTTTTAAATTTCTTACTGTCTGATTGGCATCACGATATATCTGAAGCCTTCCTGATCCTTTGGAGTAACAACCACTGGATTCATCGCATCGATCATACGTAAAACAATTTGATCGGTTCCCATCACGGACAATCCATCGGAAATATAACGGAAGTTCAAAATAACCTTATTTGCTTCTCCGTCAATCTCTGCTTTAAGCGTTGTCTTATGCGCACCCGTTCCCGTATCTGCCGATGACACACGCAATCCTTCACCAGGAACGACCTCAAAGTGAATATCAAACAACCCTTGGCGAGAAAACAACGAAGCGGCACGAATCGCTTTCTGAATCTCGGAACGAGACAAGATCAACGTTGTTTTAAATTGTTCCGGGATAAGCTGTCTATAATCTGGGAAAGAAGATTCGATCAAACGTGAAATCAATTCCACGCTTCCATAGGTCATCACCAATTGGCTATCCGTGATCGACCATTCCACTTGATCCGGCATTCCAACATCATCCTTGTACGCGGACAGGATACGAGCCGCCTCCTGCATCGCTCGTACCGGAACGATACATTTCCCCTCATTCTGAAGCCCACTCGCCTCAAGAGGCAAAACGCGCTCCGAGAGGCGGTAGGAATCGGTAGCAGCCATCACTAAACTCCCTTTGGTCTGTCCATAAAAAAAACAAACGACTCCTGAAAGCTCTGGACGCGACTCAGAACCAGAAACTGCAAAAGCCACCTGCCCGATCGCATTTCTTAAAGCATCCGCCTTTAAATGATATCCACCATCTTTGGTTAACTTGGGGATAAGTGGGAATTCAGAAGAAGGCATGCCCTTGATCGTTGTAGACGACCCATCCGCTCTTACTTCGAGCACATCATCAATCAGTACGAGCTCAACCTTTCCTGCTGGCAAAAGAGAGATATAGTCCTGCAATAGTTTGGCAGGAACCGTATATTCACCTGCGACCTCAACTCGTCCTCTGACCTGTGCAGAAACCGCCATCTCAAGATTGGTGGTCGAGAGCTTCAAACCACCAGAATCTGTCTTCAGCAAGACATTTCCTAAAATAGGCAGGTTCGCATTCTTTCCGGATATATGGCTTACCAGTGATAAGCCCTGTAGGAGATTCTCCTGAGTACAAGCGAAATGCATATTGATCAGCTGATGTTCCCACTCCGTGTTTGGTTAATCAAGTATAAATTTATACAGTAGTAGTAATAGGCTATGTGGATGAAGGGGATAAACAAAAACACGGCTGATCTTAGCCGTGTTTTTGTCTTCTTCTATCCACCATTGACGGGGACATCATCTGCACTCACAAGGGACAAAATAGCCGTTCTGTTTATGTATGGGCTTTTATCCAAGACCTTTCCATAGGTTTATCCCCATCTATCCACAGATTTATCCACAGAGATTTTAGCTAGCATTAGCACTTTGGCTATAAAGCTTCTCACGTATCGTTGCTAGGTCTCTCTTTAGCTGATCATCGTCTTTCAAAAGTGTATTGATCTTGTCGCAAGCATGCATAGCTGTAGTGTGATCACGACCGCCAAGCTGACTTCCGATGCTAGGATAAGAGCATTTTGCTTCCTCTCGTAAGAGATACATAGCCACTTGTCGAGGAAAGGCTAGTCTACGTTCTCGACTTTTCCCTAGGACATCTTCCATGGAGATGTCGTAGTAAGTAATAACCGTTTCAATGAGATAGCGTGGCGTAACGTTGCGCTTGGTAAGTGTCGGGGTAAGGCTCTGCAATAGTGGCTGAACCGTCAATAAAGTTGGGGGAATATTCTTGAATTGATGGTACGCAATGATTTTATTCATTGCTCCCTCAAGCTCACGCACATTGGACTGAATTGCTCCGGCGATAGCATGAAAAATTTCTGTAGATAGAGCATAGCTCTTGTCCCTAGCCTTAGCCTGCAATATGGCTACACGTGTCTCAAAATCTGGCTTGGAGATATCAACCATCATGCCCCATTCAAAACGTGACTGAAGACGGCTTTCAAGCGTCTGAATATCCTTTGGTGGACGATCCGAAGTAATCACAATCTGCTTATTGTTCTGATGCAATGCGTTGAATGTGTGAAAAAACTCTTCCTGTGTGCCTTCTTTGCCGGCCAAGAACTGAATATCATCAATTAAAAGCACATCAACTAAGCGATATTTATCTTTAAAATCGCTTATTTTTCCTCCACGAACCGACTGGATAAACTCATTGGTAAATCGTTCGCAAGTAACATAGCGAATCTTGGCTTCTGGAGCGCGTTCCAGCACATGATGCCCAATAGCCTGGAGTAAATGTGTTTTTCCCATCCCAGCACCACCATGGATAAACAGGGGATTATAAACATCGCCGCTTTTAGCTGCTACCGCTTGGCTCGCCGCATGCGCTAGTTCATTGCTCTTTCCGACAATGAAAGATGAAAAAACATAACGTGGGTTCAGCCCAACGTCATTATTTGCCGGTTCAGACTTGAGCGTTGGCTCAAATTGGCTAGATTCCTGCACGATGCTCGCATCGGCAGAAGGTTGTGAATTTTCAATCGGGAGTACCGTCGTATTTTTTACCTCGATGCGATAAGTGACTTCTCTAATAGGTAGACTGGATGCGTTCCTTAAGGCTTTAATAATCTGATCATTATACTTTTTCTCCATCCAAGCCTTGGTAAATGTATTTGGGACAGCGACAACTGCCTTCGTTCCCTCCGTCTGAATGAGGTATGTATTCTTAAACCAGGTCGTAAAATTTGCTTTTGAAAGGGTGAGTTCTAGCTCACCGAGCGCCGCTTGCCAAAGAGCTTGCTGATCCATAGAAATTATTGACGATCATTCCAACTGTGCATAACTATGTCAAACCTGTGGACCAAAAGTCCCGTCAGAGGTGAATACTTGCCAATTTATGCGGAATACTATATCTTTGGCGGGTTACCAATTATATGGCCACTAAGCGAACATACCAACCAAAAAAGCGCCGAAGAGCCCGTGTTCACGGGTTCCGCTCGCGCATGAGCACCCGTACCGGCCGCGAGGTACTTTCACGCCGCCGCAAGAAGGGTCGCCGCGTTTCGGCCATCAAAACGGTCGTTAAGCGCTCCCGCCGCTAAAAAGCGGTAGACTAGGCGAGGGGAAACCCTCGTCTTTTCATATGTTGCCAAAAACAGAGCGACTACATCGTGCCAAGGATTTTGCCTTACTTTCGCAAAAAGGAAGGGTTATTTACAGTCCTTTTTATGCTTTACGGCTCAGAACTAGCCAAGGACCCACAAAAGTCGGATTTGTAACCTCGACCAAGGTTTTTAAGACGGCCGTGGCCAGAAATCGAGGCAAACGCCGTATGCGCGAGATCCTGCGTGAGCTTAAATCGGAATGGCCAAAAAATTTGGACCTACTTTTCATCCTAAAGCTGGAAGTGACCAAGGCCGACTATCAAGAGCTCCTTTCGCAGGTACGTCGGTCCTTTGAGAAAGTTCCGGAAGCTCTGACCAAGCCACCATCTCCACGCAAACCAAAAGCCAGAAAAAAATCATCCGTCGTTTTTAAAAATGAAGCATGAACATTTTTCACGTGCCGAGACGGATCGGGCAAGCGATGATTCATCTCTACCAAAAAACACTTTCACCTGATCACGGACCATTCCAAGATTTACACCCGTATCGTGTTTGTAAATTTTATCCGACGTGTTCGCAGTACACCGATCAGGCGATAGGGAAGTACGGGCTCATCAAAGGATCGTGGATGGGATGGAAAAGAATATTACGTTGTCATCCATGGAGTCACGGCGGAATCGACAACGTGCCTTAAAGTTTTGTTTCAATCATCGCTCGCACATCTTCTTCCAACAATGGAATAGAAATACGCTTCCGTTTTCCCATAGCGCCCTTCTTAATATCAATTTCCGAAGGTGCAAGATCAAAAATTTTTGCTAAAAACCGCACAAGTTCTTGATTTGCTTTTCCATCGACAGGCGGCGCAGCCAAACGGATTTTAAGCGCTCCATCATGCCAACCAACGATTTCCGTCACGGAAGCGTTAGGAACGACTTGAACAGAAAGTGTGTACATAGCTTCAGTATAGCAAAACCAATGCTTTTCCAGCATGACCCTTGACAATATGGTGGGATATGTATAGATTTGGAATAACAACTAAAGACATCAAGAGTGTGGAGATGCTAAGGGATTCGGCCCGATACTCCGCCCGCAACCTGCTTCGGTAAGGTGCGACCCCGACCCCAACTAGGGAACGATGTGGTCCATGAAAAAGACGTCGTCCCCGTGGGCGACGTCTTTGTTTGTCGTTCATTAAAAAAGGAGAAGAGTCATGAGTGAAAAGCAAGAGATCGACCTGGAGAAGGAGCTTTCCCATTTCAACGGTCATTACGGTTACGAACATCGAGAACTCGGAGAGAAGCTTGAGGAGATCGAATTGGAACTGGAGTGCCTTACTCTTGGCGAAGGCGCCCGTTCGCGAGGCGACAACCTGTTCTTCATGGAACACGAGGGGGAATTGTATTTTACGTTTGTCTCTTGTTACAAGGATTGCAAACTCATTCGCTACGGAAAAATCTCGGAACGTGTTCGTGGGGATGGAGAGAGCGCTATCCGAGATCACACGGAAGGAAGAATGCACGCTGCGACTGTTCCTTATAAGCGTATGATTGACGCACACGATGCATTCTGTAGCAACTCGAACGTGAGCGTTACGATCGAGTACGACGGCATTGAGCTCCGTGGACGGATCCTCTCGGGCGACGGCCGTTACTATCATCTTCGTATGGAGCATCCATACCAGGTTGAGGTTGCTCGCAACGGCGGCTATAACCAATGGTCCGCTCAATCAGGGGTTTTCATGTTCGGAAAAGACGAGCAAGGAATGCTTTGCTATAGCAGGGACTGTATAGAGAACGCTCAGCGCAAGCTGATTGAGCTCTACAAAGACCGCAAGTATCAGGAGCGTAACTCGGAATCGATCGCCCTAGTGGATAGTCTCAATCGTACCAACAAGCCGTTTAATGAAAAGGAGTAGGACATGCACCGATTCATGCACGTATTTCCTGAATCAGTCCTCGCTTACAAAAAGATGTATGACTTTTTGCTGGGGAAAGAGATTCCGCTCTTGATCTATCGCGGTGAAACCGTCATCTGTCACGAGCCCGAGGAGCAGGGCATGATCTACTATGCACGTCATGGTGGGTCAGAAAAAAGATATGACCTAGCCGGCGACATGGAGATTGTTCTCGCGGGCAACTTCTCCAACTACGGCTTTGATACGGGTGAGGAAGATGTATTCTTGGACCAGCAGCTGGCTGAGAAAGGAGCGAGGTGTCTCGTCCGTTGCTGTCTTCTTTTCACGGACCCATTTCTGGATGTCGCCGTCGAATATGATGCCCTCAACGGTACTGGTTGGAAGGTGCAGTACGGTCCGCCTGAAGGGACGGATGGATGCCCTGGTCACCCAGCTGATGAAATCGCAAAGCACTTCGGCTTTAAGAATATGCATAAGCCTGTGAGCGAGGCTAAGGCATTCGAGATTCTCTCGGCTATGGCAATGTGCTTCATTGAGCGATACAGTCAGCATTGATTCGCTGTTCACCCGCTTGGTAAAGCGAGCGAACTTGCGTACAAGGCAAGCCGAAACAGAATCTGAACTTCATCTTCTGCTGATACTGACTGGCTTAATAGCCAGTAACAAAAACGCCCCCGTTTCTCACGGGGGCGTTTCTCGTTTACTTAATACATTCCTTTTTGAGCCATTCCAGTGTACGACGATTTCGCATCTGAATCGAGACATAATCTCGATAGTCAGGACTCGCAATCTGTTCACGAGTTTGCTCATCGCCTGGTGGAAGATTCTCCAAAATGCGATCAACCTCCGCATCAATTTCATCTTCTGACACTTCAATCTTCTGTTCCTTGGAAAAAGCTTTGATCAGCACCGCTGTTTGAATGCGCTTGATCGCTTGCTTCACAAAATCGAGTTTGAGTTCCGCTTCTGACTTCTTGATCGAGGAAAGATAATCTTCCCACTTCATTCCTTGCTCTTCAATTCCATGTTGCAACTCATGTTGCATGCGACGCACTTCCTCATTGATCAAAATTTCTGGGACTTCACTGAAGCTAGATTGTTCGACCAGTTTTTCCAACATTGCAATTTCTGCGGCGTCATTCGCGCGCATGTCATTTTCATGTTCCATGTTTTCTTTCAACTTCTCGCGCAACTGTTCCATGTTCTCAAGCCCAACTCCCTTGGCGAGCTCGTCACTGGCTTCCGGCATCTGAAGTTCAAATACAGACTTGGCATTCACTTTAAAATCAACATCTTTGCCAGCCATGTGCTTCTGAAAATGCTCTTCAGGAAATGGAAGTGTGAAATTGCGCTCCTCACCCTCCTTAATACCCTCAAGTTTCTGAGTTAAACCTGGAATATACTGGGCTTCTGAAAGATAAATACGATAATCCTTACCTGTTCCGCCCTCAAGAGCCACATGCTCACGCGACATTTCCATGTCTACGATCACTAAATCGTCCATTGTAGCGGCGCGATCAACCTTCACTTCATTGCGGCGCATCTTACGCATCTCGTTGATAGCCTCTTCAACCTGTCCTTTTGTTGTCTCTTTAGCCTTTTTATCAACCTGACAGTCCTTAACAACAGCGATTTTGGTTGCTTCAGGTGCAATTGGCGTCGTGGTCGTAAACTTAATCGGCTGACCAGCAGTAAGTTGATCAACGCTAACGGCCGGAGAACCAACGGTTTCCAGCTTTTCACCAACGACCGTTTTTACGTAGTTGGCGCGAACAATACGCTCGAGCGCTGTTTCCAAGATCGTCATTTCACCTACAAGACGAGCAACGTCTTCATACGTTGCCTTGCCTGGACGGAAACCCGGCAACGGTTTAGCCGTTGAGATTTCACGCACAGCTTCTTCGCGATAGGGAGCGGATTCTTCCCACGGAATCTCAAACGCGATTTGTACCTCTGACTTTGGGAGTTTAGTGACCTTATACATATATATAGATAGGACTCGAACCTACGCGTTTTAGTACATGGCGTCAACCCTAACCCACCCCTGCCCCTCCCTTCTGCGAAGGAGGGGTTCTGATTAAAAGTCTCCCTTCGCAGAAGGGAGACTTAGAGGGGTTATCAAACATAAACGCCGACCATGAGAGTTGGTCGGCGTCAGGCGTTCAGTTTTTGTTGC
>Ga0163152_10002619_pt1 | contig 25080 bp, 18 predicted proteins | sample OliLakLV19MP8IB2_FD_148635 | JGI IMG/M metagenome (GOLD analysis project Ga0163152, IMG submission 148635) | Freshwater microbial mat bacterial communities from Lake Vanda, McMurdo Dry Valleys, Antarctica - Oligotrophic Lake LV.19.MP8.IB-2 | ecosystem: Environmental > Aquatic > Freshwater >...
CGATCACGTGGTCGGCGCGCGAGACCATCCTCGTCCGCGCCGACCACGTGATCGTCCGCCCCGGCCTGGTCCTCGAGGGCGCGCAAGTGCTCGTTCGCGGCGGTCGCATCGTGGCGGTCGGCACCGGACTCGAAGCCCCCGAAGGCGCGCGCGTCGTGCAGGGCGCGTGGGTTTGCGCCGGGCTGATCGACCCTTGGTCCGCGCTGGGCCTGGCGAGCGACGCGTTGGCCGAAACGAATGCGACACCGGCGACGCGCTCGGTCGACGGTTTCGACCCCTACAACATGGACCACCTGCGGCGCGAGGCGTTGCGCGCTGGGGTCACGTCCGCGCGCGTCCAAATCGGGCTTGGGGCGCGCATCGGCGGTCTCGGCACGGTCGTGCGGCTCGTGCCGGGCCTCCCGCGCGAGGAGACGATCATCTCGGACGCCAGCAACCTGTGGATGACGGCCGGGCTGACGCAGACCGGGCCGGCGCAGTTCGTCGAGAGCGGCGAAGGCTTCACGATGGTCGAGGGTGGTCGCGTCCAGGACCCGTTCGAGCGCGCCGATGCGGCCGACCGCATCGTCAGTGCCTTGCAGGCCGGGAAGAACTACCTGATCGCGAAGAACGAGCACCGCCACGAGCTCGAGGACTGGGCCAAGAAGATGGCCGAGAAGGACGCGGAGCTCGACAAGGAGTTCAAGAAGTCCAAGAAGGACCGCGAAAAGGCCCAGAAGGACGCGGAGGAGAAGGACAAGAAGTTCGAGGAGAAGAAGTACAAGGAGGACAAGAAGCCGCAGCCGCCGCGCTTCGACGAGGACAACGAGGTTCTCTCGAACGCGATCGACGGGCGCCTCCCGCTCCTCGTCGGAGCCGAGCGCTCCGCGGAGATCCGCGCCGTGCTCGCCGGAACGGCACCGCACGGCCGATTGCGCCTGGTGCTGGCCGGCGGCAGCGAATCGGTCAACCACGCGCGCGAGCTCGTCGAGCGCCGCATCCCGGTGCTCGTGTGCCCCACGCCGCTCGGCCGCAACCGGCCGGACGAGTTCGAGGCCCACGATCTGTCGCTGGCCGGACGCCTGTCGCGCGAGGGCGTGCAGGTGCTGCTCGGCTCGGGCGGCCGCGATCCCGCCGCGACGCGCGACCTGCCGCTGCTCGTCGGGCTCGCGATCGCGCACGGTCTTTCGCGCGACGACGCGCTCGAAGCGGTGACGATCGGCGCGGCGCGCGCGCTCGACGTGGCCGATCGCCTGGGCACCGTCGAGGCCGGCAAGGACGCCGACCTGATCGTGCTCGACGGTCCGCCGCTCGAGTCGACCTCCCACGTGCTCTTCACGATCTCCTCGGGCCGCGTCGTCGTGACGCCGGAAGGCTGACACTCGTGCTCTCGATCCTCCTCGCGCTGGCGGCTGCGCCCGCGCTCCAGAACGACGGACCGCTCGCCATCCGCGCCAAGGCCGTCTGGACCGGCGGCGGCAAGGTGCTCGAGAACGCGGTCGTGGTGGTCGACAACGGCCGCATCCAGGCCGTCGGCGTCGACGTCGCGATCCCCGACGGGGCCGAACTCGTCGAGCACGACGGGGTGCTGACCGCCGGGCTGATCGCGCTGCACGGCGCAACCGGCGCAGTCGGCGAGACGCGCGACGGCACCCGCCCGGCGCTCCCGGAAGGGCGCGTCGGCCTGGCCGTCGACTTGCGGCACCTCGATTTCGTGGCGCTGCGCGAGGCCGGGATCACGTGCATCCTCGTCACGCCCGACGCCGCCGGCATCACCGGCGGGACGACCGCCGTGGTGAAGACCGCCGGCGGCACGGTGTTGCGTGATCCGGCGCACCTGTCGCTGGTCTTCTCGAACGAGGGCCTTTCGGGCAACACTCCGCCCACCAGCACGTCGGGCGCGCTGGCGCTCCTGCAGAACCTCTTCGCCGAGCCGCGCGGCATCGTCGCGGAGGCGCGCGCCGGCAAGCTGCCGTGCCTGTTCGAGGTGCGCGAGCGCGAGGACGTGCGCCGCGCGATCGCCTTCGCGAAGGACAAGAAGCTGAACGGCGCGCTCCACGGCGCCGCGCTGGCGGGCGAAGTGGCGGGCGACATCAAGGCTGCGGGCCTGTCGGTGATCGTGCCGGCGCTCGCGATCGGCACGCCCAAGCGCACGCTCGACGCGGTGATCCGCCTGCAGAAGGAGGAGATCCCGCTGGGCTTCGGTCTCGACACGCCCTGGAACCACGCCGAGGCGCTGCGCCTTTCCGCGGTGATGTGCGTGCGCGCCGGGCTCGACCGACAGGCGGCCTGGGAAGCGCTGACCGCCGGGGCCGCGCGCATCGCCGGCATCGAGGCGCGCGTCGGACGCATCGAGCGCGGGCTCGACGCCGACCTCGTGATGTGGAGCGGCGATCCGCTCGACGTGGGCAGCGTCGCGCGTCGCGTGCTGATCGGCGGCCGCTCGGTGGCCGCGCAGGAGGAAGTGCGATGACGGCGGCTCTGTTCACGGCGGTGCTCGCGCTGGCTGCGGTCCCGGTCCAGGAGCCGGAGGCGCGCGCCTGGACGATCCAGGCCGAGCGCGTCTACACCGGCACGGGCCGCAACATGGAGCGGTCGATCGTGCTCGTGCGTGGCGGCCAGGTCAGCGCGGTGACCGCCAACGCGGACGAGGAGAAGGAGCGCACGCAGGACGTGCTGCGCGTGTACGCCGTGACGGCCGGTCTCGTCGACGCCGGCGTGCGCGTGACGAACTGGACGAGCGTCGAGCAGTCGAACGAGGTCACGCCCAACCTGCGCGTGGCCGATACGCTCGACCCGTTCGCGCTGGACTGGGACAGGCTCCTGCGCTCGGGCGTGACGACAGTGCTCGCGTCGCCGCTGGACCGCAACGTGATCGGCGGCCTCGGAGTCGTGCTCAAGACCGCCGGCCCCGAGACGATCGCGGCGCGCACGGTCAAGGCCGACGCCGTGCTGCGCGGCTCGATGGGTTCGGATCCCAGCGCCGGGAACCACCCTGCGTTCGGGCGGCCGACGGACTTCTACTCGCGCCGCCCCACGACGCGGATGGGCGTCGAGTGGGAATGGCGCAAGGCGTTCTTCGACACCGCGCTCAACCACAACGAGAACGACCCGGGCCGCGCGACGCTCGTCGCAGCTCTGCAGGGGAAGCTCCCGATCTTCATCCAGGCCTGGACGACGCAGGACATCCGCACGGCGGTCTTCCTGCGCGAAGAGGTGCAGACGCGGCCGGAGTTCGCCGCAGCGGGCATGAACAAGCCGCGCTTCGTGATCGACGCCGCGGCGGAAGCGTGGAAGGAGCCCCAGCTCCTGGCGCGCAGCCAGACGGGCGTGATCCTGCCGCCCTTCCCGCCCGCCGGGCGCACGCGCGAGAACGCGTTCATGGCCTGGAACACGGCCAAGGTGCTCAAGGACCAGGGCGTCGCAGTCGCGCTGTCGAGCCACGGCTCGGGCGACCTGGAACAGCGCCTCTCGGTGCAGGCCGGCTATGCGATGGCCGGCGGCCTGACCTTCGAGGAAGCGCTGGCGGCGGTCACGTCGATCCCGGCGATGCTGCTCGGGGTCCAGGACCGCGTCGGCACGATCGAGGTCGGCAAGGACGCCGACCTCGTGCTGTGGAGCGGCGAGCCTTTCCAGCCGGGCGCGCGCGTCGTCGGGACGATCGTCGACGGCGTGCTGCGCTACGAAGGCTGGACGGCGGTGCAGGGAGCGACGGTCGAGCGATGAACCAGGCCCGCCCCTTGAACGGGCCAGCCAACCCTGTTGGCCAGACGAAGACGATGAACCGGAGATCCACGATGACGACGACGATGACGCGCGCCACCGGCGCCGTGACGCTCACCACTGCGTGCCTGTGCCTGGCGACGGCCGCCGAGGCGGGCGAGGGCCGCATCGCGATCCACGTCGGTCGCATCGTGACGATGGCCGGCCCCGACATCGAGGACGGCACGATCGTCATCGAGAACGGCCGGATCCAGAGCGTGGCCAAGGGCGCCAAGGGCTCGTGGGATGCGGAAGTCATCGAGCGCCCCGACCTGGTGGCGTTCCCCGGGTGGGTCGAGGCGCACTCTTCGCGCGGCATGGACCGCGCGAACGAGAACATCGAGGTCGCGCCGTTCCTCGACGTGCGCGATTCGATCGACCCGATCAACTTCTACTTCGAGGACTGCTTGCGGCAGGGCGTCCTGGCGATCAACGTCCAGCAGGGCAACATGGCCGCGATCGGCGGCCAGGGGCGCGTCGTGAAGCCGTACGGGCTGACGATCGAGGACATGACGATCCGCCCGTCGTCGGGCCTCAAGCTCGTCGCGACGCGGCCCGGACGCTCGCGCGCGCTGCAGGTGCAGTCCCTGCGCCGCGCGTTCAACGAGTTGCGCATCCACCTCGAGAAGCTCGTTCAGGACAAGAAGGACGGCAAGGACACGGCGCGCCGCGAAGCGCTGTTCCAGGGCCGCGATCCCGACAAGGAAGAGAACAAGAAGGGCCGCGCGATGGAGGGCACTGCGACCTGGAAGGTCAAGGACCTCGAGGGCGTGCCGCGCGGCCAGGTCGACGAGAAGCAGGAGCCCCTGCTGCGCCTGGTCGAGGGCAAGATGATGGCGTTCGTCGCCTGCGACGGCGCGATCTCGGTCGTGCAGGCGCTCGACATCGCGCGCGAGAACGGCTTCCTGGCCAACACGGTGCTCGTGCTCGAGGGCGACGCCTGGAAGGCGGCCGACCGCATCGCCGAGGCCGGCGTGCCGGTGGTCCTGGGTCCGACACTCCTCTACGTCGAGCGTGATCCGATCACGGGCAAGGAGGTCGAGACCTTCGTGCCGGGCGTGTTCCGCGAGAAGAAGGTGCGTTTCGCGCTCCAGTCGATCAACGCGAGTGCGCAGTCCCTGTGGTTCCAGGCCGCGTCGTGCGTCGGCTACGGGATCCCGCGCGAGGAAGCGCTGGCGGCGGCGACCAAGGTGCCGGCCGAGATCCTGCGCCTGGGCGATCGTCTGGGCAGCCTCGAGGCCGGCAAGGACGGCAACGTGCTGCTCTTGAGCGGCGACCCGCTGGCCGTGACGACGACGGTTCAATACGTCGTGCTCGACGGCAACCTGGTCTACGACCGCAGCAAGGACGTGCGCGTCCAGCAGATCATCGAGGGCGTCGAGCAGCCGAACGCCGCGCCCGCGAGCACCGGCGATGAAGAGCTCGACCCGCACTCCGGCGAGAAGAAGCCCAAGTCCGGCCCGGGCGGGAAGAAGGACTGAGTGCCTGTGAAACAATCGATCTTACAGGCCCTCAGACATGGTTGGCGCCGCTTCGCGGCGCGAGAGGCTGTTTCAAAACCTCTGGCGCTGGGTTTCCCGCTCCTTTTCGCGCTGTTTGCCGCGACACCCCTGGCCGCCGCACCGACCGTCCCGGCACCGATTGCCCGGACGCCTTCGATGGCCGGCGGCACCGTCGCCGTCCGCGCGGGCTCGGTCCACCTGGTCGAGGGCGGGCAGATCGTCGCGAACGGCGTCGTGCTGATCCGCAACGGGAAGATCGTCGCGGTCGGCGCCGACGTGGCGATCCCCCCGGGCGCGCGCGTCGTCGACTACGGTCCCGACGCCGTGCTCGTGCCGGGCCTCGTGGCCGCTGACAGCAACTACGGCCCGCCGCGTCCGGACGAGCGCTCGGCCAACCCGTTCCTGCGCGCGGCCGACAACTTCGATCCGTACGCCTCGTACGTCTTCGCGCTCGAGGAGGGCGTGACCAGCGCGTACATCGCGCCGGCGCGCAACCGGCTCGTCGCGGGCGTCGGCGCCGTCGTCAAGCTGGCCGGACCGCAGGAGACGGCCGACCGGCTGCTGCGCGATCCGGCCTCGATCCACGGCTCGATCGGCATCGACGCGCGCTCGACGCCCGGCTTCTGGCGCCCGCCCGTCCCGGCGACGGCCGACGTCGGCATGGGAGTCGTGAAGCAGGAGCTGCCGCACTCGCTGATGGGCGCGATCGTCGCGCTGCGCGAGCTGTTCGCCCTGGCGCAGCGCTCGGAAGGCGCGCCGCCGGCGGACGAGTACGGCGCCGGCGTGGGCGAGGAGCTGCGCAACCTGATGGCCCAGCGCGTGCCGTGGCGCATCACGGCCGACACGGCGCCCGAGATCCGTGCGCTCCTCGAGCTGTTCTCGCGCAACGGGCAATCGATCGTCATCGACGGCGCGAACCAGGCCGGCGACCTGGCGGCCGAGCTGTTCGCAGCCGGCGCTTCCGTGATCGTCGACGCGCCGATCACGCCGAACCGCGGCGGCGTGGACCGCGGCAAGGACGCCGACGCGCGCCGCCCGCGCTTCGACGCCGCTGCTCGTCTGGCCGCGGCCAACGTGCGTTTCGCGATCGCGCCGCCGCAGAGCGGATCGGCCGGCGATCTGCGCCTGGCGGCCCAGCTGCTCTCGCGCGGCGGCCTCGACAAAGAGGTCGCGCTGCGTGCGATCACGCTGTCCGCGGCCGAGATCCTGGGCGTCGCCGACCGCGTCGGCAGCCTGAAGCCCGGCAAGGACGCCGACCTGGCCGTGTTCAGCAGCCACCCGCTCGAAGGCGGCATGGCGCTGGCCGTGTGGGTCGACGGCGAGGTGGCCTTCGACGCCGAGGACTTGAAGCGCGCCGGAGCGCACGAGGAAGCCAAGGCGCTCGCGCCGGCCGCGACGACGACGACCGTGATCCACGTCGACGAGCTGCACGTCGGCGACGGCACGGTGCTGACGCCGGGCGAGATCCTGATGCAGGGCGGCAAGATCCGCTCGGTCGGCAAGAGCGTCGGGCGTCCGACCGGCGCGCGCCTCGTGCGCGGCGCCGCGGCGATGCCGGGCATGATCGACGCGCTGGGCCACCTGGGCCTCGAGGGCTCGCAGAAGGTGCCGGCCACGCGCTTCGACCTGAGCCGCATCGTCGAGCCGGGCGACCGCATCGACCGCGAGGTCGCGCGCGCCGGCGTCACGACGGTCGTGCTCTCGCCCCGCGGCGCGAGCCGCACGGGCGCGCCGATGATGGCTTACAAGCCGGCCGGCGACGACGTCGAGACGATGGTCGTCGACGCGACAGCCGCGTTGCGCTTCAGCTGGGCCGAGCGCAACCGGCGCGAGTCCGGCAACGCGCTGAAGGATCGCCTGCAAAAGGCGGTCGAGTACGCCAAGAAGTGGGCCGAGTACGAGCAGAAGCGGGCCACCTGGGTCCCGCCGCCGGAAGAGCCGACCGTCCAGGTCACGGTCGACGCGACCGCGAAGGACGAGAAGAAGGACAGCGGCGAAGCCGCCACTGGTACTGATACCGACAAGTCCGGCGACAAGTCCGGCGACAAGGCCGAGAAGAAGGAAGGCGACGCCGACAAGGACAAGAAGGCCAAGAAGAAGAAGGGCGAGGAATCGCCGCCGGAGCCCATCACGGGCGCGTGGGAGTCCAAGATCACCGTCCCGCCGTTCCAGGAGGTGCGCATTCGCCTCTACGTGCTCGACACAGACGGCGCGATCACCGGCAGCCTGCGCTGCAGCTCGCTCTTCGACGATCTCGTGCAGGTCACGGGCAAGCGCGACGGCCACAAGGTCGAGCTGTCGGGCGAAGGCACGCGCGGCACGGTCAAGCTGGTCGGCGAGGCCAAGGAGGACAAGCTGACGGGCAAGGTCTCAGTCGGCGAGACGACCGTGGACGTCGTGCTGACGCAGACCTCGAAGGAGCACGAGGTCGCGCGGCCGCCCGAGGTGCGCAAGCCCAAGGACGAGAAGAAGAAAGAGATCAAGGGCGAGCCCAAGGCGCCCGGCGTCGATCCCGAGCTCGAGCCCTTCCGTCGCGCGATGGACGGTGAAGCCGCGATCGTCGTCGAGGTCGGGCGCGAGGACGAGATCCTCGAGTGCGTCGAGGCGTTCGAGAAGGCCGGCATCAAGCCCGTGCTCTACGGCGCCGAGGAAGCCTGGAAGGTCGCCGACCAGATCCGCGACCGCGTCGCCGGCATCATTCCGACGCACGACGTCGTGCGCGCCGCACCGGAGATGGGCGCACGCCGCCGCAATCGCTACGCCGAGCTGGCGGATGCCGGCATCCCGATCGCGTTCCACAGCGCAGCCGAAGAAGGGGCGGCGGACCTGCCGCTCATGGCGTTGTACGCCGTGTCGCAGGGCCTGAGCCCGGAGGTCGCGTTGCGCGCGCTGACCTCCGACGCGGCGCGCATGATGGCGATCCACGATCGCGTCGGCTTCCTGCAGGCGGGCCTCGACGCCGACGTCGTGCTGCTCGACGGCTCGCCGCTGTCGGCGGCGTCGAGCGTCCTGCGCGTGTGGGTCGCGGGCAAGGAAGTGCGCTGACGTGCTGATCCTCGCTCCCGCGCTGCTCCTGATCGGCGAACAACAGCCGACCGCGGCTCGCGCCGGCGAGCCCGGGGCCCGCGGCGTCGCCGTGCTCGCCGCCAAGGCGATCGGCGTGGGCGAGGACGGGCGGGGCGTGATCGACCGCGCCGTCGTGCTCGTGCGCGACGGCAAGATCGAGGCGATCGGCCCGGCGCGCGACGTGACGATCCCGGCCGGCTACGAGATCGTCGACGAGGGCAAGAACTGGATCTGCCCGGGATTCGTCGACCTGCACTGCCACATCGCCGCCGGCAACGGCGGCCTCGGTGACATCAACGACGCCGTCTACCTGACGAACCCTGAGCTGCGCGCGAAGTGCACCGTCATCCCGCGCAACCCGCTCCTGCAGCGCGCGGTCGCGGGCGGCGTCACGAGCGTGCTCTTCATCCCGGGCTCGGCCACGAACATGGGCGGGCAGGGCGTGCTGCTGAAGACCGGCCTCGGCACGTACGAGGAGATGGTGATCCGCGATCCCGGCTCGCTGAAGCTGGCGCAGGCCGGCAACCCCGAGCGCTGGGCGATCGGCGTCGGCCGCTCGCTGATGAACTGGAACACGCGCAACACGTTCGAGCGCGGCGTGGAGTACGCGGAGAAGCGCGCTGCGGCGGAGAACGGCGGCAAGCCGGTCGAGCGCGACATCCACTGGGACGTCTTCCCGGAGCTCGTGTCCAACGACGTGCCGATCTCCACGCACACGCAGCGTTACCAGGTCGTGCTGGCCACGCTGACGATGGTGCGCAAGGAGCTGGGCCTGCGGGTGTTCATCGACCACGGCGAGTGGTACGGCAGCAAGCTTGCCGCGTACGCGCGCGACCTTGGCGTCGACGCGATCCTCGGGCCGCGCGCGATCGACCTGTTCAACTCGCTGGACACGGACGGGAAGATCCTGGGGATCGCCGCCAGCTACCAGCAGGGCGGTCACCCGAACATCGGCTTCAACACCGACTCGCCGGTGATCCCGCAGGAAGAGTTGCCGCTGCAGGCCGCCGTCGGCGTGCGCTACGGGTTCGACGACACGCGCATGGACTCGATCCGCGGCCTGACGATCGTTCCGGCGACGACCGCCGGCATCCAGGCGCGCGTGGGCAGCCTCGCGCCGGGCAAGGACGCCGACATCCTGGTGACGACCGGCGACCCGGTCGACCCCCGTCACTCGGTCGAGATCGTGTGGATCGAAGGCCGTCGCGTGTACGACGCTGCGGCCGACGGGAGGCTCTGGTGAGACACGTTCGTTCCCTCACGCGGATTGCGGTGCTGATCGCGGGTGCCGTGCTGCTCGACATCGCCGTGCAGGCGCAGCAGGGCGGGCCGCCCATGGCGCCGGTCGGCCGGCCTTCGGCCGCGGGCGAGGTCGGTGGACCCGGCCTGGCGGTCAAGACGCGCAAGGCGCTGGCGGTCCCCGACGAGGGCCCGCAGGTCATCGACAACGCCGTGATCCTCGTGCGCGAAGGCCTGATCGAAGCGATCGGCCCGGCGCGCGACATCGCGATCCCGGCCGGCTACGAAGTGCTCGACGTCGGCTCGAACTGGATCTGCCCCGGCTACGTCGACCTGCACTGCCACGTGGCCGGCACGTTCGACATCAACGAGATGGTCTATCTCGTGAACCCCGGGCTGCGCGTGCACTCGTCCGTGATCCCGAACAACGACGCCTTGCAGAAGGCGGTTGCGGGCGGCGTGACGACCGTGCTGTACATCCCCGGCTCGGGCGTGAACGTCGGCGGGCAGGGCGTGCTGCTCAAGACGGGGCTCGAGCGCTACGAGGACGCGCTGGTGCGCATGCCGGGCTCGATGAAGCTCGCGCAGGCCGGCAACCCCGAGGGCTGGACGGTCGGCGTCGGCCGCTCGTTCATGAACTGGAACACGCGCTGGATGTTCCGGCGCGGGCTCCTCTACGCGCAACGGTGGCAAGAGCACGAGCAGAACGGCGGCACGGCGCCCGACTACAACTTCGACCTCGAGGTCTTCCGCTGGCTGGCGCGGAAGGAGACGCAGGTCTCGACGCACACGCAGATCTACCCGGTCGTGCTGGCCACGCTGACGATGGTGCGCAAGGAGCTGGGCCTCGACGTGTACATCGACCACGGCGAGATGGCCGGCTACAAGCTGTCGAAGTTCGCCCAGGACCTCGGCGTCAACGCGATCCTCGGCCCGCGCGTGATCGAGGTGCCGACACGCGGCTTCATCAACTGGACCGGCAGCAACCCCGAGGCGATCCTGGGCATCGCGGCCGAGTACCAGAAGGCCGGGATGACGCGCATCGGATTCAATACCGACTCGCCGGTCATCCCGCAGGAGGAGCTGTTCCTGCAGGCTTCCACCGGCGCGCGCTACGGCTTCAAGGACGCGGAGCTGCAGACGGTGCGCGGCCTGACGATCATCCCGGCGATCACGGCCGGGATCGCCGACCGCGTGGGCAGCCTCGAGCCGGGCAAGGAAGCCGACTTCCTGATCGTCACCGGCGACCCGATCGATCCGCGCACCGCGGTCAACGCCGTCTTCATCGAAGGCCACAAGGTCTACGACACCGCCACCGAGCGGCGGCGCTTCTGATGGTCGCGAGCTGCACGATCCCGGCGTTCCGAGCGGCGCTCGTCGCCCTCTGCAGCGCGGTCGTCTCGTGCGCGCTGACCTCGTGCGCTTCCAGCCGCGTGGCCGATCTCTCGCCGCTCGATCCGGGCCAGAAAGGCGTGGCGATCCGGTGCGGCAAGATCCTGACCGTCGACGACGACGACCGGGTGATCGAGCGCGGCCTGATCCTCGTGCGCGAAGGCCGCATCGCCTACGTCGGCTCCGACCGCGCGATCCCGGCCGGCTATCCGGTGGCGGACTACCCCGACGCGTGGGCCGCGCCGGGACTGGTCGAGCTGCACTCGCACATCCACGGCGGCGACATCAACGACATGGTGCTGCCGGTCAACGCCGACCTGCGCGCGTCGAGCGCGCTGGTGCCGGCGAATCCCTCGATCCGCCGCGCCTGCGCGGGCGGCGTCACGACGCTGTTCGGGATCCCGGGCAGCGGCACGTCGATGGGCGGATTCGGCGTGATCTACAAGGCGAAGACGCACGGTACGTACGAGAGCATCGTGGTGCGCAACCCGGGCGGCCTGAAGGTCGCGCAGTCGTACAACCCCGAGCGCCGCGCGGGCGACCTGGGTGCGACGCGCGCCGGGCTCTCGTGGATCATGGAGCAATACAACGAGGACGCGCGTGCCGCGAACCGCGAGGGCACGTCCACGCTCGCGCTCGAGAACCTGCAGAAGGTGCACAGCCGCGAGCTCCCGGTCCTGATCCACAGCGCGGGATCGGACGGCTATCCCGCGGCCGCGCGGATGTGGCAGGTCGACAACAAGACCCGCGCCGTGCTGAGCCACGGCTGCTTCGACGCGCACCTCACGGCGCCGTGGCTCGTCGCGACCGGCGCGTCGCTCAACGTGGGGCCGCGCGAGATCGACTTCACGACGACGCGCGACGGCCGGATCACCGGCACCGCAGCCAAGTACCTGGCCGCCGGGGCGAAGGATCTGTCGTTGAACACGGACTCTCCGGTCGTGCCGCAGGAGGAGCTCTTCCTCCAGGGCGCGGTCGCGGCGCGTTACGGGGCGGATGCGTACACGATGCTGCGCGCCGTGACGATCGCGCCGGCGCGCGTCTTCGGGTTGGACGACCGCGTCGGCAGCCTCGAGGTCGGCAAGGACGCCGACGTCGTGCTGCGCTCGGGCGATCCGCTGGACCCGCGCTCGCGCGTCGAATGCGTCTACATCGACGGGCAGGTCGAGTACGACCGCCGTCAGTCAGGGCAGTGGTTCTAGGTTGGTTCCCATGCTGAGACCCCAAGCGTCGATTCTCGCGGCCTCGCTGCTGATCGCCGGCCCCGCTGCAGCGAACGGCCCCTTCGTGATCAAGGTCGGCCGCGCCGAGACCGTCACGAAGGGCGTTATCGAGCACGCCGTGATCCTGGTCGAGGACGGCAAGATCGTGATGATCGGCGAGGATCTGCCGATCGAGCGCGGCCTGCCCGTGATCGACCGGCCCGAGTGGACGGTCGTCCCGGGTCTGGTCTCGGCCTACACGCGCATCGGCCAGGACAGCGAGGGCGGCGACGACATGAGCCCCGACGTCCGCGCGAAGGACGAGCTGTGGCCCAAGTCGCCCGACATGCGCAAGGTCGTCGAGTACGGCGTGACGACGCTGGGCATCTACCCGGCGGGCAACGGCATCCCGGGCCTGGGCGTCGCGATTCGGCCGCTGGGCGAGACGGTCGACGAGCTCGTTCTCAAGGATCCGACCTACCTGAAGATCGTGATGCGGGCCGACTCGGCCTCGAAGAAGCGCATCAAGGACGGCTTCAAGAAGGCGGACGAGCACGCGGAGAAGGTCAAGAAGGCCAAGGAGAAGTGGGAGAAGGACCAGGACAAGAAGGCTCCCAAGAAAGAGGAGCCGAAGAAGGAAGAGGACAAGAAGGACGCCGAGAAAAAGGACGCCGAAAAGAAGATGGCCCAGGGCGAGGAGCCCGAAGCCGCGCAGGAGCCCAAGCCCGACGCGAAGACGGACAAGGACAAGAAGCCCGAGTTCGTGCCGCCCGCTCCCGACGCGAAGTCCCGCTCCTTCGTCGAGCTGCGCGAGAAGAAACTGCGCGCGCTCGTCAGCGTTTCCAGCGGCGCCGAGTTCCTGCACTGGATCGACGCGCTGGGCAAGGAATCGATCCTCTTCGACGTGCGCATCCCGCTGAACCAGGACAGCGACGTGTTCTACGTGTTCGACAAGAAGACGTACGACCTGGACGTCGACGGGATCGGCGATCGCAAGTGCTTCGCGGTGGTCGAGCCGATGCTGACGTTCACGCCCAACACGCGTCGCGTGCGCAACCTGCCGCTCGAGCTTTCGCGCGCGGGAGCCCGGCCGTGCTTCACGCCGCGCGTCGACGAGCTCGCGAGCTACAAGGCCTGGCTCGGTCATGTCGGCGAGCTGGTCGGTGCCGGACTTGGCCACGACACCGCGCTGCGCGCCCTGACGATCGATCCGGCCGAGCTGCTGGGCGTCGCGGACCGCGTGGGCAGCATCGAAAAGGGCAAGGACGCCAACTTCGTGTTCCTCGACGGCGACCCGTTCCAGCCGGCGACACGCATCCAGGCCGTGATGCTCGACGGCAAGTTCGTGCACGGGGAGGTGGACCAATGATTCGGCTCGAGAGCATGCGCCGTGTGGCGATCGGCCTGGCGCTGTGCGCCGTGGCGATGCCGGCCTGGTCCCAGGATCCGCCGGCTCCGGCCGAGGAGGGCAAGGAAGGCAAGGAAGGCGACGCGAAAAAGGACGAGAAGGACGACGAGCCCGAGCGCTGGTTCGCGATCGTCAGCGGCGACGTGCACACCGGCACCGGCGAGGTGCTGCGCGGCGCGACGCTGCTCTCGCGCAACGGCAAGATCCACTCGATCGGCTACGACCTCTACATCCCGCCGGACACGAAAACCCTCGACGCGAAGGGCTTCCGCGTCTACCCGGGGCTCGTCGCCATCTCCTCGCAGGGCCTCCTGGGCAACGCGACGAGCGATTTCGACGACACGATGGACCCGTTCAACTACCGCATGATCCTGGGCCTCGCGACCGGGATCACGACGACCGGTGCGGGCACGGGGGCGGTCAAGCTCAAGCGCTTCGCGGTCGGCGGCGCCGTGCTGAACCAGAAGATCTTCGCGACCTTCTCGTGGAGCAACAGCAACCCGCGCGGCAAGGGCGAGCTGCGCGAGAAGATGAAGGCGGCCACCGCCTACCTGCGCGACTACCGCGAGTGGCAGCGCAAGGTGAAGGAAGAGAAGGAGCTGCCCGAGCCGAGCAAGCGCGGCGTCGACAACAGCGTCCTGGCCGTGCTCCAGGGCGAGCAGACGGCCAAGTTCGTGGCCAACGACCGCGACGAGCTGCTCGGCATCGCGCGACTGGCGCAGGAGTACAACTTCCGCCCGGTGATCGAAGGCTGCATGGAAGGTTGGACCGTGGCCGACGAGCTGGGCCGCGCCGGCGCGCGCGCGATCATCACGGCCCGCGCCCGACGCGCCAAGGACGAGCGTCAGGTGATGGCCGGCGGGGCGAGCATCGAGAACGCGGCGCTGCTGCACAAAGCCGGCGTCCCGGTCGCGATCAAGCCCGCGAACGAGGGCATCGACCTGAGCGGCCTCGTCGGCCGCGACATCATGCACCTGCCGCTCGAGGTCGGCTTCGCGATCCGCGGCGAGCTGCCCGACAAGGCCGCGCTCGAGTCGATCACGATCGTCCCGGCGCGCATCCTGGGAGTCTCGAACCGCGTCGGATCGCTCGAGGTCGGCAAGGACTGCGACGCGATCGTCACGGACGGCGACGTGCTGCACTACAAGACGTTCGTGCAGTGGACGGTCGTCGACGGCAAGGTCGTCTACGACAAGGAGAAGGAGCTCTACTTCGCGCACATCCGGCCGCGCCCGGAAGGTCCCGCGCCGAAGAAGGTCGACGCCGGCGAGACGCTGCCCAAGGACGAGCCCGCCGCGGAGGAGAAGCCGGCCGACGAGAAGAAGCCGGCCGACGAGAAGAAGCCGGCCGACGAGAAGAAGGATCAGTGAAGCGCCGTCAGGCGCGGAACCACCAATACTTCTGGGGCTCGGGTCTCTTCTCTTTCGAATCGGCCGCCCCGTTCTGCGGTTCGACCCACCCGTTCTGCCGGTGCCGGCCGCAACCGCGCGGATGCGCCGGCATCTAGGGCAGCAACGGCCCCAACGTCTTCGCCACCCCATCGGCCACCCGCGCATGCCCCCGTGCGTTCCAATGGCCGTCGATCGCGTAGAGCAGCGGTTCCTCCGCGCCCTGGAACGCTGCCGCGACGTCGACGTGCGCCATGCCCCGCTCATATTCCGCCAGGCGAGCCAGCGCTGGCTCGCTCGAGACGATCACGAGCGGCCGTTCGCCCAGCACGCCCTTCATGCGCCGGTAGAGGTCGCACACCAGCGCCCACTCCGCGTTCGGATCGCGGGCGCGATCGCGGAAGGAACCTTCCCAGCGCGACTTCAGCAGCCCGCGCCAGGCCTGGCTCACGCGCTCGAGCCACGGGAACGGCACCGGCACGCCGTGCAGCTCCAGCCCGCCGCGCGCGCGCACGAACTGCGGCTTGTGCTTGCCGTAGGCCACGTCGTCGCGGCACTCGTACAGATCGTTCTCACAGAAGGCGACGACGACGGCGTCGGGGTGCACGCGCGGGTCGAGCTGCTCCAGCAGCAGGCACTGCTGGTCCGTCCCGTACCCCGACACGCCCGCTCCGAGCACTTCCCAGTCCGGGCGCAGGCTCTGCAGGCGTGCCGGCAAGGATTCGTCGAACGACACGCCCCAGCCGAACGCGAACGAGTCGCCCAGGACGAGCACGCGCGGCAGCCGCGACGCGTTGTCGGCCGGCCAGTCGGGACCGCGGAACCCTTGGGCGTTGATCCGCACCTCGACGTCGAACTCGCCGGCGTGGTGGCGGTGCGTCGTCCCCGGACGGTAGTGCCAGCCGAGCCGATCGTCGTGCTCCACGTAGGCCGGGTTCGTCGTGGGGGATAGGTCGCTCGAGCGCAGGAGCCGGTAGCCGCCCTCGACCGCGACGAGGGCCAGCACGAGGCCGACGGCAGACGCCAGGATGCGGCGCACGGCTCGCGCGAGTGTGGGGCGGGGGCTCAACGTGGATCGTTCGGACTCACGCGTGGACCTGAGCGAAGTTGCCAGCCCGGCCACGCGGCGCTAGGCTAACCTCCTCGCAGCGTAGGGGTTAGGTCGGGGAACGAGGGGACCGGCCACCGCGCACGGGAGCCTGCATGAGCCTGCGCACTCTGATCCGGATCCTGGGCCCCGGACGCAAGGACAGTCGCAACCTCACCCACGACGAAGCCTACCGCGCTTTCGACCAGATCCTGTCCGGCAGCGAGAGCGAGATCCAGGTTGCGACGTTCCTTGTGCTCGTGCGGATGAAGGGGCTCACGGTCGAGGAGCTGATGGGCTTCGCGAAGGCCGCGCGCGCGCGCGCCACGATCCCGTGCGAGGGAGTCACGGGTCTCGTGACGATCTGCCCGCCGCACGACGGCATGGAGCGCTCGCCGCCGCTCGAGGTCGCGGCGGCCCTCGTCGCGGCCGGCGCCGGCGCGCGCGTGCTGATCCTGTCCGACCGCTGCGTTCCGCCGCGCCGAGGCCTGACGGCTGCGAGCGTGCTCGACGCGCTCGGTGTCGGAATGACCTGGGATCCGCGCGAAGTCGAATCGTGGGTCTCGAAGACGCGCTTCGGTGCGTGCGCGGTGTCGGGCATGCTCCCGGCCTTGATGAGCCTGCGCAACGTGCGCAGCGACGTCGTGATCCGCACGCCGCTCGCGACGGTCGAGAAGCTGCTCGCGCCCATGTCCGGCGCAGTCCTCCTGGGCGCGCAGAGCGGCCCGGTGCTCGGCACGGCCGTCGAGGTCATCCACGGCCTGGGTCACGAGCGCGGCGTCGCGATCCAGGGCATCGAGGGCGGCGTCGTGCCGTCGGTGAGGAAGCGCACGCGCGGGATCGAGCTGTCCGACCGACACCTCGTGCCGCTCAACGTCGAGCCCGAGGACTTCGGCCTGGTCGCGCTGGAAGAGCCCGAGATCCCCGAGTTCGGGCCGCCGCCCGAGGGACACGGCACGGGCGACAACCCCGAGCTCGTGAAGTGCGCCGGCGACATCACCGAGGGCGTCCTGGCGGGCGAGCACGGGCCGGCGCGCAGCGCGACGCTCCTGACCGCGGCGCTGATCCTCAAGGCCGGTGGTTTCGCCTACACGCTGGCCGAGGGCGTCGACCGCGCCACGCGCTCGCTCGAGAACGGCGAGGCGCGCGACGTGCTGATGCGCCTGCGCACGGTGGCGTAGCCATACGTGGACCTCTCCTTCCGCCACGACCTGTGGCTCGCACGCCTGCCGCGCTCCCCGGCGACGCTCGGTCGCGTCGAGCGCATCGTCCTGCGGCCGGCGCGGGGCGAGCGCCTGACGCCGGCGGACGTCGAGGTCACGGTCGAGGGCGGGCTGCTCGGCGATCGCTGGAGCTCGGACGCTGGTCGCCGGCCGGGCAATCAGATCAGCTTGATGAACGTGCACGTCCTGCGGGCCGTGGCCGCAGGCGACGAAGCGCGCATGTCCCTCGCCGGCGACAACCTTGTCGTCGACCTCGACCTGTCGGAGAAGAACCTGCCGGTCGGCTCGCTGCTCACGATCGACGACGTCGTCCTGGTCGTATCGGCCGATCCTCATCGTCCGTGCCGCCATTTCGTCGACCGCTTCGGAGCCCTGGCCGCGAAGCGCGTCGCGCGCGGCACGCGCACCGGGAGACGCACGCGCGGCGTATTGGCATCGGTCGCCGTCGCAGGCCGCATCTGCGCGGGCGCGGCGATCCACGTGAAGCGGCCGGGCTCGGCCTGCCTGGCCTGATGAAGCTCCGGATCCCGCGCTCGATCCGGCGTCGGTTCCGCGGCGCGAAGGTGCACGGTCCCTTCCGCTACGTGCGCCGTCCGGACCGCTTGCGGCGGCACACGCAGGTCAAGCCGCTGCGCAACGGAGAGGAAGTGTTCCCGGCGATGCTCGAGGCGATCCGCGGAGCGCGGCGGACGATCCACTTCGAGACCTACATCCTGGTGGCCGATCGCATCGGCGAGGAGTTCCGCGAGGCGCTCGTCGAGCGCGCGAAGGCCGGCGTGGAAGTGCGCTTCCTCTACGACGCGGTCGGCTGCATCGAGCTCAAGGATTCGTTCCTGGACCCGCTGCGCGCAGCCGGCGGCCACGTCGCCGTCTACCACCCGGTCGCGCCCTGGCGTGCGCGCTGGGGTTGGAACAAGCGCGACCACAAGAAGATCCTCGTCGTGGACGATCACGTCGGCTTCACCGGCGGGATCAACCTGGGCCTCGAGTACGTCGCCGTCGAGCATGGCGGCAAGGGCTGGCTCGACTGGCACGCGCGCGTCGAAGGGACCGCGGTGCACGAACTGGCCGTCTCGTTCCGCCGCACGTGGATCGAGGCCAGCGACGTGCCGATCCCCGTTCCGGAACAGTCCGGCCCCGCGCTCGGGCGCAACGCGCTGGGCGTGCAGGTCGTCGACAACACCGGCGTGCGATCGCGCTGGCGCATGCACCGCGCGTACCTGCACGCGATCACGCGCGCGGAGCGCGACATCTCCATCCTGAACTCGTACTTCATCCCCGAGCTCAGCCTGCGTCGCGCGTTCCGCCGCGCCGTCGCGCGCGGCGTATCGGTGCGCGTCGTGCTGCCGTCCGATTCCGACGTGCCGCCCGTGCGGCACGCCAGTCGCTACCTGTACCGCCGTCTGCTGGCTTCGGGCGTGCGCATCTTCGAATGGCGCGAGAGCATGATGCACGCGAAGATGGGCATCATCGACGGCGTGTGGTCGACGATCGGCAGCTACAACCTCGACCACCGCAGCCTGATGCACAACCTGGAGGTCAGCCTCGTGTGCGTCGACGAGCCTCTGGCGGCGAAGCTGCAGGCTGCGTTCGAGAAGGACCTGGCTGGGTGCGAGGAGATCACGGTCGCGCACCTCGAGCGGTTGTCGCGCTGGGACAGGATCAAGGACTGGTTCTGGTACCAGCTCCGCTCGCAGTTGTGACCGCGGCGGCGCCGCGGGCGGGGATCACTTGCCCTGTGCGATCTCGAGCGCGAGCTCTTCCCCGTACTTTGCGCCCTGAAGCGAGCTCAGTATGACTTCGAGAACAGGACGCGCCGCGCGCTCGGGCGGCCCGTCTTGATGCAGCGGCCCGGCTCCAGCGGCGGACCCTGGCCGGCCAGCGGGATGCAGCGAATCGTCGCCTTCGTGGCGTCCTTGATCGCCTTCTCGGTCTCGGGCGTGCCGTCCCAGTGCGCGTACACGAGCTTCGAGCCGTCGCCGGCGAACACGGCCGCGAAGTCGTCCCACGTGTCGACCGAGACCGTGTTCGCCTCGCGGAACGCCAGCGCGCGCGCGAACAGGTCCTTCTGGAACTCGTCGAGGATGCGGCCGATCTGCAGGCCCAGGTCCTGCATCGCGAGCTTCTCCTTGACCGCCTTGCCGTTCGCGTCGACCGGCGCGACGCGGCGCTTGATCATGACGCTGCTCGATTGGAGGTCGCGCGGGCCCAGCTCGATCCGGACCGGCACGCCCTTGCGCTCCCACTCGTAGTACTTCTCGCCCGGCCGCACGTTGTCGCGGTCGTCGACCTTGACGGTCAGGCCGTCCTCGCGCAGCTCGCGCGCGATCTTGTGCGCGACCTCGCAAGTCTGCGCCTTCTCCGCGTCGCTCTTCCAGATCGGAACGATGACGACGTGGATCGGCGCGAGCTTCGGCGGCAGCACGAGGCCGTCGTCGTCGGAGTGCGTCATGACGAGCGCGCCGACCAGACGCGTCGACACGCCCCAGGAGGTCTGCCAGACGTGTTCGCGGCTCCCTGACTCGCTCTGGAACGTGACGTTGAACGCCTTGCCGAAGTTCTGGCCCAGGTCGTGGCTCGTGCCGGCCTGCAGCGCCTTGCCGTCCTGCATCAGCGCCTCGATGCAGCGCGTCTCGACCGCGCCCGCGAAGCGCTCCGAGTCGGTCTTGACGCCTTGGATCACGGGCATCGCCATGAGCTCGTGCGCGCAGTCGCGGTAGACGTCGAGCATGCGTCCGACCTCCTCGCGCGCCTCATCATGGGTGGCGTGCGCCGTGTGGCCTTCCTGCCACAGGAATTCGCCGGTGCGCAGGAAGAGTCGCGTGCGCAGCTCCCAGCGCATCACGTTGGCCCACTGGTTGATCAAGAGCGGCAGGTCGCGGTAGCTGTCGATCCACTTCGCGAAGAAGTGCCCGATGATCGTCTCGCTGGTCGGCCGGACGACGTACGGCTCCTCGAGTTCGTTCTTGACCGTCAGCTTCCCATCGACCGCCTTGAGGCCCGAGTGCGTCACGACCGCGCACTCCATCGCGAAGCCCTCGACGTGCTGGGCCTCCTTGGCCAGGAAGGACAGCGGGATCAGCAGCGGAAAGTAGGCGTTCTGGTGGCCGGTCTCCTTGAAGCGCCGGTCCAGGTCGGCCTGCATCTTCTCCCAGATCGCGTAGCCGTGCGGCTTGATGACCATGCACCCGCGCACGACCTCGGCCGGCTCGGCCAGGCCGGCCTCGCGGACGACGTCCTGGTACCACTGGGCGTAGTCCTTCGAGCGGGGGGTGATGCGTGTCTCGGCCATGGCGCGTCCTTTGGAGGCCGAGCAGAGTACGGTCCGACGGGCACCTTGTGTTCCGGCGGGGGCGCCCCGCCGGGCAGCCACCCCAACCAGAAGCCGACCCGGGGTAACGTCACTTGGTGCGTGTTGGTGTCGGCGCATTCGCACGGGGCTGCTACGAAGTTGCATTGTAACTCGCGGCAGGATCCGACGTGCTCGCTACGGGTGAGCGAACGGTCGCAGCCGAGTCTCGATCAGGCGCAGGGAACCTCGTAGGAGGCTTCGCGCCGACGGCTGACTCCGACAGGGAGTGATGGGGCACCCACGGACTGCGTTGCCTGCTATCTTCTCAGGAAGACGCAATGGGAGCGAGCCCGCGCGGCCTCGCGTTCTCGGAGCTGGCTGTCCCAAATTCGCGACGCTGACCCCGGTCGGCATTCCAGTCCTCAGCCGATCTGGTCGACGCTCTCCCTGGTCTCCCGGGGCTCTCGTCCGCGGCCTAGACTCTCGACCCCGTCGGAGTCCATCGCGCGATGACCGGACCGGGACCACACGCTTGCACCAGGATCCGACGATGACGACGGCTGAGCTGAACATTCGACCTGAGATGACGATGGAGGAGATCCTCAGGATCGCCCCCGCCGCGCACCGGGCGCTCTTCCAGCGCTACCACGTCGGTGGGTGCAACGCCTGCGGGTTCCAGCCGAGCGACACGCTCGCGCGCGTGTGCAAGGACCACAACCTGCTCGACGTGCAGGATGTCGTGCGCACGATCCTCACCGCGCAGGACATGGAGACGCGGATGCAGGTCGAGCCGGCTGCCGTGCGCGCCTGGCTTGCGACGCGCGAGCCGATGCGCTTCATCGATGTGCGCATGCCCGACGAGCAGTCCCAGGCGCCGCTGCCCGAAGCGGAGCCGTTGGACTACGACGATTCGGGCAAGTACATGGAGTTGCCGAAGGAAACGCGCATCGTCTTCGTGTGCGCGAACGGCGACCGCAGTCTGGACGTGGCGGCCTACTTCGCCGGACACGGGTTCACCCGAGCCGGTGCCCTGCGCGGCGGGCTGGCCGCCTGGAAGGCCGGCGGAGCGGCCTCTGCGCAGTCCTGAGCACGAGTGAAGAAGTCTTCAGAATCCCCGTGGACACCATCTCGACCTCACTGCTAGAGTCTCAGAACACCGGTCAGGGACCTGCCATCCTGATCGGAGTACGGGTGACGCAAGTCACCCGGAGCTGCGATCCCCATCGCAGCGCCCGGAGGTCTCCCCTGCCTTGACCCCCGGGCCGCTGGGCGAGGGTTCTGCCACCTTCGCTTGGCCGTCGGCTGATGCAAGTCAGCAAGACCCGCGCGGAGTCGTCCTCCCCCCAGGAGGACGACTCCCTTTCTTTTGGAGAGGGGCCGGTCCGGAACGAGAGGTCGCGCTCGATCGCGACCGCGCAGCGGGCTGCGACCGGGCCGCATGAGCCTGGGCCGCACAAGACCGGGCCGCGCGAGACCGAGCGGCACGGGACCGAGCCGCGCAAGAAGAAGGCACACGTCGGACGAGCGCCAAGGCGCAGCCGACCGGGACAGCTTCCGCTAGTCGCCTTCGGGCTGGTTGCCTTCGACCGAGACGTGCATGGCCGTCGCGTCGACGACGACGGTGCACGCGACGCCGCGCTGGACCAGCGTGATCGTCGCATCGCTCGACGCCCGACCGGCGGGATCGAAGATCAGGTTGCCGCCGCGCGCGACGCGCACCGAATCCACGCGCACGTCCTCGAAGACGGCGTCCATCGGATAGCGCCGCGTGCCCTCGATCGTGCCTGTGCCACCCAAGGCCTGTCCGTGATAGCCGCCGCCGTCCGCGTGGAAGTGCACCTCGATCCGCGTGCGCTGGAGCGCCGCGTGCATCTGCATGCGCCGCAGATCCTCGGCCAGCAGGGTGGCCGCGTTGTGCAGCGTCACCTCCGCACGCCCGAACCAGGCGTGGATCGCGAGCGTTGCGACGAGCGTCACGGCGACCAGCGTCAGCGCCAGCTCGAGGATCGTGAACCCGCCGTTGCGCCGTGCGCCCGCATGACGGTGGGAGACCATCCAGCCTTCTTTTCGGCCGTGGAACGGCAGGTTCTCGACCCCGCGCCCCGTCACAGGTCCAGGAACCGGGGTGCCGCCGGGAACGCACGCCCAGGCAGGTTCGCGCGGATCTCGCCCGTGGCAGGGCGGTAGAGCCAGCCCGTCAGGCCGTCGGCCTCCTGGGGCCAAGGCTCATCGGCGCGCAGGAAGCGCACGCTCGAGAGCCCGTTGACCGGGTTCGAGGGCACGCCGCCGTTGCGGTAGGGACCGCGCGCGCGCTCCGGCCGCCCGCCGACGCTGTGGGGACGCAGGACGACGCCGTCGCTCCCCGTGGGGTGCGTGATCTGGTCCTCGAGCAGCGAGGGGTCGCCGTGCCCGTCGCGCCCCTGTCCCGGCCAGATGCCGTGGTCGGCGCGGAAATCGGCCAGCACCGCCCGAATCTCGGTCAGCACGAGCTGGACCTCGACGAACTGGCGCTCGAGCTGCGCGACCTCCCGCCGCGGGCCCGGGATCGGCAGCGCGACGCAGAAGTAGAGCAGGCCCGAGATCAAAACGAAGAGCGTGACCTTGACCCAGAGCTGCGCCCGTTCCGAGGTCGCGCGCGCCGAGGGGTAGGGCGCCTGCGGGGCGGGCAGCGACGGAGGGGCATCCTCGTCACGCGCGCCGGACGAGCGGTTCGAAGCAGGCATTTCCAGCACGTGAAACGGGACGGACAGATGGGGGTCCGCACCGCTGTTTCGGCTCGAAATGCCGGTGGCTTGAGGCAGCCGCGCAGTGCACAGGAGCCGGAAGGGAAGGCTGCCACACCGATCGAGGGGCTGAGCAACCCGCCAAGCGGGGGCACTGCATGGGCCCCATCTCCATCGGCCGGTAACTTGTGAGCTCGAGCGCCCGTAGCTCAGCTGGATAGAGCGGCGGTTTCCTGAGCGAGTTTTTCGGTTCCTGCGGGAACTCCGACGCATGGCGCACGACGTCGCAGCTTGTCGCGCCTCCTCGCGCAAGGTCGGTTCCGACGGAGAGCTAGGCTCGGGCTTGGCAGCCTCCACCCCGCCAGATCATCGCGCGGCGTCGCTTCGTCTTGCGCCTCATCGTGCGCCGACTGCTGGGGAATCTGCTGGGGCTCGCGAGCGGTGGTTTCCAACACTACGGGCTGCTCCATTCGCGTTCCACCTCCGCCAGGAAGCAGCCGCATCGCCGCCGACGTGTCAGCGAGCGAGAGCATCGTTTAGTGGTTCAATGTCGTGCGGTAGTCCACGTGGCGCATGAGCCGCTGTGCAACCTGGGGAGCGACGCCCGTGCGCGCGAGCCGCGTCCCGAGCGTTCCACGCAAGCCGTGCAAGTCAGCCACGCGCCCTTGTGCATCGACGAGGTCAATCTTCGCCCGTTCGAATTCCGTCTTGCGCGTCAAGTTCGTGACCTTCGTCGGGAACACGCGCGTCGACGAGACTGCGTCCGTTGGCTTGATGCGCTTGAACTCGGCGAGCAGCTCGGCGTGGAGCGGGAGCACATCCTCGCGCTTCGCCTCGCCATCTCGAATGGTGAGGATGCCTTGCTCTAGGTCGACACTTGCCCATGCGAGCCGGGTGAGCTCCGAGCGGCAGAGTCCAGCGAGCGCTGCGGTCAGATACCATCCGCGACGACCGCGACTCTCGGCAACTTCCAGAAGTTGCGTCAGCTCGACATCCGACAGCGGCCGTCGAACTCTGCGGCGGTCACGGTGCTCGTCGATCTTCGAGAGCAAGTCGAGCGGATGCGAGTTCAGTCGACTCCTCTTGCGACACCAGTTCCCGAATGCACGGAAGGTCTCGCGCCTCGTGTCACCGTGCGCGCAGCGCTTCCCTCCGCTCGGAACGAAGCCAACGCACGCTCGACGGTCTCTAGCTTCAGGTCGGAGAGACGAGTCGCACCAGACTGCCGCATCAACCACCGGAGGTGGCGCTCCTTGCACTCCACCGTGTGCACGCCGAGCCCCTTCCCACGGCAATGCTCCAGATAGTCGGCAACGTGCTGCGCCATCGGCTTTCGCTCCGCCTCGGCGATGCCGTCCTGTCTACCATCGATGACACGTTCGCAAGGAAGTGCCACGTCTGCTTCGGGCTTGCTGGCGATGCGATCTGCGGCGCGATGGTCCGACGTGCGGCTGGACTTCTCCCGCCGCCTCCCACTTGCGTCGAATTACTGGATCGTCCAGGTCTCGGCGCCCTTGCGTTTGAAAACGGTTGCCATGGTGCTGCTGGGTTATCGATGGGCTCGTCAGAGGTGCGAAGCGTTCCTGAAGTTGAGGCTCGACCCCCCCCCGACGGCGGATGGGTCACCGAAGGCCAAGCCCCGCGCCCGTCCCCCGGCCCACGCACGTCCGGACAGGGCTCCGCCCTCCCGTCGCTGGAGAGGCCGCGGCCGAGCAGGTACGATCGCTCTCCCAAGCCCCCGTAGCTCAGTTGGATAGAGCAGCCCTTTCCTAAAGGGCAGGTCGCTGGTTCAATTCCGGCCGGGGGTACCACCACCG
>Ga0163152_10002620_pt1 | contig 25063 bp, 5 predicted proteins | sample OliLakLV19MP8IB2_FD_148635 | JGI IMG/M metagenome (GOLD analysis project Ga0163152, IMG submission 148635) | Freshwater microbial mat bacterial communities from Lake Vanda, McMurdo Dry Valleys, Antarctica - Oligotrophic Lake LV.19.MP8.IB-2 | ecosystem: Environmental > Aquatic > Freshwater > Lake...
ATCAATCACAGCATTGTACATCAAAAGAATATCGCTTCCCAAAACGCCATCCACAGGCTTTAATCCAACTTGCTCATACGATTGATTTACATGAGAAAGGTCCAACAAGACTGTTTTGTAATTTTCAATTTCCAGCTCTCCAATCTTCATTTTTTTTATCATCACCTGTTCACTTAGCATCGTATTTGTTCCTAATCCACTCGACAAGGAATCGTGCTTTTCAAATGTTTTTTCTTTCACAAATTTTCCAATTCTTGTTTTATCAAACACGGTTTTGGATGCACCAGTATCAATAATCACGTTTGCTACTTTTTTGTTGAGGTAGAGCTTCAACAATAAATGATAGCCTTCACCGGAAATATCTAATACTTTAAAAGGAATAGTTGAGATCATTTTGTTTTCAGTAAAAAAGGCGACCTGAAATCAGATCGCCTTTTATTTTTTTTTGAATAAAAATTAAACTGTAATTGTGCTTAAAATGTTATTCATATTTCTAACAGCTTCAGCACTTTTTGCAAATGCAGCTTTTTCTTCTTCGTTTAATTTAATGTCAACAATTTTCTCCCAACCATTTTTTCCAATGATAACAGGCACTCCAAGACAAATATCTTTTTGTCCATATTCACCATCTAAATAAACACAGCAAGAAAATAATTTTTTCTGGTCATTTAAAATACTATCAACTAAAGCTGCAACAGCTGCTCCCGGAGCATACCATGCAGATGTACCTAACATTCCAGTTAATGTTGCTCCACCAACCATTGTATCAGCAGCAACTTTTTTCAATTTATCAGCATCTATAAATTGTCCCACTGGAACACCTTTATAAGAAGCCATTCTGGTTAATGGAATCATAGTTGTATCACCATGTCCACCAATTACCATTCCTTCGATATCGTTTGGAGAAGCATCCAATGCTAAAGATAAATAGCATTTAAAACGAGCACTATCAAGAATTCCTCCCATTCCAATGATTCTATTTTTAGGAATTTTGCTTTCTTTCAAAGCAAGGTATGTCATTGTATCCATTGGGTTACTCACCACAATTACAATTGCGTTTGGTGAATGCTTCAATAAATTTTCGGTAACACCTTTTACAATTCCAGCATTAATTCCAATTAATTCTTCTCTTGTCATTCCTGGTTTACGAGGAACTCCACTTGTAATTACTACAACATCACTATTCGCTGTTTTTGCATAATCGTTAGTGCTTCCACTTACGCGAGTATCAAAACCATTTAATGTTGCTGTTTGCATCATGTCTAGTGCTTTTCCTTCAGCAAAATTTTCTCTGATATCAAGCAAAACTACTTCTGAAGCTATTTTACGAAACGCCAATACATCTGCTGATGTAGCACCTACATTTCCTGCTCCTACTACTGTTACTTTCATTTTATTACGATTTTATAGGGTTATCAAAATTTTGACGCTAAATTAGAAAAGAAAAACATACGCAACCATTAAGTTTTAAACAGATTTGGCATTTACTAACATTTTGTTCTTTTTTGCTTGGTTCATGCAACCAAGAGGCACTTTTTTGCATCAACCAGTAGGTTGACTAAAAAACCCTATATTTATTTATGACGAATAAATCTCTCTTAATATGAAAAAAGCACTTTTACTACTTGCCATTTGGGGCATTTTTTCCAGCAATTTATTTTCGCAAGCAGATTGTAGTACTGCAGCTCCTTTCTGCACAGCATCAGGAACAACATTCCCAGCATCAACAAGTACGGTTGCTCCTTTAGGCCCAGATTATGGCTGTTTAGGAAGTCAACCAAACCCGGCTTGGTATTATTTGAACGTCTCAACTAGCGGAACTATAAATATTGATTTAACAAATAGTGCAGGCGTTGATATTGATTTTGCTGCCTGGGGACCATTTGCAACACAAGCAGCTATGTGTGCTGGAACATCTAATTCTCCTTTTGATTGCAGTTATTCTACGTCAGCATCAGAACAAGTGAACATTGTTGGCGCAGTAGCTGGACAATGGTATATGGTTTTGATCACCAATTTTTCCGGAGTTGCAACTAATATTTCCGCAACAACTGCAGCAGGAACAACTGGAGCAACCAACTGTGCTATTCTTTGTAACATGACAGGATTAACAGCTACTCCTGGGCCTTGTAACCCAGCAACTAATACTTATTCACTCACAGGAACAATCACTTATACAACCCCACCTGCCACGGGAACACTCACGGTCACGAATAGTTGTACAGGAGTAACTCAAGTATTTAATCCGCCTTTCCCGGCCACTTCCATTGCCTATTCGCTCGCAGGAATGCCCGCCAACAGTGCGGGATGTACGGTCACGGCCACTTTTTCGGCAGATCCAACTTGTACACTTACAACCCCATTTACAGCCACAGCACCTTGTACAGTCACTTGTAACATTTCTGCTGTTTCTGCAACACCAACAGCATGTAACGTTGCGACACAACAATACAATGTAAGTGGAAACGTAACTTTTGTTAATGCACCAGCAACTGGAACATTAACCATTACAAACTCTTGCGGTGGAACTCCAGTTGTTTTCAACGCACCATTTGTTAGTCCGGCTGCATATAGTTTCCCAGGATTAGCTGCTAATGGTGCAGCTTGTAACATCACAGCTGTATTTTCAGCAGATGCGGCATGTACATTCACACAAGCCTACACTGCTCCAGCTCCATGTTTGGTAACATGTTCTATTACAGCTTTAACAGCTACTCCATCAGCTTGTGACCCTGTAACAAACAATTATTCAGTAACAGGAAGTGTTTCATTTGTCAATCCTCCTGCAACAGGAACATTAACTGTAACTAGTTCTTGTGGTGGTTCTGTTCAAGTCTTGAACCCTCCATTTGTTAGTCCTTTGGCATATGCTTTAAACAGTTTGTCTTCTAATGGTTTACCTTGTACAGTAACTGCTGTATTTTCAGCTGACCCATTGTGTACACTTACTCAAAACTATACAGCACCCGCATCTTGTTCATCTTGCCCGGTAACTGCAGGAAACAATGGACCATTGTGTGAGGGACAAACATTAAACTTAACAGCAACAGCAGTTGCAGGTGCAACATATAGCTGGACGGGTCCGGGTGGTTTTATTTCCGGAGTTCAGAATCCAACTATACCTGCTGCAACAGCTGCTATGTCTGGCGTTTATACTGTTACGGTGAATGTTGTTGGGCCTCCGGCTTGTACAGCATCTTCAAGTACTACAGTTACTATAACTGCACTACCAGTTGTTGTAGTTAATTCACCAACAACCTGTGCAGGTATTTCTACTACATTAACAGCAGCTGGAGCAACAACTTACGCCTGGTCGACAGGAGCAATAACAAATCCAATTACTGTTCCGGGAACTGCAGGAACCTATACTGTTACTGGCACAACTAGCGGTTGTACAGGAACAGCAGTAGCAACAGTTACAACTTCTCCTCCACCAACAGTAAGTTTTAGTGGTGATACTTTAAGCGGATGTAATCCTGTGATTTGTAATTTTGTTGCAAACACCGCAGGAAATCCGGGTGCAACTTATAGCTGGAATTTTGGTGATGGTACAACAGGAAGTGGTCCCAATGCTACACACTTTTATACCACAAACGGATGCCATACCGTTACCTTAACAGTTAGTTTCGGAGCGGGATGTTCTACAACAGATTCTATTCCCTGCATGATAAATGTATTCCCTCAGCCAACTGCTAACTTTACATTTATTCCTACAACAATTGATATATTAAATCCAACAGCTTATTTCACTAACACATCTGTTAACACAACAAGCACAACTACTTGGTTGTGGAATTTTGGTGACAGCACTACGTCAGTATCACAAGATCCTGCTCATACTTGGGAATATATCGGAGTACATCCAGTTACACTTTATGCAACAACAGTTAATGGTTGCACTGATTCGGTTACATATGTTATTATTATCGATGACATTATTACTGCATACATTCCAAATACGTTTACTCCAAATAACGATGGAGTGAATGATGTATTTAATATTTATTCACATGGAATTTCTCCAGATAAATTTGAGATGTTAGTTTTTGACAGATGGGGAAATAAAATTTATACTTCAAGGAATATAAATGAAGGATGGAATGGAGCAGTAAACAACAGAGGTGAAATTTGCCAACAAGATGTTTACGTATACCGTTTTAATTACCAAGATTTTAAAGGAAAGAAACACAAAGCAATAGGACATGTGACTATTGTAAAATAAATTTTAAATTAACAGACCACTCAAATCAATCTTTAAAAAATATGCGTACAATTAAAACTATATTTTCTTTGGTACTTTTCATGATTTGCTCTGGCTTGTTTGCTCAACAACCGCTTAGCTCTGCTGCTTTGGAACAAATAAGACAAGATAATATTCGCAACAAAGCACACGAATATGATGGCGTAAAAATAAAATATGAAGTAGTTGTAAATAGCGTTAAAGTGAGCGCTGAAGATTCACTTGGAATTGTTCAAGATCTAATTAAAATTCCCGGAGGAGTAGATTGTGAATTTGATCCAAGAACTTATTTACTGACTGTTAAAACAGATAAAAGCAATAAATACTTGAATATTGTAGTGATACAAAATGTTTTACTCTCTCACAACTTACATTTGATGACGTTTCAAGAAATTTTATATAAAAATTAAGCATTTACTCTCTTAAAATAGCGTTCTACCCCAACTCGATATGACTAAAATAAGCTACTCACTAAGTTTAAAAAAGATTTCACATCAACTCCATTTTCTTCTTGTTGTTATTTTTTTAAGCATCTCCAATTTAGCATTTGCACAGCCAGCGAATGACAATCCTTGCGGAGCAATCACGTTAACACCCGGTGCAGCATGCACCTATACAAACTATACAAATGTTGGAGCTACTAACACTGCTTCTGTTGCAGCACCTGCTTGTGCGTTTTATAGTACAGGAACAGATGTTTGGTTTGCTGTAACTGTCCCTGCGGGTGGTTCTTTAATTTTTGATAGTCAAACAGGAACCATGTTCGATAGCGGTATGGGAATTTATACCGCTCCGGGTTGTGCTGGACCATTTACTTCAGTTGCCTGTGATGATGATTCAAGTCCTAATGGAAATATGTCAATGATAACGGCAACTGGCTTAACCCCAGGAACAGTTGTTTATATTAGATTTTGGGGCTATTCCGCAGCCACTGGAACTTTTGGAATCTGCGTTCAATTGCCACCACCACCACCACCAAACGATAATCCTTGTTCAGCAACTACAATTCCTGTAAATGCTGCTGGTGCTTGTGTATATACAAATTCTACTACTGTTGGAGCTACTGTTTCTCCAGGTGTTCCAGCCCCTACTTGTGGGTTTGGTCCATATGGTAATGTTTGGTTTACAGCAGTTATTCCTGCTTCAGGAAATCTTGCTTTAGCAACCAATGCCGGAACTTTAACAGACCCCAGCATGGCTGTTTATAGTGGAACATGTGGTGCACTGACTCAAATCGGATGTAATGATAACTCTACAGGTTTAATGCCTGGCGTTTCTTTGAGCGGATTAACTCCCGGAAGTACTGTATGGATAAGTATGTGGGATAATTTTAACGACCAATCCGGTACATTTGGCATTTGCGCAACAAATCCTCCGCCACCTGGTCCAGGTGACGCCTGCTCTACAGCAGAACCATTTTGTACAGCATCCGGTGTTAATTACCCTGCCTCTACAGGTACATCAGCACCAAGTGGACCTAATTATGGTTGCTTATTATCTCAGCCTAACCCTGCATGGTTATATTTAAACATTGCTACCTCCGGTAATATTGATATTAATTTATCCAATTCAGCATCTGTAGATATTGATTTTATTTGTTGGGGACCTTTTGCTTCTCAAGCGGCTATGTGCGGTGCCATCTTTGGTGGCGCAGTAGGTGTTGATTGCAGTTTTTCAATAGCTGCTACTGAGCAAGTGAATATTGTTGGAGCGGTTGCTGGACAATGGTATATGCTATTAGTCACCAATTTCTCAAACTCACCAACAAACATTACCGCATCTGCGGGAAATGCACCTGGTGTGGATGGAACAACCAACTGTGCGATTCTTTGTAACATGACCAGTCTTACTGCTAACCCAGGAGCCTGTGTTCCGGCAACAAATCAGTATCAAGTAACTGGAACTATTTTAACTACTAATCCACCTACAACAGGAACTTTAACAATCACAAGCTCTTGCGGAGGTGCTCCATTAGTACTTTCTCCTCCTTTTGCAACATCTATTAATTACACCCTTCCTGGTATCACCGCAAATGGTGCGGCATGTTCTATTACCGCTACTTTTTCTGCAGATCCTACTTGTACATTAACAACAGCTTACACTTCACCTGCACCTTGCTCAGGCTGTACAATCGTAGCCGGAAATTCAGGACCAATATGCGCTAGTGGGACTTATGGTTTAACAGCAACAAACGTTGCAGGTGCAACATATGCGTGGACAAGTTCATCTGGATATTCATCCGGAGTACAAAATCCAACAGGAATAGCATCACCGGCAGCAGGAACTTATACCTATACAGTAACAGCAACTGTTGGAGCAACCACTTGTACTTCTGTTACTACATTAACAGTCAACCCAGTACCTGCCGTAACAGCAGAAGCGAACCAAGTATTTTGTGCTGGGGCAGCAGTGGCCGCCAATACTTTTGTAAGCACTCCAGCTGGTGCGACTTTTTCGTGGACCAACTCAAATCCGGCTATAGGCTTGGCAGGAAGTGGCACAGCTGGTACACCGGCTTTTACAGCTACTAACGCAACAACAGCTCCAATCACAAGTACTATAACAATTACTCCCACTTTGGGAACGTGCGTAGGTCCAACAAGTACTTATACAATAACAGTCAATCCACAACCAACATCAACATTCACTCAGTCACCCAATCAGTGTTTGACGGGCAACTCCTTTACCTTTACCAACACAGCAGCAATGGGTGGTGGTTATACACAAACATGGAATTTTGGAGGCGGAGGTGCAACACCAGCAACATCAACAACAAGCCCTGTTGTTGTGACCTATACAACAGCAGGAACATATACCATAACTCACATTGTAACGGGTCCAGGCGGTTGTACATCTACCAGCACTTCAACGGTAACCATTTTTGCAATGCCGGTTGTAACGGTAAACGACCCAACAATATGTGCGGGTCAAACAGCAACCTTAACAGCAGGTGGAGCATCCACTTATATATGGAGCGCAGGAGCAACATCCACGGGTGTAACAACAGCATCTGCATCACCAGTAACCACAACAAGTTATACCGTAACAGGAACAAACGTAAATGGTTGTACAGCAACAGATGTAGCCACAGTAACAGTAAATCCATTACCGGTAGTAACGACCGAGCCGAACTTAACATTTTGTGCAGGCGATGCAGTACCGGCAAACACCTTTAACAGTACTCCTGTTGGAGCAACATTCACTTGGACCAACTCTAACACAGCCATTGGCTTAGCAGCCAGTGGTGTTACCAGTACTCCGGGCTTTACGGCAACCAATGCAACAGCAGGACCAATAACAGCAACCATCAGCATTACTCCAACTTTAGCAGGATGTGTAGGAACACCTGTAAACTATACCATTACAGTTAATCCATTGCCAACAGTAACAGCAGAGCCCAATCTTACTTTTTGTCCGGGCGCAGCAGTACCAGCAAATACCTTTGTAAGTGCGCCAGCAGGAGCAACCTTTACATGGACCAACTCAAATCCGGCTATAGGATTAGCAGCAAGTGGAACCACGAGTACACCAGGGTTTACGGCAACCAATGCAACAGGTGGAGTCATTACAGGAACCATTACCATCACTCCAACTTTAGCAGGATGTGTAGGCACGCCAAGTACCTATACAATAACAGTTAATCCAACTCCAGCAGTAACGGTTAACTCTTCCACTATTTGTCCGGGTGGAACAGCAACATTAACAGCAGGCGGGGCAGCAACTTATACTTGGACGGCAGGAGCAACACCAACAGGTGTAACAACAGCAACAGCCTCTCCGGCAACAACTACATCATATACTGTTACAGGAACTTCAGCCACAGGTTGTACAGCAACAGCAGTAGCCACAGTAACAGTTTCTTCTACTTTAGCAATAACGGTTAACTCTCCAACTATTTGTGCTGGAGCAACAGCAACGCTAACAGCAGGTGGAGGAACAAGTTATACTTGGAGTGCAGGAGCAACACCAACAGGAATAAACACAGCAACCGCAACCCCTGCAATTACGACAACCTATACTGTAACAGGCACAACGGCAGGTTGTAGCAATACAGCAGTTGCTACAGTAACGATAACACCATTGCCTACGGTAGTAGCAGAACCAAACTTAACATTTTGTGCGGGAGCAGCCGTTCCAGCAAACACGTTTGTAAGCGTTCCAGCAGGTGCAACCTTTACATGGACCAACTCAAATCCGGCTATAGGCTTAGTTGGGAGTGGTGTAACAAGCACACCAGGATTCACTGCAACAAATGCAACAGCAGGTCCTATCATAGCAACTATTACTATTACACCAACAAATGGAGTATGCGTGGGCACTTCAAGCACGTATACAATTACAGTTAATCCATTACCAATCACAACAGTTACTTCAGCAACTATTTGTCCTGGAGGAACAGCAACACTTACAGCAGGTGGTGCAACAACTTATTCCTGGACTGCGGGAGTAACGGTAACAGGTGTAACAACAGCCACAGCTTCTCCAGTAACAACAACATCTTATACAGTAACAGGAACATCTTTAGGATGTACCAGTACAGCTGTAGCGACTATCACAGTGGCTTCTGCTTTAACTGTTACAGTGAATTCACCAACAATTTGTAACGGACAAGTAGCAGCATTAACAGCAGGTGGCGCAGCAACTTATACTTGGAGTGCGGGAGCATCTTCAACAGGCGTGAACACAGCAAGTGCATCACCAGTAACAACAACATCCTATACTGTAACAGGAACATCAGCAGGATGTACAGGAACAGCAGTAGCAACAGTAACGGTAAATCCAATACCAACAATAACGGTTAACTCTCCAACCATTTGTGCGGGAGCAACAGCGATATTAACAGGTGCTGGAGCAACTGCTTATGCTTGGAGTAATGGATCAGTTACAAATCCAACAAACGTAACACCAGCAACCACAACCTCTTTTACTGTAACAGGAACAACAGCAGGCTGTAGTAATACAGCGGTAGCAACAGTTACAGTTAATCCTATTCCAGTAGTTGCAGTAAACTCTCCAACCATTTGTGCTGGACAAACTGCAAACTTAACAGCATCAGGTGCTACCACTTATACTTGGAGTGCAGGTGCTGTTTCAACAGGAGTTAGTACTGCAAATGCAAATCCAGTAACAACAACATCTTATACCGTAACGGGAACACTTGCAGGTTGTACAGCAACAGCAGTAGCAACGGTAACAGTAAATCCTTTACCAATAGTAACGGTAAATTCACCAACCATTTGTGCAGGACAAACGGCTGCATTAACAGCAGGTGGTGCAACATCTTATACTTGGAGCGGGGGAGCATCTTCAACTGGAGTAAATACGGCAGATGCGGTTCCGGCAACAACAACAACCTACACCGTAACAGGAACAACACTGGGTTGTACCGCAACAGCAATAGCAACGGTAACAGTAAATCCTTTACCGATTGTTACAGTAAATTCTCCAACGATTTGTGCAGGACAAACTGCTGCATTAACTGCAGGAGGTGCTGCAACATATGTTTGGAGTGCAGGTGCAACTTCTACAGGAGTAAACACAGCAAACGCAACACCGGCAACAACAACTTCTTATACTGTAACGGGAACAACGGCAGGCTGTACAGGATCGGCTGTTACAACAGTTACTGTAAATCCTTTACCTATTGTTTCAGTTAACTCGCCAACCATTTGTCCCGGTCAAACAGCTGCATTAACAGCCAGCGGTGCTGCAACATATGTTTGGAGTGCAGGTGCAACTTCAACAGGAGTAAACACTGCGAATGCTTCTCCTGGGGCAACAACATCTTATACCGTTACAGGAACATCCGCAGGATGTACTGGAACAGCAGTAGCCACTGTAACAATCGGTGGTTCAATTTCAGTAACAGTCAACTCTCCAACAATTTGTCCGGGTGGAACAGCCAACTTAACAGCTGCTGGTGGAGCAACCTATGTTTGGAGTGCAGGCGCAACACCAACAGGTGTTAGTACTGCTACAGCATCTCCGGGAGCAACAACAACTTATACCGTAACAGGAACAATGGGTGGATGTACTGGTTCAGCAGTAGCTACAGTTACTGTTTCTGGTGCAATTGCGATTGTAGTTAATTCTCCAACTATTTGTAATGGAACTACAGCAAGCTTAACAGCATCGGGTGCAACTACTTATGTTTGGACTGCAGGTGCTACCTCTACAGGAGTGAACACTGCTGATGCAACCCCAGCTACAACCACTTCTTATACCGTTACAGGAACAACAGGTGGTTGTACAGGAACAGCAGTAGCAACAGTTACTGTTACTCCTTTACCAACTGTAACTGTAACATCGCCTACTATTTGTATTGGAACAAGTGCAACATTAACAGCAGGTGGAGCAACAACCTATACTTGGAGTGCTGGAGCAACATCAACAGGAGCAACTACAGCAACTGCTTCTCCTTTAACAACAACAACGTATACAGTAACAGGAACAGCTTCAGGTTGTACCAACACAGCGGTGTCAACTGTAACGGTAACGCCATTACCAATTGTGACGGTAAACTCTCCAACCATTTGTGCTGGTCAAACAGCCGGCTTAACAGCATTGGGAGCAACAACCTATACTTGGAGTGCAGGAGCAACATCCACTGGTGTGAATACAGCTAATGCTTCGCCTTTAACAACAACATCTTATACAGTAACAGGAACAGCAACAGGATGTAGCAATACAGCAGTAGCAACAGTTACTGTAAATCCTCTTCCAATTGTAACGGTGAATTCTCCAACAATTTGTGCTGGACAAACCGCATCCTTAATAGCAGGCGGTGCTTCAACTTACACATGGAGTGCGGGAGCTTCTTCAACAGGAGTAACTACTGCTGCTGCAACTCCGGCAACAACTACAACTTATACGGTAACTGGAACATCAGCTTTAGGATGTACAGGAACTGCAATTGCAACCGTTACGGTTACACCTATTCCAACCGTAACTGTTACATCACCAACAATTTGTATTGGTGCTACTGCTACATTAACAGCAGGTGGAGCTACAACCTATGTTTGGAGCGCTGGTGCAACATCAACAGGTGCAACAACTGCTACAGCTTCTCCAGTATCAACAACAACGTATACAGTAACAGGAACTTCTTCGGGTTGTACAAATACTGCAATGGCAACAGTTACTGTAAATCCTTTACCAATTGTAACGGTGAACTCTCCTAGTATTTGTCCAGGAAGTACGGCAACATTAACAGCCGGTGGCGCAACTACTTATACATGGACTGCAGGGGCTGTTCCTGCAGGTGTGAATACGGCAAATGCATCTCCATTAGTGACTACAACATATACCGTTACAGGTACATTGTTAGGTTGTACAGCAACAGCTGTTTCAACAGTTAGTATCAACGCTTCCTTAACAGTGGATGCGGGATTAAACGATACGATTTGTTTTGGACAAAGTACACCATTAACTGTTACTCCAAATGGAGCAGGTTATACTTATAGCTGGTCACCGGCTGCAGGTTTAAGTGCTACCAACATTTTCAATCCTTCTGCAAATCCAACTACCACTACTACTTATGTTGTGGTGGTAACGGATATCAATGGTTGTACAGGAAACGATAACATAACTATTTATTCAGATCCACAAATTAATCCTACAGTAACAGGGATAAACATAACTTGTAACGCTGCTTGTAACGGTTCTACTACCGTTGCTACAACAGGAGGTTCAAACGTTTATACTTATTTATGGACCAGTGGAGCTACCACTGCTACTAGTGGATCTTTATGTCCGGGTTCTTATTCTGTAACAGTAACAGATAGTTGGGGATGTACCGTAAGCGGAAGTACTTCTATCACTCAACCTACTTTATTGGTTGGATCAATTACTACTTCAACACCTGTAACATGTAATGGCGCTTGCAACGGAACAGCAACCGCTTCTGGTGCTGGTGGAACAGGAGCATATACGTATTCATGGAACACAGTGCCTGCACAAACAAGTGCTACGGCAACTGCAATGTGCGCAGGTACTTATACGGTAACAGTAAGAGATGCAAATAATTGTACAAGTACTGCTACGGTTACTATTACTCAACCTTTTGCTTTAACAGCTAGTATCATTACACAAACAAACGTTAACTGTTTTGGTGCTAGTACAGGAAGTGTTACTGTTGCTGGTTCAGGTGGAACACCAACGTATCAATATTCAATCAATGGCGGGACTACTTTTCAAGCAAGTGGAACATTCTCAGGATTAGCCGCAGGTCCATATACAATTACTGTTCAGGATGGAAATGGTTGTACGGTAGCTCAAGCAGTTACAATTACTACTCCTACAGCTATTACCTCTTCGGTAACTGCACAAACAAACGTAGCTTGTTTTGCTGGCAACACAGGAAGTTTTACTGCAGCAGCAGCTGGTGGAACACCAACGTATCAATATTCAATTAACGGTGGAACTACTTATCAGTCTAGCGGAACATTTAACTCCTTAACTGCAGGGCCTTACACCGTAACCATTCAAGATGGAAACGGATGTACGTTCACACAAGCTGTTATTATCACACAACCTACTCAGGTTACTGTAACAGCTACTAAAGTAGATGCTACTTGCGGAGCGGCTAATGGTTCATTAACTGCAACGGGTGCTAGTGGAACTCCTTCTTATACTTATTCAATTGGTGCGGCTTTCCAAGTAAGTGGAACATTCGGTGGTTTGGCTGCTGGAACCTATACCGTAACAGTGAGTGATGCCAACGGATGTACAGGCACTACCACCATTACCATTGTTGATTTGAGTGGATTAACAGCTTCCATTACCGCACAAACAAACGTTAGTTGTAATGGGGGAACAAATGGTAGTGTTACAGTTATCGCATCAGGTTCTACGGGTCCTTACCTTTACTCTATCAATGGCGGAGCCTTAGGTGGTAGCGGAACATTTGCTGCTCTTGCACAAGGAACCTATACTGTGGTTGCTCAGGATGCAAATGGCTGTACAATTTCAGTCCCTGTTATAATTACTCAGCCTACGTTATTAACGGCAAACATTTCGGCACAAACAAACATTAGTTGTTTTGGTGGTAGTAACGCAAGTGTCACTGTTGCCGCAGCTGGTGGAACAACAACTTATACCTACTCTTTAGATGGAGGAGCATTTGTTGCAGGAGCTACTTTCACAGGATTAACAGTAGGTGCTCATACCATTACTTTGCGTGATGCGAACAACTGTACAGTAATTATTCCTTTTACAATCACACAACCAACAGCATTGACACTTGTTACTTCTGTGGTAAACGCTACATGTACTGCTGCTAATGGCTCTGCAATAGTTGTAGCCTCAGGGGCAACTCCAATCTATACCTACTTATGGACTCCGGGTGGAGCCACTACTGCAACTGACAACGCAAATACTGCAGGAAACTATACCGTTATTGTTACCGATGCGAACGGCTGTACCTCAAGTGCAACGGCTACTATCGGTTCAAACCTGGGCGGAACGGCTGTGATTTCATCGAGCAACAACGTTTCTTGTACGGGTTCAAGCGATGGCTCTGCAACGGTTTCGATGGGTGCAGGCTCAACTCCGCCATTCACTTATGCTTGGACACCAAGTTCTCAAACTACTGTGACAGCTTCGGGACTAGCTCCTGCTAGTTATACCGTAACAGTAACTGATGGAAATGGTTGTATCTCTACTGCTACAACAGTAATTACACAACCTACTTTATTGACTCAGACATTTACCACCGTTAACGTTCATTGTTTTGGAGGTTCTACAGGGTCTATTACGATCAACCCTGCGGGCGGAACTCCTGGATATACTTATCTTTGGACTCCTGGAAGTTATACCACTCAAACCATATCGGGGTTACCTGCGGGAACTTACACCTGTGTTTACACCGATGCAAATGGTTGTCAGAAAACAGCTTCGGTTGCCATTACTCAACCTGCAGGAATGGTATTGTCATCTACCCAAGTGGATGCTACATGCAACTTGGCTAACGGAAGCGCAACGGTTTCTGCAGCCGGTGGAACAGGACCTTATACTTACTCTTGGAGTACGGTACCGGTACAAACAACTCCTACCGCTTCAGCATTGCCTTCTAATACCTATGTGGTAACAGTAACCGATGCCAACAGCTGTACTCAAACACTTGCTGTCACCATCAACAACTTAGCAGGTCCGGTAGCGACTGTTTTCAGCGTAAACAACGTTTCCTGTTTTGGAGATAATGATGGAAATGCAACGGTAACGGTAAGTGGTGGAACTATTCCATTTACCTTCTCTTGGAGCAACGGACAAACCTTACCTACTGCTACCAATTTAGTTGCTGGCACTTATACACTTGTTGCAACAGATGCAAGTGGCTGTATTGCTTCTACCTCTGTTACCATTACAGAACCACTTTTATTGGATCTGGCCATAGCAAGTACAAACCCTACGTGTGCAGGAGCTTGTGACGGAACATTGATCTCCAATACATTTGGAGGTACTGCACCTTATACTTATTTATGGAATCCGGGTGGAGTAACAACACCATTTGTATTGGGCTTATGTGCCGGAACCTATACCCTGCAAGTAACAGACATAAACGGCTGCACCGCATTTAAACCTGCAACCCTAACCAATCCTGTTGCTGTTACTGCTTCTACAACCAGTACAAACGTTTCTTGTAGCGGCTTATGTAATGCAACAGCAACGGCAAATCCATTAACAGGCACAGGACCATTCACCTATTTATGGACCGATGCCAGTGCTCAAACCACACAAACAGCAACCGGATTATGTTCGGGAACTTATACCGTAACTGTTACTGATGCTGCAGGATGTACTGCAACGGCAACGGCAATGGTTACCTCTCCTGCTTCAATGCTTACTTCTATTACTGCACTTGGAAATGTAACTTGTTTTGGAGCCTGTGATGGATTTGCAACAGCAACTGTTGTTGGCGGATCTGCACCGTATGCTTATTTATGGAATCCTACAAGTACAGCTGGAGCTGCAGTAAATAATTTATGTGCTGCAAATTATACAGTTACTGTTACCGATGCAAACGGATGTACCGCCTCTACAACTGCTAACATTACCGAGCCATTCCCACTTATTGCTACAATCACCAGCACTAACGTAACGTGTTTTGGTGCATGTGATGGCACTGCAAATGCTGTTTATACAGGTGGAACAGGACCATATACCTTCCAGTGGACCCCTACATTTGCTACCACACCAAACATTGCATCTATTTGTGATGGAATACATAACTTATCTGTTACCGATGGAAATGGCTGTATAGCAACAGCTTCAGTAGTAATTACTCAGCCTACTATTTTAGCGGTTTCAACAACTACTACCAATTCTTCTTGTGGAAATGCTGACGGGTCTGCTTGTGCTGCCATCACCGGTGGTGTGCCTCCTTTTGCTTATTCATGGAACGACCCTTCCAATCAAACTACCAACTGTGCATCCAATATCAATGCAGGTGTGTATACTATTTCTATTACTGATGGAAACGGATGTAATGTAACAGGACTTGCAAACGTAAATGACAATACTGCTCCTATAGTTACTATTCCAACAAGTGCAAACGTAACGTGTGCGGGTGCTAATAACGGAAATGCGCAATCAAGTGCTGTTGGTGGAATTATTCCTTATTCAATTGTTTGGACACCTACAGGACAAACTACCGCATTTATTTCTGGATTGTCTGGGGGCATCTACACTGTTACATACACTGATTCTATCGGCTGTATTGGAAGCACTTCTGTTACTATTAATGAACCTGCTCCTTTGGTATCGGGTATTATTGCTTCTAGTAATGTTAGTTGTTTCTTAGCTTGTAATGGAACTGCTACTCTTGGCGCTGGAGGCGGAACAACTCCATATACTTATTTATGGAATACAACTCCAACTCAAAACACTGCTGCTGCATCAGGCTTATGTGCTGCCGGATATACCGTAACAATAACTGATGCAAACGGATGTACAAGCACCAGCTCGGTGAATATTACTTCTCCTACTGTAATCACCGTAGCCCTTACATCCACTACAAACGTAAGCTGTAATGGTGGTAATAATGGAACAATCAACACCACTGCTTCGGGTGGAACTCCTGGGTATACTTATACTTGGACTCCTAGTGTGGGCTCTGGGCCAATGGTTACAGGTCTTGTTGCTGGAACATATACCTTAGTTGTGGCCGATCAGAATGGCTGTTCAAGTACAACAACCTACACCATAACACAACCTGCTGCGATAACGGTTTCTACAATAACTAATTCTAGTACTTGCGGAAATTCAAACGGATTTGTGTCGGTTACGCCACTTGGCGGTACTCCTGGATATACTTATCTATGGAATGATCCATCCACGCAAACAACAGCCATTGCTACTTCATTACCTGCAGGAACCTATACTGCTATTGTAACAGATGCAAATGGTTGTAGCGTTTCTACTGCGGTTGTATTATCCGATCAGGCTGGCCCTACATTGGCTCCATTTACCTTCACCGAGCCATTGTGTAGTGGAACACCATTGGGTACTGCTACTGTTTTCCCGGTTGGTGGAACTCCTTTATATACTTATTTATGGAGCGGCATTGGTGCACAAACCACCCAAACGGCTACAGCTTTAGTTGCTGCAACTTATACGGTTACTGTTACCGATAACAATGGTTGTACTGCAGTTGGTTCTGTTACTGTTACTCAACCTTCACCTACTGATATTATTGTGAGTCCGACCGATACCATTTGTATTGGACAAAATGCAATAATTTATGGTGCCGGTTTTGGCGGAACACCAACCTATACATACACATGGGTGCTACCGGCTACGTTTACAGGATCTGGACCACACGTAGTAAACCCTACTGTTACTACAACCTATGATGTTTTCTTAATAGATGCAAATGGATGCGTTTCTCCTACCCAAACCATTACCTTATTTGTTCATCCTCCTGTTACTGTTACGGCAACAGACGTGAGTGTGTGTAACGGAAGTTTTGTTACCATCTCTGCTGTGGCTGGTGGTGGTAATGGTGGACCATATACTTATACTTGGAGCAATTCGTTTGTGGGTGCTTCTCAAAGTGTGTCGCCTCCTTTAGCTTCATCACCATTTAATTACATTGTAATGGTAGATGACGGATGTTCTTTGTTAGCAACCGATACCGCAACTGTTACAGTTAATCCTTTAGCTGTATCTTTTATGCTGGCCAATGATACTGCTGGTTGTGAAGACTTTACGGTTACCTTAAACGGAGTGAGTGATATTGGAACGGTGTATTCATGGAATTTTGGTGATGGTTCAGTAAGTGTTACCGGAGAACCTGTTACACATACCTACCCTAATCCGGGATCATACAACGTAACATTAACAGTTACTACTGCACTAGGTTGTTCTTCCTCTATTACAAACAATAACTATATTGATGTATGGCCTGGACCTGTGGCTGCATTTAGCTACTCGCCAACAACTGTTACTCAAACCGCACCACTAGTTGAATTTACGGATCTGTCTACTGGAGCAAATGCTTGGGAGTGGGATTTTGATCACCCTTCTGGAATTTATTCCGACACTGCTCAAAATCCTTCATTCTCCTACAATGATACCGGTTCATACGTGGTGATGTTAGTGGTAACAAACAGCTTTGGCTGTACCGATACTGCTTACAATAACTTAGAGGTGTTGCCTGAGTATACATTGTATGTGCCTAATGCATTTACACCAAACAATCATGATGGAAATAACGATACCTTCTTCCCTCAAGGAGTTGGAATCGACCCTGATAATTTTGAAATGATGATCTTTGATCGTTGGGGTAATATGATTTACAAAACTACTGATATCAACAAAGGTTGGGACGGGAAAGCCAATGGTGGAGATAAAGTTGCGCAAATTGATGTATACGTCTGGAAAATTAATACTCAAGACTACAAAGGCGACTCTAAACAATATGTGGGTACCGTTACTATTGTCAAATAACCTTTAATACAAAATAGAAAAAAAAGTCCCGCATTTGTGGGACTCTTTTTTTGCTTTAGAAGATAACCCAAATAGTTTTCTGTTGAAAACTATTTACACCCTCATGCAACCATTTAAGCTTTATAAACATCCATTTTGAAGTGCATCTGAAAAAATGAATTTTATTGTACTTTTTTCTTTGATTTTTTGAAAATATTTATCATTTTAGCACATCTGAACACCGTATAAAAATTGCTCTCTTTTTCGTTTTTTTGAATTATCTCTAAACAAAAAAAAAATGATTAAAACTACTAAACTACTAGCATTAACAGCCTTTTTCGTTATATGTTTTTTAAACACAAACATATTAAATGCACAAATGGTTGGCGCAAACGCATACATCAAAGGAACCAGTGTAGAAATCGGAATTGCCGGAGCCGGTGGTTACGAAGGTTGTCCAACCGGAGTTTCTCCTCCATTACCTGGAATGCACTTTCGCTCAGGAAATCCATTTTTTGGTTTTGTTTCCAACCCACAAGTAAATGCTTGGGCAACTTTTGATGGGGATTTTTTCACTCCCGGAAGTCCGGAAAACGGATGGGGAATTGAGATCGGGTCTGGAGTAAATTACTCGAATAACTGTAGCGGTCCTACTGTTCAGATACCGGGTGCCATGTCCTCATGGACTCAAACCTTCACTTGTATTAGTGCAACTTGGGATGGAAACTTAACAACCGGAACTAATCTTCATATTAAGGTAAATTATTTTTTAAATCAGCCTGATTTATTTTATACGACAACTGTATCGGTAACAAACAACACCGCTGCAACCATAGCGGACATGTATTACTACAGAAACTTTGACCCAGACAATAACCAACCGATAAGTGGGGATTTTACTACACAAAACACAATTGTTTCACAACCCGGAGTTGGATTGTGTAACACCGCTCACGTAAAAGCAACCTCTTTAGTTCCTGCATCTCAGCCAATGTCCTATGTGGGACTAGCGGCAACTGGAGCAAATTGGAGAGCAACCTTCGGAGGTTTCTCAAACAGAGATGGATCTGACATCTGGAACTCAACAGGACCTTATTTTCCTGCACTTTCCGGAGGAGTAGGTTCAACTGCTTTTCAGGATGCTGCAATTGCAATCGCTTACCGCATTCAAAATCTTGCACCGGGAGCAACTGAAACATTCAAATTTGTGGTGATTCTTGATGACTTAGCTGCTGCACAGGCGGTAGCAAATACCACTTATTTAACTTATCCCGGTTCATTAACTGCACCGCCTGCTTCTTGTACACCTTATACTGATACTACAAAAATTTGTCAAGGAGTTCCTGCAACAATTGGAGTTACTGGTCCAAATATCGCAAGCTACAACTGGTCATGGAGCCCAGCAACCGGATTATCATCTTCAACAGGAGCAACGGTATCTGCAAGTCCAACAACAACCACAACCTATACAGTTACTGGAGCACCTATCAATGCGTGTTTTGCACCCATTTCATTCCCGATAGTAGTTTACGTAACACCTAGTCCGACTGTTGTTCCTGAAACAAACGTCACAGTCTGTGCAGGATCTGTAGTCCCTCTTAATGCATTTACGAGTACCCCGGCCGGGGCTACATTTACATGGACCAATTCGAATACAGCCATAGGACTGGGTGCCAGTGGCTCAGGAAGTTTACCAACATTTACTGCTACCAATGCGGGTGCAGTCCCCATCACTTCTACTATAACTGTAACACCTACCATTCCAGGAAGTACCTGTCCCGGTGTTGCGAGTACATTTACAATTACTACAAATCCTACACCAACAGTAACAGTTAATTCAACAACAATTTGTCCAGGTCAAACTGCTACATTAACAGGGACTGGTGCTGCAAGCTATTCTTGGTCTACAGGAGCAGTTACGAATCCTATTACTGTCACACCAGCCACCACAGCTTCTTATACAGTTACCGGAACAACTTCTGGTTGCACTAATACTGCGGTAGCAACTGTCACTGTTGGTGGTTCTGTACCAACTACTGTTAACTCTCCAACAATTTGTGCTGGACAAACTGCCACATTAACAGGAGCAGGTGCTACTACTTATACTTGGTCAACTGGTGCAGTAACTAATCCTATTTCTGTAAGCCCTGCAACAACAACAACCTATACTGTTACAGGCAATACTGCTGGTTGCACCGGCTCTGCAATTGCAACAGTTACTGTTAATCCTTTACCGATAACTACTGTAAACTCTCCAACAATTTGTAACGGAGTAACTGCAACTTTAATAGGCGCAGGTGCTACATCTTATTCTTGGTCCACTGGGGCAGTGACTAATCCTATTTCTGTTACTCCTGCAACAACAACATCTTATACTGTTACAGGAACTTCATTAGGTTGTACGTCTTCAGTTGTTTCAACTGTTACTGTAAATCCTTTACCAGTTACAACTGTAAATTCACCAACAATCTGTCCTACACAAACTGCAACATTAACAGCAGCAGGTGCAACAACTTATTTATGGAGCACAGGTTCTACAGCTAATCCTTTAAACGTAACACCTACAGGAACTACAACATACACTGTGACAGGAACATCATTGGGTTGTACCTCTTCTGCAATTGCCACTGTTACTGTGGGCGGCTCTATTACAGCTACTGTAAACTCTTCAACTATTTGTGCAGGACAAACAGCTACATTAACAGCTACAGGTGGAACAACTTATTTATGGAATACAGGTTCTACTGCTAATCCATTAAACATTTCACCAGCAACTACAACTTCTTATACTGTTACTGCAACAGCTGGTGGTTGTACCGGAAGTGCTGTTGCAACCGTTACTGTAAATCCATTACCGATTACAACTGTAAACTCTCCAACAATCTGTAATGGTGTAACTGCCAGCTTAACTGCTGCTGGTGCTGCTACTTATACTTGGACTGCAGGTCCTACTTCTACAGGAGTTACAACTGCTGATGCTTCACCTTCAACTACAACATCATATACCGTTACAGGAACTTCTTTGGGCTGTACTTCTACTGCAATTAGTACCGTTACCGTAAATCCTATTCCTGTTACAACAGTAAATTCTCCTAGTGTTTGTCCAACATTTACGGCAAACTTAGTTGCTGGTGGTGCTACTTCTTATAGCTGGACTGCAGGTGTAACAGTTACTGGTGTGAACACCGGTGATGCTACTCCTGCTACAACAACTACTTATACTGTTACCGGAAACTCTTTAGGTTGCACTTCAACCGCTGTGGCTACAGTTACTGTAAATGCCGCACTTGTTGTCAATGCAGGATTAAATGATTCTGTTTGTTTCGGAGGCAGTACTGTGTTGGGTGTAACACCAAATGGTGCTGGCTATTTATATAACTGGACACCTGTAGCTTCTTTAACGGGAGCAACAACAGCTACTCCAACTTCCACCCCTGCAACTACTACAATGTACTCAGTAACAGTTACTGATCCTAGTGGTTGTATAGGAACTTCTACGGTTACCGTATTTGCAAATCCACAAATCACTATGGCAATTGCTGGTATTGATGTGACTTGCAACGGTGCTTGCAACGGACAAACAATTGTTATTCCAGGAGGAGGTTCAGGAAGCTATACTTATTTATGGAATACGGGATGTACTGGCGCCTCATGCGCTTCACTTTGCCCTAATACATATTCTGTTACCGTTACAGATACTTGGGGTTGTACCGCCACTGGCGCTGCTACTGTAATTGAACCTACGTTATTGACAGCTGTTGTTTCTGCTACTACTCCAACTACTTGTAATGCTACTTGTGATGGGACAGCTACTGCTAACGGTGCGGGTGGTACTATTGGCGCAGGATATTCCTATTCTTGGAACGCAGTTCCTGCTCAAACAACTGCTACTGCTACTGGACTGTGTGCCGGCACTTATACTTGTACCATTACTGATGCAAATAGTTGTACTGCAACAACAATCGCTACCATTACTGAACCTACAATTGTAGTGATTGCTCCTATTGCTTCTACAACTATTTGTTCTGGAGGCACAACTTCGCTTACCGCATCTGCTTCTGGCGGTAACACTGGAACATATAGCTATGTTTGGGCTCCTGCAGGAACAGGAAGTACAGCTACAGTTATTGTTACCCCAGCTGGAACAACAACATATACCGTGAATGCTTCTGATGTAAATGGTTGTCCTTCGGCTCTAGTTACTGTTACTGTTACTATTAACCCTGCACTTTTAGTAGCTGCTAGCGGTACTACATCCATTTGTCCAGGCGCTTCTGCTAACATTTCTGCTTTGGCAACATTTGGTAATGGCGGTCCTTATACTTATACATGGGCTCCTGCCGGAACTGGTTCAGGAACACCTGTTTCTGTTTCCCCTGCAGTTACTACTACTTATACTGTTACAGCTAGTGATGGATGCTCCCCTACGGCTACATCTACTGTTACAATTACGGTATTGCCACTTCCTGTAATAGCAATTTCTTCAAACTTAACTTCAGGTTGTGCACCACTTTGTGTGACATTGATAAATAATTCAACTGTTGTTGGTGGCGGTATTGCTACTTGGATATGGAATTATGGTGATGGTTCAACTCCTGATACTGCACATTATCACTGCTATAATACTCCTGGAAGTTATGATGTAACATTAACTGCTACTTCTACTTTGGGTGGATGTTCTTCAACTTCTACTGTTGTCGGATATATTACTGTACATCCGAATCCTGTTGCAGATTTTACTGCTCCTTTATCTACAAGCATTATTAATCCTGAAGTTACTTATACCGACAATTCTACTATTTCAAGCGGCTCAATTGCTTCATGGAATTGGACTTTCGGAGATACTTTTTCTTCGGTAACAGACAATACAAGTACATTACAAAATCCTATTCATACCTTTACTGAAGCAGGAACATATTGTGCTACACTCACTGTAACAAGCAACTTCGGATGTACAGATAACATACAAGTTTGTGTTGTAATCGAACCTGAATTCACTTTCTTTATTCCAAATGCTTTCTCTCCAAACGGAGACGGGATTAACGATGAATTCTATGCTAAAGGAGATTTTATTCTTGACTTTGAGATGTTCATTTACGATCGTTGGGGTAATATGATTTTCTTTGCAGATGACATCAATAAACATTGGGATGGAATTGCAAGTCATGGAAAAGAAGTGGCACAACAAGATGTTTATGTGTATGTTGTGAAAATTACTGACCATAAAGACAAAAAACATAAATACATGGGTACTGTCACAATTGTAAAATAAAACAACTACGAAAAGATAATAAAAAAGGAAAAATAGTTTTCTTTATAATAAACAATCTAATCTTGTTGCAAAACATCTTTTTCATTTGAAATATTAGCCTTTTTCCTAAATAGTTATAACTTTGTATTTAAGATAAAACCACAACAATATGAAAAACAAACTACTCAAAATTTCATCAACAGTTACGTTAGCTGTAATGTTCTGTTTATTGTCTCCAACAAAAAGTATTGCTCAAGACAACGTTGGTATAGGAACTACTGCTCCTGATGCTACAGCAATTTTGGAACTACTTTCTACTAATAAAGGTTTATTAGTTCCAAGAATGAACACTGCGGGAATGTTAGCAATAGCTACTCCTGCCAATTCACTTTTAATTTACAACACAGATTCTATGTGTTATTTCTTTTATAGAGTACCAACAACTTCTTGGATTTCATTATGTACAGCCACTGGTGGTGGGTCTGGCGCAACTGGCCCTACAGGTCCAGCGGGCGCAGCGGGTGTTGCTGGAACGACTGGCGCTACTGGTGATACAGGAGCTACTGGCACTGCAGGAGCTACGGGCGCTACGGGAATTGGAACTACAGGTACTACAGGAACAGCTGGTGCTACGGGTGCAACAGGAGCTACAGGACCGGGTGGTGCGGGTAGTCTTGGGCCAACAGGGCCGACAGGAGCAACGGGTACAGGCACAGCTGGTGCTACTGGACCAACGGGTGCTACAGGGGCAACAGGAACAGGTGCCGCTGGTGCTACTGGTGCAACGGGAGCAACAGGAACAGGTACAGCCGGAGCAACGGGTGCAACAGGTCCTACTTGGACTATTACTTCGGATAATTTTAATGCTGATGGAACATTGGCTATAGTAACAGACATTCCATCTACAATAGCATCTACAAATGCTGCATGGCTCTGCGCTGCTACAACTGCAACAACTAATGCTACAGCAGGATTGCGCTTCTTAGGAACATCTACAAATCAACATATGGATTTAGTTTCTAATAACGCAGTAAGAGGACGCTTGAGTAGCTTAGGTGAATTTTTTATTGGAACTACAGTTACAGCGCTTCCCGGAGATTTGCTGAACGGTGTTGGAAATGCAACTTTCCCTTGGGCTGTAAATGGTTATACTTCTTTTAATGGTGGCGCAACATACGGCTTAAGACAAGCCGGATCAACAGGCACTTGGGGTGGTGTACAAGGAGAAACTACTGCTGGTATTCCTGCAAACTCTTCTGGAGTTCAAGGAGGGGCAGCAGCAAACAATCACAATGGTGTACTTGGACAAAAACCGGCTGGCGGTCTTGGTTGGGGTGGAGTATTCTACAATGATTTAGGTTATACTGGATTTTTTGGTGTAGTATCTGACAGAAAAACAAAAGAAAATATCCAACCTATAACTGGTGCATTGGCAAAATTGATGCTGATCCAAGGAACCACTTACAATTATGCTGCGCCATATGCCGACTTCTGTGGTGGTACGAGTATGAATTATGGTTTCATCGCTCAGGATGTTGAAGCTGTTTTCCCTGATATGGTAAGACAAAAAATCTTTACTCCTGGAGATACACGCTCATTTAAAACAAACAAGGTTGAAACCGAAGTTAAATGCATCAGTACTGTAT
>Ga0163152_10002626_pt1 | contig 25034 bp, 23 predicted proteins | sample OliLakLV19MP8IB2_FD_148635 | JGI IMG/M metagenome (GOLD analysis project Ga0163152, IMG submission 148635) | Freshwater microbial mat bacterial communities from Lake Vanda, McMurdo Dry Valleys, Antarctica - Oligotrophic Lake LV.19.MP8.IB-2 | ecosystem: Environmental > Aquatic > Freshwater >...
TTCGTGGATCCAAGAGTTTCCTGATCCCGTTACAAAAATTACCTGGGATAATTATTTAACGGTATCTGAAGAGTTTGCTAGTAAAAATGGCCTCAAGGAAGGCTCATTAGTTGAAGTCACTGCCAACGAGTATGTCGAGGCCCTGCCTGTGCACATTCAGCCGGGGCAACATTCAAATGCGGTGGGTGTGGCAGTCGGATATGGTCGTCGATTTGCCGGTAAAATTGCGAGCGAAAGTGGCGAGGAAGTTAGCAATAGATCGATTGGTCAAAACGCTTTTCTTTTTGCCAAACTTGAAAATGATCAGTGGATTCGCTCGGGAATGACCGTAAAAGTTACAGTCATTGAAGACAAGTTTCATCCTTTAGCCTGCACTCAGGGCCACCATATGCTGCGTGATAAAAAATTTGAAGTGAAGGATCGCAACATTATTGCCCATACCTCTCTTACGGAATTCTTAAAAAATAAGAAGGCTGGAATTCACCAACATGGTGAATTAAAGAGTATTTGGCCTGAGCACAAATACACCGGCCACAAATGGGCCATGGTCATTGACAGTAACTCCTGTACAGGCTGCAGCGCCTGCGTTGTGGCTTGTCAGTCCGAAAATAATATTCCTGCCGTAGGAAAGCGATACGTTTTAGAAGGACGTGAGATGCATTGGATTCGGATCGATCGTTACTACCGAGGTGACCCCGAGGCGCCTGAAACTTTGTATCAGCCAATGCTGTGTCAACATTGTGACAATGCTCCTTGCGAAACAGTCTGCCCGGTGGTTGCCACTTCTCACAGTAGCGAGGGACTCAACGAAATGATTTATAATCGTTGTGTGGGGACTAGATACTGTTCCAATAACTGTCCTTACAAGGTGCGAAGGTTTAACTGGTTTAATTATTTAGATCATAATGACACTTTAAAATTAGCCTATAACCCCGAGGTCACAGTTCGTAGTCGAGGGGTGATGGAAAAATGTACCTTTTGCGTCCAAAGAATTAAAGAAGCCAAGCAAACAGCTCAGGATAAAAAGGTGCCCTTGGCTGACGGCGATATCAGAACCGCATGTCAGCAATCTTGTCCGGCCGATGCGATATCTTTTGGGGACAATAACGATAAAGGCAGTCAAGTTAGTCAGCTTTTTAACTCTGACCGAGCCAGCGTTGTATTAGAGGAGCTTTATGCAAAGCCGGCAATTAAATATCTGACTAAAATTAAGAATCCTTTGATGGCACAAGTGAGTTCGCATCAAGAAGGAGGTCATTGATGTTTACCCGAGACCAGCTAATCACCGGAAATAAAACACTTGAACAGATCACCAATGATATCTGCGAGCCCGTAGAGACGGTGCCCACAATTAAATGGGTGGCGCTAATGTTGGGTGCTAACTCCACGCTTTTAATTTTCGTATCCACATTGATCATGATCATTGGACTCGGCATGGGCCTAATGGCTGTCAATCATCCCATCGGCTGGGGAACAGATATTATAACTTTTGTTTTTTGGATTGGTATCGGACATGCGGGCACGCTCATCTCAGCAATTCTATTTTTATTTCGACAAAAGTGGCGGACATCAATAGCGCGCTCGGCAGAAGCGATGACAGTTTTTGCAGTTATGACTGCAGGTATTTTTCCGCTTTTACATACCGGCCGCCCGTGGTTAGGCTATTGGTTGTTGCCTTATCCCAATCAACGCGGTCCTTTGTGGATCAACTTTCGGTCACCTCTTCTTTGGGACGTGTTTGCTGTTTCTACGTACATGACTGTTTCGGTTGTTTTTTGGTACGTGGGGATGGTTCCTGATTTTGCGACTCTGCGCGATCGGGCTAAAAATAAAATACGTAAGATTGCCTATGGTGCCTTGTCGCTCGGTTGGCGAGGTACCGCGCGAAATTGGAGCCACTATGAAATGACTTACCTCCTCCTGGCGGGTCTTTCAACACCACTTGTATTGTCGGTTCATACAATTGTATCTTTTGATTTCGCGGTCTCCCAACTTCCGGGTTGGCACACAACTATTTTTCCGCCCTACTTTGTGGCTGGAGCGATTTTTTCGGGTTTTGGAATGGTAGTGACTTTAATGACCTTGGTCAGGATCGGATTTCCAAAATTTAAAGATTATGTGACCATTAATCATATGGAAGTCATGAATAAGATCATCATGACTACGGGACTGATGGTTGGCTACGCCTACGCGACCGAGTTTTTTATAGCTTGGTATTCCGGAAATCCCTTTGAGTCTTTTGTCTTCATCAATCGAGCATTTGGCCCCTACGCCTGGTCTTATTGGATCATGGTAACCTGCAACGTATTTATCCCGCAACTTTTTTGGTGGAAGAGCATTCGTCGCAGTATTCCCGCAATGTTTGTGATTTCAATCTGTGTGAATATTGGTATGTGGTTTGAGCGGTTTGTTATTGTGGTAACATCCCTCCATCGAGACTTTCTGCCCGCAAACTGGGGCGATTTTATTTTTACTTGGGCTGACTTTGGTGTTTTGTTTGGTAGTTTTGGATTTTTTTTAACACTGTTTTTATTGTACCTAAGATTGGCTCCGGCTATTTCGATTGCTGAGTTAAAACCGGTGTTAAATGTGGGTCGCGACAATAATGGGCATGATGCCTCTAGCGGAGGAACTCATCATGGCTAAGAATAAAAAAGTCACGGTCGGAATATGGGAAGACGAACACAAATTGATCGAAGCTGCTCGCAAAACACGAGAGGCTGGATTTAAGATTTTTGACGCAATTACCCCTTACCCCGTTCATGGAATCGAAGAGGCCATGGGTATAAAGAGATCATGGATCCCCTATATTTGCTTTAGCTTTGGCATTTTAGGCTGCACTTTTGCCGTTTGGCTGACTAATTATGTCGCTGAGACCGAGTGGCCAATTAACATTGGCGGCAAGCCACTAACTCTTTGGGCTGCCTCACCCGGATTTATGCCGATCATATTTGAAGTTTCAGTTCTATTTGCGGCTTTAAGCAGTGTGGCTGCTCTGCTTTTTGTGGCGTGCGACCTCCCCAAAATAAATCCGCCAATAATTGATCCCGCTTTAACGTCGCATAAATTCGCAATTTTTGTAGATGAAGCCGACGCCAGCTATAACACGGCAAAAATTCAACAACAGTTTAAAGAGTGGGGCGCTAAAGAAACTCGGGAAACGGAGTTTTAGATGAATAGAATGACTTTTCACATAGTATTTCCATTGGCATGCCTGATATTGGGCGGGTGCGATCCCAAACAGCCCAACATTGAGATTATTCAGGACATGATGGATCAGGACTCGGTGAAGGCACAAGACTATGAGCCCAAAAAATCAGATGGATTGGCGATGCGGATTCCGCCGAAGGGTACAATTCCAATTAATTTCGAAGCCTACATTATTAAAGATGTGGACGAAGCCTCTAGCAAACTTAAGAATCCTAATGCGGATTTAGTTACGCGTACGGCTCAGGAGCAAAAAGACGTTTTAGAACGCGGTCGCTTTATGTTTGATACCTACTGCGCTATTTGTCATGGCCCTCAGGGCAAAGGCGATGGTGCTGTCGCTGATAAAATGTTAATTAAGCGACCACCTTCTTTGCTGGTGGCACCGATATTAGGTTATAAAGATGGTCGATATTTTCATGTGATCTCCCAAGGATACGGAGTTATGAGCTCCTATGCCGGGCAGGTAGGAAAATTTGAAGATCGTTGGGCGATTGTGACATGGATTAGACAGCTTCAAAAAATGAATTAATGAGGGGCAAGGACAATGGTTGCAAGTTCACATGTAGATATGAATGTTAAGCCAGGAAACCTTTTAGTTTCTGCACGATTTAAAACTACTTATTCAGTTCTAATGTTTTTAGGACTTGCCGTTTTTTTGGTGGGTTTAAAACAGTCCCAAGAAAGAGCGTGGGCCTCATACCTGATTGGGTTCTTCTTTTTTACTAGTTTAAGTTTGGGTGGGATATTTTTTACCTGCCTTCAACATGTAACTCATGCTGGCTGGAGTGTAAATATCCGTCGATTTTCAGAAAGCATGTCCGCGTTTTTACCTTATGCTTTTGTTTTAGGTTTGATTTTTCTATTTACAGGCAGTGGCAAGTTGTACGATTGGCTTGATTCAAGTTATATGATGGCAGATCCCCTTTTGGCAAAGAAGGCTTCATATTTAAACGGGCCTTTTTTTGCGATCAGAATCTTGCTATTTTTTCTTATTTGGCTAGTGCTAAAAAATCGAATTATTGGTCAGTCATTAAAACAGGATGAAAACAATGACTCCAGCATCACCAATAAAGTCGTGCCATGGAGTATTGCGTTTTTATTAATATTTGCGCTTTCCTATACGCTTTTTAGTATCGACACTATTATGAGTTTGGATCCTCATTGGTACAGCACAATGTTTGGTGTTTATTGTTTTGCAGGGCTGTTTCAAGCTTCCCTCGCGATGATGATACTCATTACTATTTGGATTCGAAAAAAGGGCTTGGTAAATGCTTTTGTAAAAACGGATCACCTGCATGATTTGGGTAAGTTTTTAAAAGGATTTACTGTCTTTATGGCCTATATCGGCTTTTCGCAATTCATGTTAATCTGGTACGCCAATCTGCCCGAAGAAACCGAATTCTTTTTGCACCGATCTCACAGCGGGTGGATGAATATTAGCTTATCATTGTTGATTTTTAAGTTTATTGTGCCATTTTTACTGCTCTTACCAATGAAAAATAAAAGATCCACACCTCACCTTACCCTCGTTTCAATTTTGGTTTTGATTATGGAATACGTCGATCTTTATTGGCTTATCTATCCTAATATTAAAGGCGGCTCGCACGTTATGTTTGGCGTTTGGGAGATCGGCGTATTTTTAGGGTTCCTTGGAGCCTTTATGTTTGCGGTTTCAAGATTTTTAGCTAAACATAGTTTGATTCCCATGAACGACCCACGCAGACACGAGTCTATGGCTCACCACGTGAGCTATTGAAAAAAACACAAAAGGCACTTGGTGTTTTTTTGTAATGACTTCTTGGACAGTGCTGCGTAAGTAACCGCTTTATGACTCGATTAAGATTTTCGTACGTATTTTTGTTTCAGATTATTTTGGGAAGCTCCGTGGCGACTTTTGCAAAACCAATCGTGGTCAATGTCGCCGATACCTTTTCTATCAACTGGACGAACAATAAAGAGGCCACTTCCAGCCAAAGAGTTAAATCTTTTCATGAGAACGTCGTTCCACAATTCCCCGAGTTTTATAAATATCGATTTAATACTTTAAAAAAGCAAGCAAGAGATGTTGGCCAAGAGATCGTAAGACATTTTGATGAGTTTTCAGAAATTTCGATTGAGTTTTCAAAGCTTTCAAAAGAGCTGCCGACAAATCTTGAAAACGCTATTTTAAGTTTTTCAGAAAGATTTAAAGACTTTGATTCGAATTTTAAGATTTACCTCATTCATAGCCTAGACGAAATGGACGGGGGCGTAAGAACAGTCGGCGATCAAGAGTTTTTTATTTTTGGACTTGAAAGCATGATTAAATTTCATAATTTCTCTAACAGAACTCCTTTTTTTCATCACGAGCTGTTTCATCTATACCATTTTCAGGTGCGAAAGGCCGAATTTAGAGAAGAACTTTGGGAGTACCTTTGGATAGAGGGTCTTGCCACCTATATGTCTCATGTTTTAAATCCTACTGCTACTTATATTGATTTAGCTTTGGACGTGCCTGAAGGATTAGTAAACAAATGCGAAAAAAATTTTCCGGACATAATAGAAGCTTTACTAGCTTCGTTCGACTCTAAGTCTCCCGAAGTTTATGCTAAATTCTTTTTACCCAACGCTAACGACGAAATTATTCCTTCTCGAGCTGCGTACTATATCGGATATCTATTAGCCAAAGAGATTGCTAAAACAGCGGCGCCGGCGACTCTTGTGAACTTGGGTGGCGATGCCTTAAAATTACAACTACGAAAAGCATTACAGCAACTGCTTCGGACTCATCAAAATGAATCCCATTTTTGAATACGTAAACTCCATTAGCAGCGATAAATAATTAGGGAAGCGCCAAATTTACCACGATAGACTTGATTGGTCCGCCGACTTCAACAAGTGGGCTTCCAGAATATGGCTGGTGCGCCACTTTGCCTGAGCCAAAATCAAAGAGGCGATTGATTTGCAAGGTTAGCGGAAATTTAGAGTCAACTTTGAGTCGGTAATTGTCATCGCTTAATCTTTGAATAGATAACCTTCGAATTAAATTCCCCTTATAAGTGAAATTTTTAAGAATCATTGGCGTCTTTGGATCAATCACCAAATTCCATTCAAGATAACCACTCACTATTTTTTCAGACGAAGTACCGGTTAGAAAACGCGGAAAACTGCCAATGTGAGATTGAGTTGATTGGCTAAGGTGCACTAGCCATGGCTTCGGATCCTGTCCCAAATAAGCGGGAACTGGTCTGAGACCAATCAAGTGGCGCGGAAGGCTATAAGTAAAAGGTGTTTTGCCCCAACCGGTAAAGTCTGAACGTGTGGTGTGATTGGGTTGTTCGCCGACAATGGGTTGCTTTCGGCCATCAACAGTGCGCTCACCATAAAATTCATAAACCGTTTTGTCAGAGACTTCTGCCATACTGGAAGTGAAGTTGCGGGTGATCACAAAAGCTAAATCAGGTCGCCCGCTATTTTCTAATCCTTGCGCCAAAATAACAAAGCTCGGAGGCCAGCGGCCGCCGCGCCAATATTGTCCAACACCAGAGTAGAGCGGATGTGATGACGACAAGCTTGCAGCTGGAAACTTCCCGCCAAATTTACCTTCAACTAATTGCATATCAGCAAAACGTTGAACTTGGTGGCTATCAGCGGCGGCAGCTAAAAATGGCCAGAAGCCAGCTTGAGTAGCAGTAGAAGTGTCTCGCTTGGTGCCGCCCTTACCGTCAGATATTAAATCAAAATAAAAACCTTGATTTTCGTCCCAGTAGCGATGGTTGAGAAGATCTTTAAGTACATTGGATTTAGACCAAGCGTTTTGAGCTTCGGACCATTCACCTCGTAGCGCATGAATTTCGCCGATGTCTTTGTACACCATCATTTGTTGCGCTAGTAAATCAACCCAACCCACGATATTATTGCGGGGAGCATTGTCAGCGCCGCTACCAAGATTCGAAGTCCAGTAACCAATTAACTTTCCGTCTGGATCAACGACAGAACGAGTGAGTTCAATCCACGCTGCATAATCGGTAAGTGACTTAAGAGAACGTGAGAGGCGTGGCGCTCCTTGGTTAGGATCAGAAAGCGCGAATAGATATCTCTCAACCCAGCCCGTGAAGTTGGGATTTGCGAACTCATCATTTTCGCGCTCCTTGCCGAACTTTACATCGGTAGGTCGATGATAAGAAATTAAATTGGAATGACGAACCTCACGTGGAATAGAGCCATTCTTCATCTTTATTTGTGTGCCGTAGTGAAAGTCGAGTGTAGCTGCGCTGAGTGGCAAGTGGTGTAGGCCAGAGCTGAGGCTAACAAATTGGTTATCCCAAAAAAATCCGTTACCGTTAAAAGCAGCGTCGTTTTGTACACGAAGCTCGTTGGCGGCGGCAGTACTGATGAGGTGGTTATTTGGGTTAAAAAGTTGAAATCCGGTCATGTTACCGGCGTCATCCATTTTTGCCACGACTTTCAGGTTAACTCCGAATTCGGCGGCAGCTAGGCGAGTATTTGGAGTCGCTTGATCTGTTAAAATCCAAACCAACTTTCTGTAACCAAGTTTGGTAGTAGTCTCAACTAAACTTGCCATCTTGGCAGCATTGCGTGTTAAGAGCGGAAATTTTACAGCAAAGGGACGCTGCTCAGAGAATGCAACAAAACTCGAAGCGTCGACCATTTGGCTTTTATAACTTTCGAGTAAAACGGGAAGGGTTTCGTGAATGATCTTGCCGGTCTGATCGCGGAATTGTACAACGGCATCATGTTGTTCACCGCTACGCGCGAACTGAAGTCGCGCTGTAGTTTGCCCCTCTGGCAGATCTTGGCCTTCAACGCCGTCTTGAATAATTCGCACAATCAATTTTTTTGGATTCAATCTGGCTTGAAGGGAGGTAGCTATAGCCGTCCAATCCAGGTCAATCCGCGCATTAGTCTTGTCGATTTTGAACTCCGGGAAGAGGGCCTTTTGATACTCTCGCTGGTTTTGATTTACGTCAAAAAACAGATCCGAACATTTTGACCCCATTGACTGCGTCGCAGTCGCACAAGCGCTGCCAGATAAAAATAAAATAAAAGGTATGGCCAGAATTTTGCTCATTACCTTTAGATTAGCAAAGTACGGACCGAGATAACTAGCTGAATTCTTGACATACCTTAGGAGATACTGTGCCCAAAAGTGTTATAAAAGTGGCGTCTTTTGGCATTGGTATATTTTTTGCCCTGAATGCCCAGGCGGGAGTGATGGAAGATAAATCTGTGACATTTGATCAGCGCGCCAATGCCGCTAAAAATACCTACGGCCTTGTGGGAAGCTCTGACGATGCTCCCATTTGGAATGGTGTTTATGTAGCTTCACAAGCACATCGATTCAGAGTAACTCACGATCCTCAGGCGCTTAGACAAATGGAAGACGCGCTCTATGGATTAGTAACTCTCCATGATGTGACCAATATACCAGGGTTTTTCGGGAGAAAGATTGAGCCATTAATAATTGGGCTTAATGGCGCACCTGTGCTCCAAGACGGTTATCAAGTCGGTCATGGAGTTTGGAGTAAATATGCCTGGAAGGGTAAAATTTCTCACGATCAGGTTGTCGGTTATCTTTATGGTTTGGGTGAGGCCTGGCCCTATATTCAAAACTCCGATTTAAAGACTAAAGTAAGAAATGTAGCCACTCAGATTGGTCAGCATTTTATTGATCACAAAGAAAAAATCCAGGGTCCGGGCACTGATCTTGATTTTTCGCCGGCGCGAATAAAAATCGACTTTCTTCCTGAAGCACTTTCATTTTTGACTGATGCCATTTTACCTCGAGGAGGCAAGGCGATGTACGCTTTGCAACTGTTAAAAGTTGTGTCGGTAATAACGAACAATTCGCTGTTTATTTCGTATTATAAAAAATTGCTAGATGATAAAAATTATGGCGCCCTGATTAGGGATTACACTCAAGGGTTTACGGAGAAAATTGTCGAAGACAATATCGGTGCGATCGATTTTTTTGCACGATTTCAGGCGGGATTTGTGGTGCGTGCCACACCGGATTCGTTAAGAGCCGACATTGCGCAGAATTTAAGCCATCTTGCGCTTTACTCATTGAGTAGCTTAGAAACAGACATCAGTTATCGCAAAGACTTCGTAGAAGCGCTCAAACGAAGTCATTTTTATGTCGCCCGACATTCCAACACTTTTTGGAATTTTTTGGCGGTCTCTCAAATAGAAAATGATCCACAAGGCATTATTGAGGGGAAAAACTCATTATCGGTTTTTCCGATGGATAATTATGGCCTTCGAAGCAATAGCGGAGATAACAGCATTCCTAAATACAAGGGGCTTTCGCCTAACTTTTTTAAAGGCGCCAACTGGAAATGGTATTCCAAATTGCCGCTGCCATTTGAAAGACGTCCTATGCACTCCTTTGCATGGCAACAAAATGCCTTTGAAATGGATGGGGCCTACGGTAGTCACGATTGCCCAGGGGTAGCCTATTTAGCCGCTTATTGGATGGGCCGTGCCTACGGTTATATTGGACCTCACGAATAGAATTTTGAGGTCTCTATTGACGAACAGGGTCTAGGTGCATTAATATTATACTTGATGATGCTTAATTTTCCTTCGAAAAATGATATCTATAATATCCAAAAAAATCCAACCATGATCAACTTTTAATGCCCACGGCTTTGTAATGGCTAAGATTAAGATCCATCTGCCCGACAATTCTATTCGTGAATTTGACCAGGAACCTACTATCCTGGAGGTAGCCCTCAATATTGGCGCTCGACTGGCGAAGGATACCGTTGGCGCTTTTATAAATGATGAAAAAGAGATTCAGGATTTTCGTCAAAAGCTAAAAGACGGTAGCCGCATTAAAATTGTGACTTTGAATTCTATTGAAGGGCGGGAAGTCATTCGTCACTCAGCCGCTCATGTGATGGCTCAGGCCGTACAAGAGTTATGGCCAGATATCAAAGTAACTATTGGCCCCGTGATTGATAATGGATTTTATTATGACTTTGATACCCCACGGCCATTTACTCCCGATGTATTAGAGAAAATTGAAAAGCAAATGCAAGAAGTGATTAACCGCGATCTTGAGATTGTGCGTGAAGAATGGACCTCTGAAAAAGCGATCGCGCTTTTTACTAAAATGGGTGAAAAATTTAAAGTGGAAATCATTCGCGACCTTAATGTGCCCAGCGTTTCGTTATACCGGCAAGGCGACTGGCTTGATCTTTGTCGCGGTCCTCATTTGCAAAAAACTAGTCAGATTAAAGCATTTAAGATCCTTTCCATTGCTTCGGCATATTGGCGAGGGGACGAAAAGCGGGAGAGCCTGCAACGAGTTTATGCGACGGCCTTTGAAAGCAAGCCAGAACTCGAGCGACACTTACATAATCTGGAAGAAGCTAAAAAACGAGATCACCGAAAGTTGGGTAAAGAGTTAGGCCTAATTTTTTTTCATCCCTTTTCGCCCGGTGGCGCTTTTTTTACCGGTAAGGGCACCATTATTTTTAATCAATTGCAAAATTACATGCGTGAACTTTATAAAGAATATGGCTACCAAGAGGTTATTACACCTCAACTCTTTGACGTCGAAATGTATCATTGTTCGGGTCACTACGATAACTACCGTGACAATATGTATTTTACTGAAACCGACAAAGGTCAGCACTCTTTTAAGCCTATGAATTGTCCGGGACACTGCCTTCTTTATGCGTCTGATTTACACTCATACCGGGAGCTGCCGATTCGCTTTGCTGATTTTGGCAGGCTCCACCGGGCTGAGCGCAGCGGTACCCTCCACGGCTTGACGAGAGTGCGCAGCCTCACACAAGACGATGCACATATTTTTTGTACAATGCTTCAACTTCAGAGTGAAATTAAATCCTTTATGCAGTTTTTAACTCGCGTATACGAAACCTTGGGTATGAATAAATACACAGTCTATTTGTCAACTCGTCCCCCTAAACGTCTTGGCAGCGATGATGTGTGGGACAAAGCCGAGGACGCGCTCACGGAGGCTCTAAAGGCGCTCAATATTCCTTACACAGTTAATCCTGGGGATGGCGCTTTTTATGGGCCGAAACTCGACATTATGTTTACTGATGCTTTAGATCGTCCTTGGCAACTGGGTACACTTCAGTTGGACTTTAATCTTCCTGAGCGGTTTGAACTAAAATATATTGGCGATGACAATAAAGAGCACCGACCTGTCATCCTGCACCGAGCGATTTTGGGAACTCTCGAGCGTTTTATCGGTGTTTTTTTGGAACATACCGCTGGCAAGTTGCCAACCTGGCTAGCGCCCATTCAGATCCAGATTTTAAATTTGACTGATCGCCAAAAGGATTACTGTGAAATGTTGGTGAAATCCTTCAGAGCCAATAACATCCGCGTTCATTTTGATGATCGCGTTGAAAAACTGGGCTTTAAAATTCGAGAGGGACAGCTACAAAAAATCCCCTACCTCGTAATTGTTGGCGAGAAAGAAGTTGAAACCAAAACAATTTCTGTTCGCCTTTTAGGTGGCGAGCAAAAAAATGCATTAGATTTGAATCAGTTTATTAACACTTTAAATTCCGAAATTGGTGGACGCTTAAACAAGAGCCCACTTGCGGAATTAAAACAGGAGGTCAGTCATTAAAGATTTTAAAGGTAGTAATCCATCACCCCCGGCACCGTTAGGCGGCCCAAGTTTTAGAAGGCCACAAAAATCTAAAGAGCCTAGTTTAAGAGTTAATCGTGAGATCAACGCCCAAGAAGTAAGAGTCGTTGATGAAGAAGGAAAAATGCTTGGTGTTTTTCATCCACGTGAGGCTTTAAAAATGGCCGAAGAAAAGGGGCTTGACCTCTTAGAGATTGCACCTAACTCGACCCCCCCCACCTGTAAGATAATGGATTTTGGAAAATGGAAGTATGAAGCCAAGAAGAAGGCTCATCAGGCGCGAAAAAACCAAACCATAATAGTGGTTAAGGAAATTCAAATTCGGCCGCGAACTGATCAGCATGACCTCGATACTAAACTTCGCCATGCGAGGCGCTTTCTTTTGGAGGGCGACAAGGTAAAGATTAGTCTGCGGTTTTTAGGTCGTGAAATGGCTCATCAAGAGTTCGGCAGAGAAGTTGTAAGTAGTTTTATTAAAGCTTTGGACGACATATGTATAGTTGAATCTCCGCCAAAATCTGAGGGAAAACAACTATTTGTGCTTCTTGGGCCAGATCCGGTTAAAATAAAAGAATACAAAGCCAAGTTGCCGAAAGAGCCCCTTAATACGGAGAATGATCAGCCCAAAGAACGAGGTGGGGAGGGATAAATCTCTTGTCATATCCCCTTCTTGTGGTATTAAATGTGACTCCCTCTCAGCGGAGGGAATAGCCAATTAGGAAAAACTAGGAAAAACCAGGATAGACAATGAAAGCCAAAACCCATAGCGGATCAAAAAAACGATTTAAAGTATTACCTAGCGGTAAAGTTCGCCGAAAAAAAGCGGGTCTTCGTCACTTATTGACGGGCCGGTCTAAAAAAAACAAGCGAAGTTTACGACATAAAGTTTATGTTCATAGTGCAAATAGACGAGCTATTCGTAGTTTGATGGTCTTTTAAAAATTAGAGAAAGGTATTGGGGGAGCAATGAGGGTTAAACGCGGTTTTAAAGCCAGACGTCGTAGAAAAAAGATTTTAAAAAGAGCCAGTGGATTTTATGGACGTGGTAAAGCTTGTTTTGAGATTGCTAAAAACCTAGCCGATAGAGCCCTTGCCTACGCCTATCGTGATCGAAAAGTTAAAAAGCGATTTTTTAGAGGGCTTTGGAATATCCGAATAGGAGCTGCGGCTAAACTCAATGGCACCAATTATTCTCGCTTTATGGGTGCTCTTAGAAAAGCGGGGATTGAATTAAATCGCAAGACTCTTGCCGAAATGGCAGTCGCAGATGCCAAAGGATTTTCTGCTCTTGTTGAGAAAATTAGATCTCACTTACCCAGCACTACTAAAGCCTAATCTGAGCGGATGCTGGATTGGAAAAAGGAACTGAAGTCGCCAAAATTTTCGCGGGGTTTTCTAAATTGCATCGAGCGGACAGGCTCGCCCGCCTTCTTGAGATCGGCGCCCTAACCTCAGCAGATGTTGCATTTCTAAATTCGGGGGGTCTCGAGAATGCTGACCTTGCTGAAAAATTTATTGAAAATGTTATTGGTTATTTTCAAATTCCTTTAGGAGTTGCCACCAACTTTAGAATTGATGGTACCGACTATGTGATTCCTATGGCCGTCGAAGAAACCTCCATCGTTGCAGCAGCAAGCAAAACGGCGAAATGGATTCGTGAGACTGGCGAAATAAAAACCGAGTCCCTGGGCAATCTCATTATTGGTCAAATTCAGCTAGCCAATGTTCGAAGTTTTGGCCTCGTCCGCGAAAAAATAATATCTCACAAGAAACAACTTATAAATCAGGCCAATGCCATCGTAGCTTCAGGGCTAGTTCGTCGCGGTGGAGGGGTTCAGGATCTTGTCGTGCGCCAAGTTCCACGAGGTGATGGCAACGATATGGCTGTGATTCATGTGCTGGCGGATCCTTGCGATTCGATGGGCGCTAATACTATCAACCAAGTGTGTGAATTTTTAAAAAAACCAATTGAAGACCTAACCGACGAGAAAGTTTCGTTGTGTATCCTGTCCAACCTCGTTGACACACGCTTAACTCGGGTCACAATAATTATCAGAAATATCAACCCTGAGTTGGGCCATAGAATTGAAGAGGCATCATTATTTGCCCTGCGAGATCCCTATCGAGCGGCAACTAATAATAAAGGAGTGCTAAACGGTATCGACGCTGTGCTCGTTGCCACCGGCAATGACTGGCGTGCCGTTGAAGCCGGAGTCCACGCTTATGCCGCAAGAAGTGGACAGTATCGCTCGATTACCGAGTGGAAAATGCAGGGGTGCGACCTCATTGGGATTCTAGAGGCTCCCGTGGTTGTGGCTACTGCTGGTGGTGTAACTCAAGCTCATCCAACAGCAAAAATGTGTTTAGAAATGATTGGCCTTAAAAAATCAATGGACCTTTCGCGAGTCATTGCGGCGGTTGGATTAGTGCAAAATTTGGGTGCTCTGCGTGCTCTAACGACTGAGGGAATTATTGAAGGGCACATGAAGCTTCATATCAAAAACCTTATAATTCACGCTGGTGCGACTGACTACGAAGCCCCTATTCTTCAAGGTAAATTAGAAGAAATTTTAGCGCTTACAAAACGAATTACATTGAGTACCGTCATTGAAGTATTAAATGAAATTCGCGGTATTAAAGAGGATCTTGAAGATTTAATAGAGCCGTTAAATCCCTTAAAGAAATCAAAAAATCAGTAATCATTAATAATACCGACCGCCGAGCTTTCCACTTAAATACAACTTTATTTTTTCATAATAATTTTCTTAATGTTTTTTAAGCTCAGTCAGTGACTTTACCAGTTCACCTACAACTGGTTTTGCTGTTGCTGAAATATTTTTTGGGGCGGGTACCGTCATATTGTTAAGAATATCTTGGAAGCCCTTACCAACAATTGTTGGCAATACAGGTCTAATACCAAACTTATTTAAGATCAGCCGAGTAAGAACCGCACCTTTGGTAACCTTAATGGCAAAACCTAATTTAGAGGAATTAGAAAGTTCAGCAAAAGAAGCTTCCCAAGGAGCCATCATCATTTTGCCCAAAGTGATAGGATTGCTAATATCGCCTGCGACATAAATAATTGATTTGATGGCGAGCAGATTGTAGCGAAGACCGAGCATCAATTTTAAGCGTTCTTCGTTTTGAGCAATAATTTGTATGTATTCTGGAGCTGCTAGTGTTTGATTTTTTCCAGCTTTTTCTTCGGCGATTGCATTTACGCCCTCAACTAAAACATCAAAAAATGAAACAGGTTTAAAGTTTTTTTCTTTTGCCATAATTTCTTGATTGGGATTGAGTTCATGCATAACCCCAGCGAGCGCATAAAGATTTTTAAGAGCGTTGTCTTCTTTAGAGTTCTCGTCGTTTTTAGGCGGGCGTTTATTGAGAATATCAGAAATAGTTGCAGCGCTTAGATTTTGCGGCAAGTACTCAGTAATGTCGTGAAAGAATCGGCCAACGGCCAATTTATACATTAAATTACGGTGTTCTTCGTTATCGTTTTTAAAGCCACCTTTCCAAAGTTGAAATTCCATAGAAGCATAATAAAATGCCGCTGCTACCATTTTGGCTTCGAGACTAGTTTCTTCATTCATAGCATCTAAGGCGATGAAACCATCTTTAACAGATTCATTAAGGCGCATGTCGAGGTAAGTGTGATTTGCAGTTTCCGAAACTGTGTCCGTCGACATTTTCATTTGTTTCATGAGGTCATAGGTTTCCGACATTTTTTTATTCATTTCTAAGGTGTTGTCGTGCATTTCCTTCATATCTTTTTTCATAGAACAGGCCGAGGCTATTAGCGCGACGGATAGCAAATTTAAAATGGTTTTCATAGGCACTCCAAAATTGACGAAATCACGGCTAACTTAACATTTATAATGTATCGCGTCAAGTCATTAGAAACACTTTTGTTTTAGTATTACAAGCTGGCATGAGTGTTGCTCTATTACAGCTGCAATTGGCTTAGAATTAATATAGGAGATTATATGAAAAAACTGGCGGCTCTTTTTTGTTTATTGTCTGTTGTTTTGACAGCACGTGCTCAAGGCGCAGAAGTGAATGGTTGTTCTAGTGAAGCCTTCAAGGCTACGGAAGCTGTTGCTATTATAAATGGGAGCGACACTGTTCGCATTACCACAAAGACTATGATTGCTGGAAAAGAGATTGAACCCGGAGTGTTTCAGTATACTTACACCTATCGTCCGTATCTAAATGAAGAACTACAGACCGGTAGCTATAAAACCACAGTCAGAAACTCAGAAGTCGGTTGTCGAGTCATTAACATCGACGTAGAAGTCCCAGAATCATTTTAGTCTATGTGTGTCCCATCGGTGTAATTTCCAAATTAGGAAGTGTGTCCATGCAATCAAAATACGGGCATGCTTGCCACTGGCAATCATTAACACCAGGACATGTCACAGTTGGCGCAATCACAGATACATCTCGACCACGTGGCCCCCAACGCTTCGACGATTGAGTCTGCACGGGACTAAATATTCCTAAAGTTTTAACTCCTGTTGAGGCTGCTAAGTGCATGACGCCCGTACTAGGTGCGATTACCATTTGGGCTTCTTGCGCGACGGCGATAACTTCACGACCGCTTAGTTTTTCATTAAGCCAAATAATATTATTAAATCCCCTTAGTTTTTCAAAGAGCGGAGCAATAAAGGGTAAGTCTGATTTGGTACCGGTAATTACCACTATTGTTTTTTCAAGGTATTTACTAATGAGAGAAATATAATATTCGGAGTTGGCATTTCGCGATGACCCCCCCATGCCAGGATGAACCATCAGGTAAGATTTAGGCTCGAGGTTAAATTTTTTCAGGAGAGTGCCTGCTTCAGGAATCCTTAGTTCCAAATGGGGTTTAGATACATAGGGAATACTCAATACATAAGATGCTAGTTCAAAATTGTATTCGGACTCATGCTTGGCGCTTTGACTGCGACTTTGCCGTAGTCCCTTATTTAAGAATAGGTAAGAGTGCCACTGACTAAGTCTACCACCGCGGGTGGGCACACCTGCAAGAAAGCAAGCCAAGCTTAACCACCAAGGCCCGTGAAAAAGAATAGAAACATCTGTGGGGTTAGCCTTAAGCCAGCTATAAAGTCGCCAAAATTCACGCCAGGGGCGGAGTTTATTGACAGTCAGGAAGGTTCTTTTTTTTTGGCTAGCCTCAGCTATAAACTCAAGGCCCTGCGAAATCCACCAAGTGATTTCATTTTTGGCTGTATCTAGGGACTGATCAACAGGCAGGGTTAGTACTAAATCCCCAATGCGGTCGACACGAATAAAAAGAAGTTTTCTTAGCCTATTCATAGGCACCTCAGTATAAGGTGCCTATTTTGAAAAATCAAAAAAGATCTACAGATTAATATCTTCTAGCTGTAGCGGTTTGGTTTCTTTGCCTTTCCTCTTCGTCGTCGGGAGGGGGAGCATTGGGGTCGGGAATATTGAACCAACAGCGGGGGCGACCGCCCACTTCGCCTAAGGCACAAACGCCTATGGTGGGATCAACATCATCAACATCTATATTAAAATCAACCGTACAAAGAGCGCCTGCAAAATAGGTGTCCATCCTGCATTGTGCGGGTGGATGGTAATTAATTGTAGTTTCAGTTTTCGACTTATCCGGAGTATCAAACTCGGGCATGGTCTGGCCGCCAAGTTGAGCTAACAGGCGAGCTACACCTTTTCCTGCCATTGCACTTCGTTTGCAAACGGCGACGTCCATAGCTTTTGACCAAGCTTTTTCGCAAGCGAGGGCTGCTACTTCATCGATTTTCATGTTTGCGACAATGGACACACTGTCTTCGTCAGCCCAGATTCTGTGGAGACATTTAAGTGTGCCGTAATAGTCACTTTCACCTTCATTACTAGCCCAACCCATTTTCGGGTGTCCGCCTATGTGGTGACCGATTTCGTGACAAGCCACCAGAGTGAATCCATCTTGTGTGACTTCTTGATGACGGGCTAATCCTCCAAACATAGAGATAATCCACTGATCACCATTCTGTTCGGCATAGGCATTAACGGTTCCGTCCTCCCAGAATCGCCGAACCACAAAGGTGGCGTCTCGCTTTTCAAAAATAGGAGAGTAGATGCGCTCAACTTTGTCGAGAGCCGCAGTAAATTCTTCTTCAGAAATGCCACTGAAATTCATGTTAACCGACAACTTCAAATTGTTTTCGGGCGCGAATTCGTGGGCTTGGTGTTGCGGCATGTTTAGTGCCATGAACGGCACAAAAGCCAGTGCCATTAAACTATTTTTCATTATTTGCCTCCATAAATAAATTGAACGTTAAAAAGAAAAAAGGAGAGACCATCCTGGCTTCTCCTTTTTTCAGTTGAATCTAAATTTTAGTTTTTATCTTTTGGTTCTGCATACCAGCAGAGGGGGCGCGCGGCAGGCTCTTGATCTTTGTATTTGCGTGAGCAAACACCGAGATTAAAATCATCACCATCAATATCAACGTCTATATCAGAGCTAACGTTGCAATAGGATCCACGGTAGTAAGTGTCTAAGCGGCACTGACCTGCGGGATGGCTGTTATTTGTTTTCTTAACTACCTTTGAATCGGGAGTTTCAAATTTAGGCATGTCTTCGCCGCCAAGAGATGAAAGCAAGCGACCCAGCGCCATACCCGCCATCGCACCACGTTTACAAATTGCGACTTCGTTGGCATCTTTAGAATAGGCCTCACAAGTTTCAACAGCGACGGGGTCAATTTCTGCTTTACTCACGATTTTTTCGTTGTCGTCTTTGGCCCAAACTTTTCGCAAACACTTGAGGCTTCCGAAATAGTCCGATTGGCCTTCATTCGATGCCCAGGCAATTTTGGGGCCTCCACCGAGATGGTGACCAATTTCGTGACAGGCGACTAAAGTCATACCGTCAGCGGTAGTCTCTTTGTGTCTTGCTAAGCCGCCGAACATTTCGATGTGCCACGTTTTACCTGTTTGCCAGGCTTGAGCATTGACAGTGTCGTCGTCCCAACTTCTAACGAGATCAAAAGTGGCGCCATAGCCAGAAAAAATGGGTGTGTAAATTTTTTCAACTTGATCCAAAAGATCATTAAACTGATCTTCAGTTATTCCTGAACCACCCACAAATCCGACTGGAATGTGCAGATTGTTTTTCGGAATACATTGATCAGCTTTGAATGCATTTGCTGAACTCAAAAGAGAGAGGGTTGCTAATAGGGGAATTAAAAATTTCATGCGGTAACTCCTTTTACCTTAGTGTTAATAAATCTATTAAGATCCATCTTAATTTTCATACTTTAATATGGTTTATTTTTTGTACGAAATGTGCAACGAACTAAATTTTATTCTTGTGCAAAGGTTTATTTATATCAAAGGTTGGCGTAACATAACGCTGCGATAAGCGTGCAATGCGATGGATGCCGCGACCGCGGCATTGAGTGACTCCACTGTTTTAGTCATGGCTATCGAAATTTTAGTTGAAAACTCCATATCCCAGAGTCCAGGTCCCTCTTCTCCAACCAGAAGCCTTATATTTTGTTTCCATGGAAATTTATCAATAGGAGTACCACCAAAGTCCAGTGCAACTAGACCTTTAACGTTTGATAAAGCCTTTATGGATGGACCTTGTTCTAGCTTTAGTTTCAGAACGGCGCCACTGGAACTTCGTACAGCAAGTGGTAAATAAGGGTTAGCGGCTTCAGTTAATAATACCAATTTAGAAACTCCAAACGCTAACGCCGAGCGCATCATGGCGCCAAGATTTCTAGGATCACCAAAGGGGCACAGAAGTTCTAGCCCCTTCGGAGCTGCGTCAGGATTCCATTTTTCAATTCGATTTGCACGGCAAACAAGCAGGGAGGATTTCGTATTAAACTGATCGAGCTCTTTAAATAATTTTTTTTCAATGAGGTGCGTCTGGTGCTTCAAACTAAGTTTCGGTCCAAATTCTTCAGAAGCTAGCACTTCTATGACTTTTTCGGGATATTGAGCAAGAATTTCTTCTATCACTTTTTGCCCCGAAACCAAAAACTGTTTTTGTTTTAATATTCCCTGAGAGTCAGAGAGCGAGTGCCAGCGTTTGTAGTTAAGGTTCGTCGAACTTGTAATCATAATTTAGTGTAAACCACAAGCCGCCTGTCATGAGGAGTTTTTGGGATCTGGTAGGGGATGTCAGCCTTCAATTCAAAGGCGTTTTTTAATTCCAGCTGAGCCCGTTGGATTTCTTCGCTGACATTGGGACCTTTCATAAAATAAACTTCTCCGTCTTTTGGCACAAAATGAGCAATGCGTCTGAGGTTGCCGGGGATCTCCTCGACCGCCCGAGTGATAAAGCCAGGGGCGGGATAGTGAAAGTCTGCATCAATTTTGCGACCAATGATATCTAAATTTTTTAGTTCTAGTTCCTCCCGCACGATTTTTAAAAAATCCACCTTTTTTTGCACACCTTCAACGAGGATAATGCGTTCCTCAGGAAAGCAAATTTTTAGCGGAATGCCCGGGAAACCTGCTCCCGAGCCCATATCTATTAAAGGGAACTTTAGCTTAACTAACCTGGGAACCAAGACACAATCGATAAAGTGTTTAATGGCGACATCTCGCAATTTTACGAGACGAGTAAGATTATATGTCTTTTGGTGTTTCATGAGCAGAAAATAAAACTTTAGAAGTTTCTGTCTTTTTTCGCGCGAAAAGTCAGGGAGGCCATGATTACGAAACAATTCTTCGAGCCTTTCGCTGGCTTCACGAAAATTGAAGTTTTCGGTAGGCAAGCGATGGCGGCTAAGGGGCACTATCTTTACTTTACGCATTAGGCTTCCTTTTTATTTGATACCGGTGACAAAATAATACAATATTTGTCGATGTACCAAGAGAAAGTTAAGGCCATCCAAAATGAAGCCAAGGAATCCTTTTTAAAAGCACAATCCGTGAAAGAACTATACGAATTTAAGGTCAAATACATGGGAAAGAGCGGACTCCTATCTCAACTCATGAAAGAAATGGGGGATTTGCCTAAAGAACAAAAGCCCCTTATGGGGAAATGGCTCAATGAGGCCAAAACGGTGCTTGAGGCCTTATACAGCGAGCAAGAGACAATCCTTAAGACTAAAGAGCTAGGCTCAAAGCTTGTGTCAGAACGTTTGGATTTAACTTTACCTGGCGTTTTTGCTTTTTCGGGCTCTGCTCATCCTATTAAAACTCTGATGGATAACATTATCGAAATTCTAGAACGACTAGGCTTTAGTGTGCGCCTTGGCCCCATGATTGAGTCTGACAGAAATAACTTTGAAGCCTTAAATATTCCCGCTGACCATCCGGCTCGAGATATGCAGGACACTTTTTATATTGATAATAAATATGTATTACGAACCCACACTAGTCCCGTGCAGATTCGCACCATGGAGACAGAAAAACCCCCCATTAAAATTGTCGCGCCTGGGGCCGTTTTTCGCTGTGATAGCGACCAAACACATTTACCTAATTTTCATCAAATTGAAGGGTTGCTCATCGACCGTAAGGTCTCAATGGCGGATCTTAAGGGCACCATCGCCTACTTTTTTAGAGAAATATTTGGCAGCAAAACAAAAATTAGATTAAGGCCTTCGTTTTTTCCATTTACAGAACCTTCGGCAGAATTTGATTGCTCTTGTACAAAGTGTGGAGGAAATGGTTGCAGCCTTTGCAAGGGCACAGGCTGGATGGAAATGGGCGGATGTGGCCTCGTTCACCCTGAGGTTTTTCGACAATGTGGAATCAAGTATCCTGAGTGGCAGGGGTTTGCCTTCGGTTTCGGTATTGAACGCATGGCTATGATTAAATATGGTATTGATGATATTCGACTATTCAACGAAAACGATCTCCGATTCTTGAGGCAGTTCTAATATGAAATTTTCATTGAAGTGGATCAACGAATATGTCGACATTAAAGAATATCTGCTTGAACCACAAAAATTGGCGAAAATTTTGACCAACACTGGGCTTGAAGTTGAGGAAATCGATAACGCCAAAGAAAAGTTTAACAAGGTGGTTGTGGGTCAAGTTATGGAGCGCGGAGCTCACCCCAATGCGGATCGCTTGACCTTGTGTCAAGTCAGCATAGGGAGCGGTGTGGTTCAGCAAATTGTGTGCGGCGCCAAGAACCACCAGGTAGGAAACAAGGTCGTAGTTGCTTTACCAGGAGCGATTCTTCCGGGAAATTTTGAAATTAAAATCTCTAAAATCCGTGGCATCGAATCTTTAGGTATGCTCTGTTCTGAAAAAGAATTAGGATTTTCGCAAGAAGGTGAAGGCATTGTCATTCTTGATAAAGAAGCTCCCATCGGAAAATCCTATGCAGAGTACAAAGGCCTAGATGACATTTTTTTTGAAATTAAAGTTACGCCAAACAGATCTGACGTCAACAGCCACTTCGGTTTAGCACGAGAAATTGCTTGCCTCACCGGAAAAGAATACGGATTTCCGATTAAAAGTTTTGAAGAAATCGGTGAGTCCACAAAAAACAAAATTAAACTTGAGGTCAAAGACGCTAAGCGCTGCCCCAGATACACCGGCCGCTATATTAAAAATGTAAAAATAGGTCCCAGTCCCGATTGGCTAAAGGCTCGCCTTGAGTCACTGGGGCTAAATTCCATTAACAATGTAGTGGATATCACAAATTTTGTTATGTTGGAGCTGGGGCAACCCTTACATGCTTTTGATGCGGATCAAATAGCGGGACAAAAAATTACAGTCGATAGTTCAAAACCCAATGAGGTTTTTATCTCATTTGATAAGTCTGAAATCAAATTAACAGGTGAAGAGCTGATGATTCGTGACGGAGAGAGACCTGTCGCATTGGCGGGAGTGGTAGGCGGCTTAAACACGGGAGTCAGCGAAAAAACTAAAAATATTTTTTTAGAGTCGGCATATTTCGTAGCCGCTGCAGTCAGAAAGACCTCGCGAAAATTTGGTATCGAAACGGATTCGGGGTATAGATTTTCGCGGGGCGTGGATCCTGAGAGTGTTTTGTTGGCGCAAAATCGCGCGACCGAAATGATTGCGTCACTGGCGGGCGGCGAGATTTTGGGCGACATCTACGATATTTATCCCGAACGACTTGAGAAAAAAGAAGTGCAGGTAGCCATCGATTTCGTGGCCCAACAGTTGGCCATTGAAATCAATCCCGAAAAATTTATCGAAACAATAAAAAAAATAGGCTGTAAGGTGAGCGTCCAGAGCGACGGAATGTATAGGGTCAAGCCCCCTGGTTATCGGCATGATTTAGAGCTTGAGATCGATTTTGTAGAAGAGTACGCGCGTCTTTTGGGTTTTGAGCACATTCCTGAAAAATTACCAGCAACCCAACACAGCCCGACACCTCATAACAACTCTTATACGAACGAAAACAGTGTGCACAATATGGTACAAAGCCAGGGCTATCAGCAGGCCATAAATTTTGCTTTTGTAAAAGCGGGATTTCAAAAAACAATATTGGGAGATGTTAGAAAGTTACGTGACCTGGGCTTACCTATGAGTGACGAGCCGGTCGCGCTAAAAAATCCATTAAATGAAGACGTGAATGTCATGCGAACCTCACTAGTCCCAAGTCTTATCAAAAATCTCGATTTTAATTATCGCCATGACGTCGCCGAAGGCCGTCTCTACGAAATCGGTTTTGTTTTCGATGGGAAAGAGGGATCCTATGGGCAAGAGTCTCGCTTAAGTTTTGTAGCATGGGGCTCTCACAAAGGACTCTGGAGCGCCAAAGAAGTACCCGTTGTGTTTGAAGTGAAGTCTGTTATTGAAAGCCTGCTGTTAGGGCTTCGTTCTAAAAGTTGGTCTTGGCAAAATCTCGAAAGCGCCAAAGTGCCTGATTTTTTACATCCCGGCCAAAGCGCTTCACTTTTTTATGAAGGCAAGACTATTGGAGTTGTCGGAACACTTCATCCGAAAATTCGCGAAGAAATGAAATTACGCTGTGACGTCGCCGTTGGCGAAATAAATTTAGAAAAGCTGATGCAAGGTCAGCCCAAAATTCCAAAATTTTCAAAACTGCCCAAGTTCGCGGCTGTGGATCGAGATTTGGCTTTTGTAATGCCCATTAAATTAACTGTTGGTGAAGTAACGAATGAAATTAGAAAGGTGGGGGGCAGCCTCATTAAAGACATAGAAGTCTTTGACGTGTTTGAGGGGGGTGATGTACCAGAGGGACATAAGTCCGTAGCTTTTCGTTATAAGGTTCAGGACCCAGAAACTACGCTCTCTGATGAGGTGCTACTCAGCCTGCAAAAGAAGGTTATTGACTCCATTAGTCAAAAGTTTTCGATAACCGTGAGATAAAAATCTTGAAAGTTTCCAGCCACTTGGTACCCTTTTTGAGGGGGAACCTTCTTATGCCAGCTCGCAATATTGCCAGTCACAGCACCATTACAAAAGCAGACCTCGTTGAAAAGGTTTATCAAAAAATAGGCTTCTCCAAAAAAGAAGCGAGTGAACTTGTGGATTTAGTTTTTAATACCTTAAAGGGTGTTTTGGTTGAAGGTGACAACGTAAAAATTTCGGGCTTTGGTAATTTTATCGTGCGTGGAAAAAACCAACGAATTGGTCGAAATCCTCAAACAAATGAACAGATAACTATCAGTGCCCGTCGTGTTTTAACTTTCCGCGCGAGCCAAGTTCTAAAGGCGATTCTTCTCGGTCAGGATGTCACTGGTTTGAAAGACGATTGAGGTACAACTGATGGATATTCAGCAGCACCCGCAAGACAAGGCTCTAGACAAGCGAGTGCTCACACATTTGCTGGATGACGAGAGTTTGCTGCAGAGTCTTCAAAATATTCCGGATAAAATGGCATTTAAAATTGGTGAAGTGGCGGTACTTGCAATGTTAAAACAGCATGTACTTCGCTATTGGGAGCAGGAGTTTGAACTCTTGGCTCCAAAAAAATCAAATCACAATCAGCGCATGTATACGCGAAAAGACGTTGAGACTGTTTTATTGATCAAAAAGTTGCTTTATAAAGATAAGTTTTCAATTTCAGGCGCGCGTGAAGTGTTACGCAGGTCTCGCCAAGAAATGCGTAAAGATAAGGGTCTCAAGGAAGTTATCAAGGGCTACACCCGAGTGCATACAAAGGCCAAAGTGCTTCTCAGTGAAATTCGCCACGCTCGCGCCCGCTTAGGCCTCTAAATTATCTTGATTTCAAAAATTCATAGATTTAGAT
>Ga0163152_10002628_pt1 | contig 25020 bp, 23 predicted proteins | sample OliLakLV19MP8IB2_FD_148635 | JGI IMG/M metagenome (GOLD analysis project Ga0163152, IMG submission 148635) | Freshwater microbial mat bacterial communities from Lake Vanda, McMurdo Dry Valleys, Antarctica - Oligotrophic Lake LV.19.MP8.IB-2 | ecosystem: Environmental > Aquatic > Freshwater >...
CCCCCGAAGGGGGCCCCCTCCCCGTCGTCCATGCGTTACATTTCGTCGGTGCGCCTGATCCTCCTCATCGCCGCCGCTCTGCTCGCCGCTCCCGATCTCGCGGTGACACGCGCCGCGATCGCGAAGCACGACGATGCGCCGCCGAAGGCGCTCCTCGACGCGACGTTCGACGCGTGGTCCTGCGCCGCAAAGCGCGGCGAGGTGACCAGGCCCGTCGCCGTGGTCATCGACTACTCGCGGCCCTCGACGGAGAAGCGCCTCTGGGTGCTCGACCTCGAGAAGGGCACCGTCGTGTGGAACGAGCTCGTCGCGCACGGCAAGGGCACCGGCGAGAACATGGCGGAGACGTTCTCCAACAAGGAAGGCAGCCACCAGTCGAGCCTCGGCGCGTTCGCGACGCTCGGGACCTACACCGGCGAGAACGGCTACTCGCTCAAGCTCAAGGGACTCGAGCGCGGCGTGAACGACGGCGCCGAGTCGCGGGCGATCGTGATGCACGGCGCGTGGTACGTCGACGAGGGGCTCGCGAAGAAGCAGGGCCGCATTGGGCGGAGCTGGGGCTGCCCCGCTGTGCGCGATGAAATCTCGCAGGAGCTCATCGATCGCATCCGCGACGGCGCTCTCGTGCTCGCGTGGCATCCCGACGAGCCGTGGCGAAAGACGTCGCGTTACGTGAACGGCTGCACGTGACCGCGCTCCCGCCCTGCCCGACGTGCTCCGGCGTGCTCCAAGCCGATCGGGTTCTCGACGATCTGCGCGAGTCCCGGCTCGCGGATGGGTCTCAGCGTCTGGAGCTCACCGGCGAAGTCGACGACGAGGGCAACGCGATCCTCGGCGAGGTCGGCCCTCACGCCGAGGACGCGACGATCCGCGTGTGGATTTTCACGGTGTCGTGTGGCGGCTGCCTCTCCATCGTGCGCGTCGAGATGGACTCCAACGGCACGGCGACGCCGACCGCGCCACGCCTCGTGACGCCCGCGTCGGAGATCGCGAGGCTGCGCGAGCGGCTCGTGCGCGCTCGCGAGGACGGACGCCTCGAGGCCGAGCTCAACTCACTGCGGCTCTCCGACCAGTTCCGCCTGCTCGGAATCCCCGAGCTCTGGCGCGAGGCGCGAGGCGTGGTCCCCGCCGAGATGCGCCTGGTCGTGAACGCGGGCTGGAAAGAGGCGCCGCCGCTCTCTCCTATCGGCACCATGCCGGCGACGCTCGAGCGCGAGAAGTTCCGCGCGACGGCACATCCCTCGCTTTCGTTCGCAAGCGGCGGCGGTCTCGCGATGAAGTTCTACGCGTTCCTCGCGGGAACGCGCTTCCGGATCGCCGGTGTGCGCCGCGGACAGCTGCGCGTCGTGCCCGTCGAGGCTGTGCCCGACGCCTACGACGTGCCGGCGTCGCTCTGCGCGAGCTGGAGCCTCTTCGGAAAGATCGAGTAGTCACCCCTCACCCTGAGCGAGGCCGCGCTGTTTGCGGCCGAGTCGAAGGGCGTTAGATCTTCCACTGCATCATGACGCGGTCGCGCGCTTCGGCGATGTCGTACAGCGGCACCGTCGACGACTCCCGATCCGGACCGCTGCGCTCCGAGACGAGCTTCACCACTTCCTCGTCCATCGCGTGGAGCCGCGCCGCGATCACCTGTGCGAGGTGCGCCGCCATCTTGAGTGCGGCGATGTCGTTCGCTTCGAGGCGCTCGCGGAAAATATTGCGATCGATCTTGAGGAGCTTGCACGCGCTCTTCGCCCGCACGCCAGCGCTGCGAGAGGCCGCGGTCAGGAGACTCATCTCGCCGAACACGGAACGGCTGCCGAGCAACGCGAGGACGCGGCCGCCGCCTGTCGGCACTTCCTTCACGATCTCCACCTCACCGACGATCACGACGTACATCGCGTCGCCGGGGCTGCCATCGGAGAACACCTCGACGCCGGGCTCCACGTGGACGATCGAGGTCTTCGCGACGATCCCTTTGATCTCCTCGGCATCGAGGCCGGCGAAGAGAGGGACCTTTTTCAGGACGGCAAGCGCGTCGGCAGCACCCATGCGACCAAGGCTACCGTAACTTTCCTATTCCTCGTAGTACGGCACCGGGTACGGATACCGGTCATACGGCGGCGGCTCGATGTCGCGGTATCCAGGCAGCGCCGAGACGTGCACCACGCGCTCGCCCCACGTCACCGCCCAGGCGTCGTAGCCCCCGATCGAAAGCCGGTGGCGCGGCGCGGCGCCCGCGGACCCGTCCCAGGTCGGCCGCGCCGCACGGAGCGCCGCGAGCACGCCCGACGCGCCGGAGTCGCTCAGATGCCGGCCATGCGGATCCCGCATCGCCTGCGACGCGTACGAGCGCACGAGCTTGGGCCAGAGGGAGGACAGCAGTCCGGGGTCGCCGAAGAGATCCACGCCGAGTACTTCGCCGCCGGAGAGGAACACGGCGCCGACCGCGCGGCCGCGCCACGGTGAGGGACGCGGACAGCGCGAGACGTACTCGTCGAGCCGCCGGGACATCTCCGGGCTCGCGGTGACGTCGCCATACGACGACGTCGGGCTGCGCACGCCACGCGCTTCGCTCTCCTTCGCGACGTGCGACCAGATCTCGTCCTGGCCCGCGCCGGCAGACGCCTTCGAGCGAAGGTCGCGGTCCGCGATCGCATGCGGCGCCGCGCCGAACGCTTTCGCCGAGCTCGCCCAGCGTCCCTGCTCCACGCAATACACCGAGACCTGCACGACGCTGTGCGCGCCGATCACCGTGTCCTCGCGGATCACGCGGTCCTGCTTGCCGCCGAGCACGATCTCGCCGGCGAGGAGGAAGACCGGCGTCGATCCGTGGTTCTCCATCTCGACGGTGGGCACCGAGCCGCCGCCGTACTCGCGCACGACGAGATCGCCGCGACGAAGCGCCGACTCGAGGCTCGTCAGCGACGGAGACGGCGCGCTGCTCGACGCGAGAATCGGGACGATGGTGAGGCCGCCCCAGCCGTACGACGAGCCGAGCGACGCGCCGGCAAGGAAATCGCGAATCGCGCGTGCAGAGCGATCGCTCGTGTCCGGGTGATACGGCGTCGGATGCGGCGTCGGGTAGTGGTCGTACGGCGTCGCGGTCGGGTGCGGGATCCACCGTGTCGCCTGCGGCCTCGCGCCCTGGTCCGACTCGAGCCAGGCGGCGCGCGCGGGAAACGCGAGCCAGGACGTCGCCACAAAGCCCAGATAAATCGAGAGGTTGAGAACGCTTCGCCGGGCGTGCATGAGGCCTCCACCCGCGCGGACACCGTGCGCGGGGTCACGGTTCCCGAAAAGCCGTTACTGACGGACGACTTCGATCCGGTAACGGACCGCGCCGCTGGGGAGCGTGCCGCGCTCGAGGGTGCCCGCGTCGCGCAGCGCCGCTTCGAAATTGGCAACGCCCGCGGCGGGGATCTCGACGGTGACGACCGTCGACGCGCCCACCTTGCCGAGACCTGGCGGCGTGCTGGCCGGCGAGACGAGCTTCCCGCCGACGGCTTTCGCCGCCGCAACGACATCCTGAGGCGCCGTCGAGGCCGCACTCAGGTACTTCGCAGAAACGATCGACGCGGTGACGGCCGTCGTGGAGGCCGTCGAGGGATCGCCAGCCGGAGCGGCGACCGCAACGCTGCCCGTCGCGGCGCTCGGCATTTCGCCTTCCGCGGGAGCGGAATCGCCGCCCGCTTGCCCGCGGCCGAGAACGCCGACCGGCGCTTCGCCGGCCTTCGCGACCGTGCGTCGGATCTCCTTTTTCGTGAGGGCGTCCTTGTCCTTCGCGTCGCGCGTCTTGGAGGACTTCTCTTCGAGACGGTCGGTCGCGCCCCAGTCGTCGCTTGCGCTCGGCCCGGACTCGGCCATCACGCTCGAGTCCATCGAGGGCTCGGAGAACGAAGCGGACGATTCATACGCCGGCTCGCGCGCATCGACTTCCGTCGTCGGCTCCTTCGTGGCGGCGCCGGATTTGTTGGGCGAGTTGTTCGCGGCGGGCTTTGCCGCTTCGCCCTTCGCGCGAGGCGTCACGGCGGCCGCGATCGACTGTGGCGTCGAGGAGTAGAGGCCGGGATTCGTCGGCGGGTTGTACGCCGAGCTGCCGCTGCCCGCGGAACCCGACGCGGTCGAGCCCCCAAAGACGCGCGCGGAGGACGTCGCCATCGGCATCGGCGTGGCGGACACCTTGTCGCGGAACGCCGGCGTCGGCGCGGGAAGCGACGCGATGCGGCCGCCCGCCTGCGCCTCCTCCTGCCGAGGCTGATCACCCGGAACGGAGTGCGGCGGCGGCGCCTGCGCGGCGAACCCGTCCGTCTTCGCGCCGGCAATCTGCTTGAGCGACTCGTCCGCGAGGCCTTCGTTCTTCTCACCACCGGCCGTGTCGACGTCGAGATTCGTGCGCTTGGCGAAATCGTTGGCGAGCGCGAGCGGCGTGGACGTCGCCTGGACGTTCGCGACCTCGCTGAGGGAAACCGCGGCGCCCGGAGCCGACGCGCTGTCCCACAGGCTGCCGCGGTTCGTCGCCGGATTGATGAAGACGGTGATCGCGATGACGAGCGAAGCCGCGAGCGCGAGCCCGGCCTGGGCAGGTCGGGGGAGCCGGAGCAGAGGCTCGAGAGCGGCGCCGACCCGCTCCAGGATCGACTTGCGCTGCGCTTTCGCCTTCACCTTGGCGAGGAAATCGACGGGCGCCCGCTGTACCGGGAGGGCGCGCAACATCGTGCGGACGCGGCGGATTTCCTGGAGCTCGCGAGTGCAGCCGGAGCAGCCGGAAAGGTGCGCCTGAAGCTCTGCAGCGCGCGCCGTTTCCAGCGCGTCGTCCGCAAAGGCGGAAAGTTCGTTCTGTGCAATGAAGCAGGTCATTCAGGGGTCTTCGACAGCTTGGCGCGGAGTTCGTTCCGTGCGCGGTGGAGTCGCGATTTCACTGTGCCTTCGGGCAGTCCGAGGATCTCCCCGATCTCTTCGTAGGACATGTCCTCGACGTCCCGGAGTAGGACAATCACCCTATGGTCGTCGTCGAGCTCGCCGATGGCACGCTGGATCAGCTCGTTCAAGCCGTGGCGGTTGACGAGCTCCTCGGGCGACCGGTCGGGGTCGTCGGGCAGCTCCCTCTTCATATCGCCGTCCTCCCCTTCGATCGGGGCGTCGAGCGAGTCCTGCAGCTTGTGCCGGCGGCGACGGAGGTACTTCGACTTGTTGTGGCAGTGGTTCGCCACGACGCGGAAGAGCCAGGTCGAGAACTTCGATTCGCCCTTGAACCCCTCGATGTGTTTGTAGACAGCGACGAACACGTCCTGCGCAATCTCTTCCGACGTCTCGCGCTCGCGCAGGAAGCGAAAGCACAAGTTGAAGACGCGGTCCTGATACTTGCGGACGAGCTCTTCGAACGCGCCGGGATGTTTGCGCTGGCAGCGGCTGACGAGCTCGCGATCCGGATCGGACGCGGGCGGATGGGGACCTCTCGTCGGCGTCGAGGGAACGACCGGCGGCGTCGCTGGAGGCGTCGTCGTGCCGGGCACGTTCTTCGGCGTGGGCTCAGCCACGTCCGTCCTCCGCCTTGCCCGCGGGGTCCGTAACGCGCTCGAGGGCGAGCGCGAGGTTCTTCTTCGCGGCTTCGTACTTCGGATTGATCGAGAGCGCGCGCTCGAACGCGCTCTTCGCGCCCTGCGCGTCGCCGCCCGCAAGCAGCGCCTCGCCGCGGAGGTTCTGCACGTCGGCGTAGGTGGGGTGTTTCGTTGCAACGGGCTCGATCGCGGCGAGCGCGTCGGCGGAACGGCCCGCCTTGAGGAGCGAGCGCGTGACGCCGACCGACGCGGCGACGTAGTGCGGGTTGATCTCGAGCGCCGCGCGGTACTGCGCGACCGCGTCTTCGTTGCGTTCCAGCGCGTCGTAGATCGCGGCGAGCTTGCAGCGCAGGTCCGCGAACGTCGGGCTGGCCGCCACCGCCGCCTCGAGGCGCGCGAGCTGTTCGGTCATCGGGCCTTCGGCTTCCAGACGCGACTTCGCGTCCTCCACTTCCCACGGACGGGCGGGCGCACGCCTCCGCACGCGCGGGAGCAACGCGGCTCCCAGGAGACTCGCGGCCACCAGCGCCAGGGCAAACCAGCCTTTCCGTCCCATCCGGCGGTTTTTAGCGACACTCGGTGGTTCGAGTCCCGCCAGGCCGGAGGCGACGGGAATCTCCGGACCGTTGCCCGGACGATAACCCAGCAGCTTGCGGGTGTAGTCCCCTTCGGTGACCTCGACCGCGCCAATTCCGCGGGCATACCAGATGTGCCCCTGGAAGATGGGCTCGGGAAGACTGGTGAAATCGACGCGCACGCCATCGGCGAGCGAACCGTCGGGAACGGTGATTCCGCGCTGCTCGGTCACGCGGAACTCGACCTTTCCGGCCGGCGTCCACGACTCCCACTTCGAGCCGAGCTGCAGCGGGAAGCGGAGCACCCACGTGGAGCGCTCCGGCTCGGGCAAACCTTTCGGTGCCTCGTAGAGGCGGAGCACGCCCTTGTCGGTGCGCACGAGATAGAACTCGCTGCCGTCGGCGGCGGCGACCGCGGCCGCGGTGAGCAGTACGGTCCCATCGGTATCGCGGATGTCGACGGAGCCGCGCACGATCTCCGCGACCTCGTGGCCGTCGCTGCCGACGTAGGTCCACCGCGCGCCGACCTGCAGCGGCAGGTAGTCCGCGTTGCCGGCGAAGAGCGACAGCGCGAGGAGAGAGACGATCACGAGGCGCGACTCTTCTCGGTGTATTCGCCCGATTTGCCGCCGGCCTTGTGCAGCAGCCGGATGCCTTCGATGCGGATGCCGCGATCGACGGCCTTCAGCATGTCGTAGACGGTGAGGGCGGCGGCGGAGACCGCGGTGAGGGCCTCCATCTCCACGCCGGTGCGCGCGACGCAGCGTGCGGTCGCGGTGACCTCGACGCACGAGGCCTTCTCGTCGAGCGCAAACTCCACGTCGAGCGAGGTCAGCGGCACCGGATGACAGAGCGGAATCCACTCGCTCGTGCGCTTCCCGGCCTGGATCCCCGCAACGCGCGCGACCGCGAGCACGTCGCCCTTTTTCGCCGTGCCGTCCGCGAGCGCGCGGAACGCATCGCGCGAAAGAATCACCACGCCACCGGCCGTCGCGGTCCGCGCGGTCTCGGGTTTTGACCCGACGTCGACCATGCGCGCGCTGCCGGACTCGTCGAAGTGGCTGGGCTTGGGTACTCGTGCCATGACTCGGAACCGTTCACGTTCTACGCGAACGATGGACCCCTAAAGGGTGGAGACGATAGTCGATTCCGCAGGCCGTTTCCATGCACGAATCCCTGTGGTAGAGGATTCCCATGTCCACGTCGGATGTCCGCAACGTCGTCATCATCGGATCCGGTCCTGCCGGCTATACCGCTGCGATTTACACCGCGCGAGCGCTCCTCAAGCCCTTGATGCTCGAAGGCGAAGCCGACAACGAGCGCGACTCCGATCTCCCCGGCGGGCAGCTCATGTTGACCACCGAAGTCGAGAACTTCCCCGGCTTCGAGCACGGAGTCCAGGGGCCGGACCTGATGGCGACCATGCGCAAGCAGGCGCTCCGCTTCGGGACCGAGATCCGCTCCGAGTACGTGACCAAGGTCGACTTCAGCAAGCGCCCGTTCGTCATCGAGACCAGGAACGGCGTCACCCTCGCAAAGGCCGTGATCATCGCGACGGGCGCGCAGGCGAAGCTGCTCGGAATTCCGGAAGAGAAGAGCGCGACCCTCGGCGGGCTCATGGGCAACGGCATCTCCACGTGCGCGACCTGCGACGGCGCCTTCACGCGAGACCTCGACGTGATCGTCGTCGGCGGCGGCGACTCCGCGATGGAGGAGGCGAATTTCCTGACGCGCTTCGCGAAGACGGTCACGATCGTCCACCGCCGCACCGACTTCCGCGCGTCGAAGATCATGCTCGAGCGCGCGAGGGCGAACCCGAAGATCAAGTGGATCCTCGACTCGACGATCAAGAAGGTGAGCGCGAAGCCGGACGCCCACGGACGGCCGGAAGTGAAGTCGGTCACGCTCGAGAATCTGAAAACGAAGGAGACGATGGAGCTGCCGATCGGTTTCGTTTTCGTCGCCATCGGCCACACGCCGAACACGAAGGTCTTCAAGGGTCAGATCGACCTCGACGAGAACGGCTATATCCAGCTCGGCAGCGGCAAGGGCGCGACCGCGACGAAAGTCGATGGCGTTTTCGCCGCGGGCGACGTCGCCGATCACGTCTACCGCCAGGCGATCACCGCCGCGGGAACCGGCTGCCAGGCCGCGCTCGAAGCCGAGCGCTTCCTCGCGCACTGATTCGCCAGACTTACTCCAGGGAGTCTCTTCACTTACTCCGCGGACTTATTCCAGGGAGTCTCTTCACTTACTCCGCGCGCGAGAAAGTGAAGACTCTCCCTGGAGTAAGTCCTGATTTCCTGACGCCGAGCGGCTCCGGATACGCGGCGCCGGTTTGATTCGGCGGACATCGGGAATCCGCTGCCGCAAATCTTGATCGCGCGGACCCTGTGAATCCGCGATCGCGGCCCTCGCTGACGCGATCCTCCTGGCCGCGATCGGTGCGGTGTCGCAGTCGTGCGAACGGCGGCGGGTTGGGAAAAGAGGTGTCGCGCCAGCCGTTGAAGCTTCGCACGGGTGGGGTTCACACCCCCCTCGTTCGCTTCTACATGTAGAAGTAGGCCATGCCAACTCTTGGTGCGCCGCGAGCGAGGGCCGCTCTCGCGGATCCACAGGGTCCGCGCAATCAAGAATCTGCGGAGCATCGGATTTCCGATGGTCCGCGCAATCAAGAATCTGCGGAGCATCGGATTTCCGATGTCCGCCGAATCAAGATGCTCGCGCTCAGTCGCCGGCGAGCTCGACGACGAGCGTGCCGCTGACGGGCGCACGCGGATCGCGGCCCGCTTCGCCGAGCGTGAGCTCGCCGTCCGTCGACGAAGCGTCGATCTCCGCGCCGACCGCAGTGCCGTTCGCGTCGAAGGTCACGGTGCCAAAGAAGCCGACGACGTCTTCGCCGTCGAACGGGAGCACGGTGTCCGCGACCCACGAGTCGGGAAGCACGCGCACCTCGAACACCTCGAGCGTCGTCTCGGAGACGTACTGGACGACCTGCACCGCGAAGTAGATCGCCGTCGCGGGGTCGAGGGTCTGGTTGTCGGCGTCGTCGATCGCGAACGCGGCCGCGCTCTGCGCGAGGACGCGCTCGCGGCCGTCGAGCGTGACGGTCACGGCGCCGTCGCCGGTGTTCGCGGGGTTCGCGCCCGGCAGAAAGATCTCGCAGTCGAACGAGCCGCTCGCGTCGCCGACGAGCGGATCGGACGGCTCGGGCGCGCAGCCGGCGAGCGTCAGCGCGATCGCGCTACCGACGAAGCAACGCGCCTGCACGGTCGCCTGCGTTCTTGATCTTGGCGGTGCGCGAGGCGGGCGCGAACGCCGCCGTGTCCTCGTAGCACTGCGCGAACGCGACATCCACGCCGAGCGTCAGGTCGCTGCCGAGATACGCGATCGTGATCGTGCCGCTGCCTTCTTCGACATCGGGCGAGCCGGGCGTCGACCACTCGCCGTCGAACGTGCCGGTGCCGGCATCGCCGATCGACACGGTGAGCTCGTCGTTGCTGCCGAGGAGGAAATACGCCTGCTCGACCGAATCGGCGAACTCGACGGGGAGTCCCGGCTCGAGTGCGGCGACGCCGCTGGTGCCGAGCACGAGCGAAAAAACGCCGGATGTCGCGACGGCGGCCTGCACCCACTCGCGATCGACGAGGTCGTAGTCATCGACCCACGCGCCCGTCACGTTCGCGACGCCGGTCGGGTCGCCGATGAAATACCCCTCGTCGCCGCTCTCCCACGAGCCGACCGGGGCGTCGACGACGTAGTAGTCGAACCGGTCGGTCTGCCCGGGCGGATCGCGCGTAACCCACACGATCTGGCATCCGGTGGGCGTGATCGGAGCGGGCGTGTTGTCGTCGTCGTCGTCGTCGTCACCCGAACACGCCGCGATCCCCGACAGCGAGAGGAGCGCGAGGACGAAAAGCGAAGCGCGGAGCGTGCGGGTGCGTGCCATGGATTCCTTCACTGACGGAGGGACTGCCGGAGGACGCGCTCGAGGGTCTGCGCGGAGCGCGCCTCCACCGTCGCCGCCGTCGCGGACGAATAGCAAACGGCGTAGGACTGGTCGTTGATCCCGAGCGTGAGGCTGCTGTCGAGATACGTGATGTAAGCGAGCCCGGTGCCGTTCACGAGCGTGGCGTTCGGGTCCGGATCCGACCACTCACCGTCGAACGTCGCGGAGCCGCCGGTTCCGACGAGGCCCGTGATCTGCCCGCTCACCGGGTGCAAGTCGTAGAACATCTGGCCGGGCGCATCGCTGAACGTCACCGTGCCGCCGGTCGCCGTGCCGTTGCCGAGCGTGATCGTGAAATTGCCCGCGGTGGTGATCGCGGCGGACGCGGCGATCGGATTCGGGTTGCCCTTCGACGGCAGCGACTTCTCGTTATAGAGGACGCCGATCGGCGAGTTCACGTTGTAGTCGAGCGTCCCGCCGATCCACGCGCTCTTCGGCGCGTCGATGAGGAAGAAGTCGAAAACCGCGGGGATCGCCGCATCGGGAGAGGCCCACACGATCTGGCAGACGTCGGTGATGCCGGGCGTCGTCGCCGCGTCGTCGTCGTCGTCATCGTCGTCGTCCCCGCCGCCGCCCGGGCACGCCGTCGCTGAAAGCGCGACGGCCGCGAGGGCCGCGAGCAGGGAAAGCCGCTTCATGGAGCGCATCATCGGAGCCTCCGGTGGGCGGCCGCCGGCCGGAAGAGGCCGTTGCCCTGGTAGCAAACCGCGTAGGAGAGATCGATGCCGATCGCGCGCGCGGTGCCGTCGATCGCGACGATCACCGTGCCGTTGCCCGCGGTCACGTTCTGCGAGTAGGGGTCGCTCCAGAGTCCGTCGAACGCGCCGATGGCGCCGGTGCCCGCGAGGGCGACCGGCAAGCCGGCGCTGTCGACCGTGTAGAGCGACTGCGCGACGTCGTCGTCGAAGCTGACGTTGCGTCCGGCCTCGGTGCCGTTCAGCGTGAGCGCGAACGCTCCCGACGACGCGACGTAGCTCGTGACGAAGTCGCCCGAGCTCACGTCGAGCCCGCCGAAGAACGTCGCGACGAAGCCGGACGACGAGAACGAGTACTGGTGGTTGCTCGAAAGGACCCACTCCTCGACCGGTGCGTCGAGGAGGAAGAGATCTTTCACCGAGTCGGCGACGTCGTTCGCCCAGACGATCTGGCAGCGATCGGCCGCGAAGACCGGGGTCGGCGTTGGCGTCTCGTCGTCGCCGCCGTCGCCGCCGCCGTCACCCGAGCAGGCGGCGGACGAAACGGCGACCACGGCGACGAGAGTCGCGAGCAAAGCGAGAGGGCGGATGCGCACGGTCCCTCGCGTCAATCGCGCAGTCGGAACGAGAACTGCCGCTCGATCCGCTGAGTGGGCGGCATCGGTGCGAACGAGTCGTCTTCATAGCAGATCGCGTAGTTCACGAAGCTCGTCCCGATGGTCAGGTTGTCGCCCATGTACGTGATCGCGACGTTGCCCGTGCCCGGATCCGGCTGCTCGTCGGGATCGGGGTCCGACCAGTTGCCGTCGAAGGTCGCGACGCCGCCGCTACCGACGAGGGAGCCGACTTCGCCACCGCCGTCGATGTCGAAGAACTCCTGCGCGCCCGGATCGGTCAGCGTGATCGGGTTGCCGGCGCTCGTGCCGCCGACGGTGACGCTGAACGTGCCGGCGGTGGTGATCGCGCGTGCGGCGTAGATGCGATCGACGAAGTCGTACTCGTCGTAGAAGATCGCGACGACCTCGTTGCTCACGTCGAGCGTGTAGGTCTGCTCGCCAGTGAGCCAGAGGTCGATCGGCATGTCGACGACGTAGATGTCGTATCGCTCCTGCGAGTCGCCGAGGTTCGACCAGAGCACCTGGCAATGGGTGGGCTCAATCGTCCCGTCGTCGTCGTCGTCATCGCCCCCACCGCCGCTGCAGGCGCTGAAGGGGACGAGCGCGGCGGCGCCGAGAGCGAGGAGAAGAAGGCGTTGGAAGGTGCGCGTGCGCATCATCGGCTACCCTTTCCGTGTCGTGTGCCACTGCTGACAGTCGAAGTCTGAACGTCGTGGAAGATGCGGCCACCGCGCAGAGGCACGGGCGCGAACGCCGCCTCCGCGTCGTAGCACTGGGCGTAGGAGGACATCCCGCCGAGCTCGGCCCCGCCGAGCGTGATGCTCGATCCGAGGTAGAGGATCGTCACGGTGCCCGTGCCCCAATCGATCGCCGAGGAGGTGTCCGCGTCGAGCGCGGACCACACGCCGGTGAACGACGCGGCGCCCGCGGTGCCAACGGTCGGCGGCGCCATGACGACGCGGCCGTCCACGAGCGCCTGTCCGGTGCTGTCGGTGAAGGTGACGTCGTCGCCGCCGGCGACGCCCTCGATGACGAGATCGAAGTCGCCGTCGGTCGCGACGCCGATGCTCTCCGCGAGCGAGAGGCTGCCGTCCGGACTGCGATACGCAAACGTGCCGTCGCGCTCGGCGCCCTGCGGGCCGCCGTAGCTGCCGGGGCCGGTGTCCCACGCCGAGATCGGCTGATCCACCGCGAAGAAATCGAGCGAGGGCGGATCGTCGAGCGTGTTCTCACGCGCCCAATACACGGCGCATCGCGTCGGCGTGATCGGCAGCGGATCGTCCGCGCCCTGCTCGTCCGAACACGCCGCCACGCTCGCCAAAAGCGAGACGGCCCCGAGGAGGGCCAGCACAGGTCGGCAGTGGAGTGGGAGGGGCACGTTCGCCTGGATTCTATTGTGGGTTCAGGGGTTGCCGCCACGTTATCGACGAGGCGGCGGTCGCGTCGTCCCAACAGAGGCCGAACGCGCCGTACGCGATGCTGCCGAGCGCGAGGCTCGACCCTTCATAGGCAACCGCGATCGAGGCGGTGTCGGCGTATTCCGGGTCCTCGCCGCCGCCGTCGACGTCCGGCGACGACCAGACGCCATCGAAACCGCCCGTGCCACCCGTCGCGATCACGACGGCGCCGAGTCCGAGATAGCTCTGCAGCGTCGGGTCGTCGAACACGACGGCGTCGCCCTCATCAACCCCGTCGACATCGAGCGTGAAATTTCCGGATGTCGCCGACGCCGCATCCGCCGAACCCTCGAAGAGCCCGTCGCCGTCACCATCGAAGAGGCCGTAGTAGAAGACGCCGAGTCGCGAGGTGCCGTCAAACGCGTGCGTGCCCGAGGTCCAGTCGGCGGCGGGCATCTCCACCTTGTAGAGATCGAAGATCCCGGCGGGACGCGCGCGATACCAGAGGAGCGAACACGCGGTCGGATCGAACGACGGCGTCTGCGGGCCTCCGCTGTCACCGCTACACGAAGCAACCGCCATCGCGGCAGCGAGCGAGAGAACCCCGCGGCGCTGCGCCACGATCAGCGCGAGCGGCGGCAACCGAGCGAAGCGAGCCTGCCGCCGCGAGAAACATGCGCTGATCAGCGGCGGCTCCCCACGAAGGCTTCGCGGAAGCCGGGAGGAAGTGGAAGGCCGGGACGCCATCCCGCGAACGTCGAGGGCAGGTCTCGGCAATAGAGGAGCGCGACGGTATCGGAGTTCGCCGTGGCGAGCGTCAGTGCGGAGCCGTTCACGAGGAGCGCCGCGCTCCCGGTGCCGTAGTCGCACGTGCCGCCGGTGCAGGCCGCGAGCGCCTGAAGGACGCCGCTCACGCTACCGGTTCCGCCAGAGAGTGTCCCTGCGGTCGTCGTGAGGTACCACGCGGGATCCGAGGGGATGTCGAGCTGCGCCGTCGTGCCGAGCGCGTTGCTCGAGCTCGTGACGCTGACGATGCCGCTGGTGCTGATCGCGCCGACGTACTCCGGCGGGTTCGGTCCGTCGAAGTTGTAGTGGTAGTCGGCGTAGAGCGCGCCGCTCAGGCCGTCGATGGTCACGTCTTGCGCAACGCCGACCCAATATTCGTTCAGCAGAACAACGAGGAGGAGGTTGGCGATCTCGGGCGCGTCGCCGACATCCTGCTCGAAGTGCGCGACGCAGACCTGATACGGATTGACGACCGGCGTCGGCGTCGGCGTGCCGTCGTCGTCGTCACCGGAGTCGCCGTTCTTGCCGCCGCCCCCACACGCTGCACCGAGCAGGAGCGCAGAGGCGCCTGCCGCTAGGAGGAGCTTCGAGGTCGTGGTGCGAGTCATCTCGGGATCCCTCAAAAACAACACGGGGCCGAGGCCGTCTCCGGCCCCGGCCCTGCGTAGACTGTGATCGCTTAGTTCTGGATGCGCGGATACTGCTTCGCGAAGTTCATCGCGCGCTCGTGCAGGGTGTTGCCCTGGAACGCCGAGAAGTCACGGCAGAAGGTGACCGCGAAGCCGAAGGGAGTCGCGCCCGCGCCGGCCGAGGCCGCCGTGGTGCCGACCATGAAGTCGATGTCGCCGGTGGACTGGATGCAGTCCTCGAAGTCGCCGTTGCCGAAGCAGTCGTCGAAGTCGTTGAAGAAGCCGGCCTGGTCGCCCGTGCCGCCGGAGACGTTGCCGCCGGTGCCTTCGGTGAGGAACCAGGTCCACGGGGTGCCGACGGTGAAGTCGACCGGCTCGTGGAGCGAGTTGCTGGGGGCGGTGAGCGTCACGGAACCGCTCGTCGACTCGTAGGTCGCGGTGAAGATCGCGCCCGCGCCGAAAACGCCGTCGAAGAGGAGGAACCCGAGGGCTTCGTTGCCTTCGATCGTGCCGGTGCCCGACGCGAACCACGCGAGGTCACCGATGATGCCCATGCGAGAGCCCGGATCGGTCGGCTGGTCGCCGGAGTAGTGGTCCCAGAAGACGAGGCAGCCTTCGTAGGGGTTGGGGATCGGCGTGCTGCCGTCGTCGTCGTCATCGCCGCCGCCGGAGCAGGCAGCCGCACCGATCGAAAGGGTCGCGACGGCCGCGGTGAGGAGCAACATGGAAAGCGTGGACTTACGAAGGGACATCATGGGCAAACTTCCTCCTGAAGGTTCTCTGCGACCCGCTCGCAAAAGGGGGGCATGAAACAAGAACGAGCCATCCCCGTCAAGGGAAGTTCAGCGCGATTTTGCAAGAACGTCGCCATCGCGCGACGTCCGAACTCGCAGCACTCACGCGGAGTGGAGCACGCGTCAGAAACGGGCGGGCGGCGATTCCGACATCGCTGTCATAGCGATGGCGCCGGCGCCACCCAAGTGCTTGTCCTCAAAAGGCGTCGTTGGGTTACGATTCGGCTAGAGATGGGCGACCGTGACGTCATTCCGCAGGACGTAGGCAACGATTCTCCCACCCAGATCAAGTACGTCGACGGGAAGGCGGCCTCGCTCTCGTTGATCAAGAGCCGGCTGGTCGTCGTCGACGGCCCGGATCGCGGCAAGGAGATGGTCGTCGATCGCGCGTCCGTGAAGATCGGCACCTTCAAGGGCTGCGAGTTCCAGCTCTCCGACAAGACGGTGTCCCGCACGCACTGCGAGATCAAGACGGTCGAGGACGGCTTCATCCTCCGCGACGACGGTTCGACCAACGGCACCATGATGGACGGCTACAAGGTCCGCGAGATCTACCTGAAGCCCGGGACGATCTTCCACGTGGGCAAGACGGCGCTGCGCTTCCAGCCGCTCTCGGAGCGCATCGAGATCCCGCTTTCGAAAGAGAACCGTTTCGGCAACGTGCTCGGCGTTTCGGTGAAGATGCGCGAGGTCTTCGGCGTTCTCGAGAAGATCGCGCCGACCGACCTCACCGTGCTCATCGAGGGTGAGACCGGCACCGGCAAGGAAGTCGTCGCCCGCGCGATCCACCAGTACTCCACGCGCAAGAACAAGGCGTTCATCGTCGTCGACTGCGGCGCCATCCCGCGCAACCTCATCGAGAGCGAGCTCTTCGGACACGAGAAGGGCTCCTTCACCGGCGCGTCGGAACAGCGCAAGGGCGCCTTCGAGCTCGCGTCGAACGGCACGATCTTCCTCGACGAGCTCGGCGAGCTCCCGATCGACCTGCAGCCGAAGCTGCTCCGCGCTCTCGAGAACCGCGAGATCCGCCGCATCGGCTCGCCCTCCCCGATCCACATCGACCTGCGCGTGATTGCGGCGACCAACCGCAACCTCATGGAGATGGTCACCAACAACACCTTCCGCGAGGACCTCTTCTTCCGGCTCGCCGTCGCGAAGATCCGGATTCCGGCGCTTCGCGAACGGAAGGAAGACGTCCCTTCGCTCGTCGAGACGTTCCTCACGAACCTCTCGGCCGACGCGGCCGCCGACATCGAGGGGACGCCGCGTGCGTTCACGGTGACCGAGCGCGGCGTGCAGGCGCTGATGGCGTATCACTGGCCCGGCAACGTGCGCGAGCTGCGCAACGTGATCGAGCGCGCCGTGTTCCTTTCGGAGACGGGCATCGTCGACGTGTCGGACATCATGCTCGACCCGCGGCAGGCGCAAGGCTCCCAGGGCGGCTCCGCGAGCTACGACCTCGACATGCCGTTCAAGGACGCGAAGACGAAGATCGTGGAGTCGTTCGAGCGCGCCTACCTCCGCAACCTCCTGACCCGCAACAAGGGGAACATCTCGCGTTCGGCGCGCGAGGCGGAGATCGAGCGGAAGTACCTCAAGGACCTGATGAAGAAACACGGCCTGCGCACGCCGCAGAGCGAAGACGAGCCGGACACCAGCGACAGTTCCAGCGGCGTCTGAGCTCCCGCCGCGATCGCGGTAAAACAAAGAGCCCGCCTTTCGGCGGGCTCTTCTTGTTTCAAGCGAAGCCTGAATTACATCGACAGGTCGACTTCGTCGACCGACGAGCACGGAGGCGCGGTGGTGAACGGGGTCGTGAACGCCGAGTTGACGACGGCCAGGCTGCAGCCGGCGCCCGACGTGACGGTGAGGGAGTAGGCGTCCGTGAGGGTGAACGCGGAGCCGCCCGTGATCGTGCCGCCGTAGGCGATCTCGAACTCGGCGACGCAGGCGTACTCGTTACCGGAGGTAAGCGGGTAGTCGGCGCTGGTGTTGTCCGAGAAGACAAGGGACGAGACGCCGCCGAACTGGTTGTCGGTGAGCGTCGAGCCGGTCACGTCGAACGACAGGTCGTCGGGGAAGCCCGTCACATCGACGGTCGTCGCCGTGGCCACGACATCGGCCTCGGTCACGCCGTCGTAGTAGCTGTCCGGACCGTAGAAGCCGCAACCGTCGTCGACGGTCGTGCCCGTGACGCCGTACGTGCCGCTGGCGAGAGTGCCGCCGTCGTCGTCGTCGTCGTCGTCGTCATCGCCGCCGCCGGAGCAACCGGGGGCCGCAGCGAGCGCCACCATGAACAGGGCCGAGGAGAAGAGAATGGATGCTTTTTTCATGTGCGTTGTGCGCCTCCGGTGTGCCGCATACAGTTTTGCAGGGTGCCTGAAATCGGTAGGTCCCGTCAACAACTTGCGGCGTGGTTTAGTGCGCGGTGTACACGGTTGTTTGAAGCTCTGTCCACAAGAAGTCACATTCGGCAAAAGGGGCCCGCATGAGAATCACCGGTTGGTCGCTCCTGTGCGTCGTCGCCGCGAGTGCGTGTTCGGGCGGGAACGGCGATGACGACGACGACGACTTCGGACTGCAAACCGGTGCCTACACGCTCTCGGGCGCGGCGCTCGATGGCCCGGACGAGTGCGATCTCCCCGATCTCTACCTCTACTCGCCGGCCGAGCTCGACGGCACCGTTCTCGAGATCGTCGACGTGTCGGCGGACGACGTGACGTTCCTCGGCTCCGGCGTGATGCCGCGCGACGGCAACGTCATCGGCGGCGTCCCGGAGAGCCTCTTCACGCGCGACTGGAACACGCCCGGCACGCCCCCGCAGGGTTTCCCGGTCGCGAACGGCTACAACTGCGTCGAGGAGGACTTCCTCACAATCACCATGACGATCGTGGACGAGGCGACGCTCGACTACGCCGAGGACTGGACCGCTACCGCGGTGTCGGGCTCCGCGTCCGAGTGCCTCGCGGCGATCTCGTCGGGCTACCAGGCGTCACTGCTCGCGTGGCCGTGCGAGTCGAGGCTCACCGCCGACATGATTCGTGATTGATCCGCGAAGACGGCGAACCGTACCGGCGTCGCCGTCGATCACGACCTCTTCGCCATCGCAGAGCAGGCGCGTCGCGTCCGCGACGTTCGCGACGGCCGGCAGTCCGTACTCGCGCGCGACGACGGCCGCGTGCGAGAGGCGTCCGCCGAGCTCCGTGACCAGACCCGCGGCCGACGGGAAATACGGCGTCCAGCCGGGATCGGTCGCCTTCGCGACGAGCACTTCGCCGGGCTGCAGGCGGCTCGCGTCGTCGAGCGTTCGGGCGATGCGCACGCGGCCGCGTGCGCTCCCGGGGCTGATGCCGAGGCCGACCAGCACGGGCCCGTTCGCCGCGACGCGCGTGCGTCCGTCCTCGTGCTCGAAGAGGAAGGTGGGCGGCACCGCTGTTCGCGCGGAGGCGATCTCGGCGCGGCGAGCGGAGATGCGTCGCTGAGCTTCGGCGGCGGAGAGCGTGCCGTCGTGCAGCTCGCGCGCTTCGTCGATCGTGAGGTGCGTGACGTCGGTCGCTCTCACGAGGAGGCCGTCCGACGCGAGGCGATCGCCGAGCACGAGAGCCGCATCACGCACCGCGAGCAGGAGCTCGTCGAACACGAAGCGCTGGTTCTCGCGCAGGTGCGAGAATACGCGCGCGTTCGCGAGCACGCGCGCGACGATGGCGCCGCGAACGCCGCGCAGCTTCGCGGTGAGCGTCGCCTCGGCGTCGGCACGCGCGATGCGCAGGCTCTCCTCGCGCTCACGCGCGCGTGCGCCGGCACGGAGACTCGCGCGCATCATCTCGATCACCAACTCGGGCTCGTCGCGCCAGCGAGGCGAGAACACTTCCCACGTCGAGCGGGCGCGGTGTCCGAAATCGTGGAGCAGCTTTGCGAGGGACTCGCGAAGAGATGCGGCAGCGGGCGAGGGATCGGCGCGCAGCTCGCGAAGCGCGGCGGCGCCGTCGGGCACGCGCGCGAGTCTCGCCGCGAGAGCGGCGTCGCGTTGCGCCGATTCGGCGAGCTCCGCGATCGCGAGGTTCGCGCGCACCGTGAAGTTTTCGCCGGCGCCACCGACGAGGAGCGCGGGACGGAGTACGTGCAGATCGCGTCCGCCCCACCGTTCGAGAAGCACGCCGAGCACCTGGTAGAAGAGGTTCGCCCAGAGAAGACTCCAGAGGTGGATGCCGACGTAGCGATCGATCCACGGGCGCAGCCGCACGATCTCCGCGAGCGCGTCGGCGCCGCTCGCGCGGCGCAAGTCGGTCGCACGCGCCTCCGCGAGGATCCGCGTTGCGAGGCGCTCCCAATCGGTGGGGTTCGTGAACCAGAGCCAGCGATGGCCGCGCCACCGCGAGCGAAAGCACGCTTCCGCGATCACGAGCGCGACGAGGCCGGGCGTCGGGAACAGCCAGCGGCGGCGGCGCAGCTCCGCGGCTTCCTCCGGCGGAAACATCTCGAGCACGAACTCGGGTGTCGGCGTGCCGGGCATCTTGAAGAGGAGGTGGCGGAAGATGGTGACGTTGAAGAACGGGAGGCCCGCGTGCAGCCGCGCGATGCGCGTGCCACGCAGGTAGCGGCGGCTCGCCCACTCCCAGTGCGTGAAGCGCGCGAGCGCCGGCTCGATGAGCGACCAGCCGAGCGGCGTCACCGGCTCGATCCATCGCTCGCCGGAGAAGCGCTGCGTCCACACGATGCCGCGCGTGCGCGCACGCACGCGGCGGGGCGCCGTCACCGGGCGCAGCTGCAACAGCGAGAAGCCGTCGTGCTTCGACCACGCGAACTCGAGGTCGGCGGCGACACCGAGCGCGGCTTCGCCCGCGAGCGCGAGGCGGCCGAGCTCGCGGAGCGCGCTGTCGTCGAGCAGCGTCCCGGCGCCTCCGCCGCCCAGAATTTCGCCGATCGCGCCGTCGCCGGACTTGCCGCGGCCGAGCTCCCATCGCTCGACGGAGCCGCCACCCACGACGCCGCCCGAGCCGGGCGCCGCCTCGACGACGAGGTGCTTTCCGCGCGCGCGAACGGGATCGCGCGTGAACACGACGCCGGACACGTCGGCGGGCGCCATGTTCTGCACGACGACCGCGGCCCGCGCGCCGAACGGCGGTTTCCCCGTGCGAGCGCGATACACCGCGACGCGGTGCGCGTGCACGCTCGCCCAGCACGCGCGCACGGCGGCGATCACCTCGGTGTCGCCGCGCACACCGGTGATCGTCTCGAATTGGCCGGCCGCGCTTCGCTCGCGCGCGTCCTCGTCGATCGCGGAGGAACGCACCGCAACCGCACCGCTATCGCTCTCGCTGCCGCTGCCGCTGCCGGGCACGGCGAGCGCGGCAAGAGCGCGACGGATCTCGTCGTCGAGACCCGCGGGAAACGCGCGCGTGCGTGCGGCGTCACCGAGCCGAGCCGCTTCCGTGCGGACGGTCGCGTCGCTCCACGGACCGGCGGCCGGCACGACGCCGTCGAGCACCGCGTCCATCGCGCTCGCGAGCACGACGAATCCGCCAGGTACCGGAAGACCGGCGCGCACGAGCTTCGCGAGACCCACGGCCTTGCCGCCGGCGAGAACGCGATCGATCGCCGCGTCGTCGCGCAGGGCGCAGGTCCACTTCGGCAGCGGCAGCGGCATCGGCATCGGCATCGAGCATATCCGGCAAGCTCTGCGCTACGACCCGTCGTTCGAACACCGGAACGCTTGTTTGATGGCTCGCCGGACCGCCGACTTGAGGGCACGCCGGATCGCCGGATTGATGTCACGCCGGACCGCCGGATTGATGTCACGCCGGACCGCCGGAACGAGATCCGGGTGAAGGCGCGCGGGGGCCGCCCGCGGCGCCGGGCGCCTCCGTCGCGGGCGCGCGCATTCACAGCTGGATGCTCCTGATGCCGGAGCTGCGCGCTCCGTGCTCGGCGCCTTATTGGCGCCGCGGGCGGCCCCCGCGCGCCTTCCGATCAGTTTGGCTCCGGCGGTCCTAAGAGCTGTCCCGCGTCGCGTTCTTGCACAATCTGCGGACCTGCGGCGTGCTGGAACAATTGCGGGACAGCTCTTAGTTAGACCATGACCCGGTTTCAACACTGTGGCCGCGCTCGACAGTGGGCCGCGCTCGACAGTGGGCCGCGCGGCGGGGCGTCGCGCGTTGATCGGCGTGCGCGTGCGCGCGGCTCGTCGCGAACGACGGCGGCGCTCGGCGCCGAGCGGAGTCCCTCGCGTGATAGCGTCCGCGCCATGACGGCCGACCGCACTCTTCTCCTCTCCCTGGCCCTTCTTTCGTGCGTTGCGTGCGAGAAGACGAAGGCGCGCGCCGCGATCGAGATCACCGGCGCCGTCGCGGCGGATCAGCCCGCGTCGCAGGCGATCGGCGAGTCGGTGCTCGCCGACGGCGGCACCGCGGTCGACGCGGCGGTCGCGACCGCGCTCGCGCTCGGCGTCGAGAACCCCGCGTCGTCGGGCATCGGCGGCGGCGGCTTCGCGATCGTGTGGATCGCGGCGGAGCGCCGCGCCTACGCGCTCGACTTCCGCGAGCGGGCGCCTTCCGGCGCGGATGCGCGCAACTACGTCGGCGCCGACGGCGCGCCCGATCCCGACAAGAGCGTGAACGGCTGCCTCGCGGTCGGCGTGCCCGGCGAGATCGCGGGCCTCACCGCGATGCACGGGCGGTTCGGCAAGCTCTCGTGGGAGCGCGTGGTCGTTCCCGCGCAACGACTTGCGGCGGACGGCTGGGGGGTGACGCCGTATCTTGCGAAGGCGATCAAGAACGATCGCGCGCGCATCGCGGCGTCGACGGATCTCGCGGCGGTGCTCCTCCCGGAGGGTAGCGAGCGCGATACGATCCACGACCCCGAGCTCGCGAACACGCTCGGACTCCTCGCGCGCCACGGACGCAAGGCGTTCTACGAGGGTGAGATCGCGGCGGCGATCGAAGCGGCGTGTCGCCACGTCGAGGGCGCCGTGCGGGCGAGCGATCTCGCGGACTACACCGTCGTGTGGCGTCAGCCGATCGTCGAGACGTTCCGCGGCTACGACGTGGTCGGAATGCCGCCGCCGTCGTCGGGCGGCGCGCTCATCGCGGAAGCGCTCAACGTGCTCGAGCCGGCGACGTTCGACCGGCGCGGACCCGACGCGGCGCTCTCGTATCACCTGCTCACCGAAGCGATGAAACACGGCTTCGCGGATCGCGCGTCGTCGTTCGGCGATCCGGACTACGTGAGCGTTCCGCTGCAGCGGCTCGTCTCGAAGGGCTACGCGTCGGATCTCCGCGCCGGCATCGACGGCAGCCGCACGAAGCCGACGTGGGCGTACGGCTCGCCGGGACTCTCCGTGCGCGACGACCAGGGCACGACGCACGTGTCGGTCGTGGACGCACACGGCAACGCGGTCGCGCTGACCTCGAGCGTGAACGGGCTCTTCGGCTCGGGCGTGCGCGCACCACGCGTCGGCATCCTCCTCAACAACACGCTCGACGACTTCTCCTTCGGCGAAGGCGCGAACATCTACGGACTCGTGGGCTCCAAGAAGAACCGCCTCGCGCCAGGGAAGCGGCCGCTCTCGTCGATGTCGCCGACGATCGTGCTCGAGAAGGGGCGCGTGCGGCTCGTTGCGGGCGGCGCCGGCGGCCCGACGATCATCAGCGGCACGCTGCAGACGCTGCTCGGCGTGCTCGCGGAAGGCCGCACGGCCGCGGAAGCCGTCGACGCGCCGCGCATCCATCACCAGTGGCAGCCGGACACGCTCTTCATGGAGACGGGGATCTTCGGCACCGCGAAGCAGCCGATCCAGCAGTCGACGGCGGACGCTTTGCTCTCGCGAGGTCACACGCTCGACGGCAAGAGCTTCATTGGCGCGATCAACGCGGTCGAAGTCACGGGCACGCGAGCGGTCGCGGCGCCGGATCCGCGCAAGCGCACTCCGGTTCCCTGACGATCGGCACGACCCGCCTCACCCTGAGCGAGGGCCGCGGCAGTTTGCGGCCCGAGTCGAAGGGCTTTGTGATCTAGCACCGCCCTTCGACTCGCTTCGCTCGCTCAGGGTGAGGTGTGCGCGGGGAGAAAGTGAAGAGACTCCCTGGAGTAAGTCTCAGGACGGGTAGCGGGCGAGGCCGCGCATCGTCCAGCTCGCGGGGACGGGAGCGAGCTCGTAGACGAAGGGGCGAAGGGATTTCGCGTCGAGCTCGTTCGCCGAGACGACGCGGAAGAACGCGCCGTCGATCTCCACGGTCATCAGCTCGTGCCAGCGATCCTGCTTCGTCGCGGTCGCGATTCGGAAGCCGCCTTCGGGAAGCGGCGTCACCTCGTCGGGCGGTGGCGGGCCTTTGCGCACCGGCTTTGCGCGGAGGCGGCGGATCCCGCGCTCCGCGAGCCACAGGAGAAGACTGCCGCACGGCTCGCCGGCGACGGCCGACGCGAGCCGCACGCCGCCTTCGATCGCGCCGATGCCGGTCGCGATCGCGTGCGGTGTGAAGAGGTAGAGGAACCAGGCGACCGCGCCGCCCGCTGTCGCGCTGCCGGTCGCGTCCTTGGCCGGCGAGGCGAAGAGGATCCCGGTGCCGCTCATGAACGCGAAGAGTCCGGCGAGCCAGAGGAAGCCGAAGCCGAACAGCTGTAGAACGCCGCCCACACCGGTCGCTTCGACGAGAGGAAGGCCGCGGTATCGCTCGCGCCACGCCGCCGGGAGAAACGCGAACGGGACCGCGGCGAGGACCGCGAAAATCAATCAGAGCTCGATCGTCGCGATGAGCTGGTCCGCGGAAATCGCGGAGCGACCGATGCGATCGAGCAACGTCTCGGCGGGAGTCTTGCCGGTCGCGAGCTGCGCGAGCAGCGGATCGAGGAGTTTCTCCTCACCGAGAGCGCGACGCACGAGACCGCCTTGCGCGATGCGCGCGAGGTCGTTCGCCATCGAAAGCGCGGTCCTCCCGCCGGTGCGCGCGGCGAGACCGTCGCGCGAGACGGCGCGGTTGAGCTCCTGCCGCGCCGGAAGATCGGCGAGCGCGCCGGGTTTGAGCGGAGCGGTTCCCGCCATGAGCTCCCACGCTTCCTTGCGCGCGCGCTCGTCGTAGAGGAGCCCCGTCCACAGCGCGACCGGCGCCGACAGCATCGCCGTCGGCGGGAAGTCGGCGGCGCGGCACTCGAGATATCGACGCAGCCGCACGTCGCGGAAGCTCTGGTTGATCGCCCATTCGAGATCCGCGCGCTCGGGCTGGAGCCCCTCGGTGCCGGGGAAGAGCTCCGTCTTTCCCTCGAGCCAATCGCTCGCGGGCCGGCCGTTCGCCGCGCGATACACGCCGTCGCGCAGCGTGAAGATGAGCGGGAGGCGCAGCACCTCGCTCACGTAGCGCTCGAAGTCGAAGCCGTGGTCGAACACGCCGGGAAGGAGCCCGCAGCGATCGGGATCGGTGTGCTGCCACACCTCCCATCGGAAGGTCTTGAAGCCGTTCGGCACGAGCTTCTCGAGCGGCGAGTTCGCGAACATCGCGACGACCACCGGCGTCACCGCGAACGCGACGCGCTGCATGTCGACGACGTCGGCTTCGTCGCGATAGTCGAACGTGACGTGCACCGAGCAGGTGCGCCGCATCATGTCGAGCGCGAGGCGGCCGCGCTGCGACAGGTAGTCGGTCATGATCGCGTAGCGCGGCTTCGGACCGAGCTCGACCTCCTGCGTCGCGGAAAACGGATTGAGGCCGATCCCGGTGAGCGCCACATCGAGCCCGGAGGTCGCCGTGCGGAACTCTTTCACGAACGCGCGCACGTCGGCGTCGACTTCGACGGCGCCCGGACGCGGCGGCGTGGAGAACTCGAGCTGGCTCCCCGGCTCGAGCGTGATCGCGGAGCCGTCCGCGCGATCGAGCGCGATGAGGCGCCCGTCTATCCGAACGGGCGACCAGCCCTTTCCCCGCTCGTGCAGGCGGCGCAGCACCGCCTCGACGCCGCGGTCGCCGCCGAACGGCGCTTCCCTGGCGG